>ULTX01053005.1_pt1 | contig 14955 bp, 15 predicted proteins | sample 1958041 | NCBI WGS metagenome assembly ULTX01 (sample SAMEA4835747, study PRJEB28245) | human gut metagenome | biome: gut microbiome; material: fecal sample | place: Denmark | collected 2008
ATCGATAAGGACATGAAGAAAAAGGACCTGTGTGAAAAGGCAGGTATTAGCCCAGCATCTGTCACCAAGATGGGGCGGAACGGGCATGTTACCACAGAGATACTCGTGAAGATTTGTGCCGCGTTGGATTGTGGAATGGAGGATATTATAGAAATTGTGCCGGATGAAAAGCAACCATCAAATAAAGCGGAGCCGGGGGTGATGAGATGACTATCGTAGAATCTATTAAGTGTGTTTTACAACAAAATAATGATGGTTTGACCTCAAAACAAATATATGATGAGATTATTCGTCAGGGATTGTATTCTTTTGGAGCAGAGAATCCTGTTGGTGTTGTCAATGCTCAACTTCGCCGTCGGTGTATCGGTCTGGATTTTCCGACTGCTTACCCGATAAAATTCTTTGAAATTGCGGGTTATGAAGGAAAAAAGATCAAATTCCGTTTGATTTCGACAGAAAATACAGCCACTATTATTACTGCTCCCAAAACTACAGATATTTCTGAACTGTTACCGGAAGAAAAAATCAAAGCTGCGCTGCAGGAGCATTTACAAAATATACGACAACAAGTATTTGATTCTGTCCTAAACAATTCCCCAGAGTTCTTTGAACATCTTGTGGTTGACTTGCTTTTAAAGATGGGGTATGGATATGATAAAAATTCGGGTATTGTTACAGGAAAACCACATGATGGCGGAATTGATGGAATAATTAGTGAAGATAAGCTCGGCTTGGATTTGATATATATCCAGGCTAAACGTTTTGCTAATGGCAATAAGGTTACCCGGCATGATTTACAGGCCTTTATTGGCGCCATGGAACATATTAACAAAGGTGTTTTTATTACAACATCGTCTTTTACGAGATCTGCAATACAATTCATCGAGAAGCAATAGCAAAAAAATATCAAATTAATAGATGGCAATTTACTTGCAGATCTTCTTGTTAAGTATGAGGTTGGCGTGGCAGCGGCACAAACTTTCAAATTATATAAACTCGATACCGAATATTTTAACTTTTAAATCATTCGCCTAATCCGGATATAGAGATAGGAGCTTTATTATGGCGGGAATTGTTGGAACAATTACTAATCTGAGTGATTTTTTGTCGAAAACACAAGTGTGCTTATCCGTAAAGCCTAATGATCCCCAACAGCAAATCATTTGCCTCGAGGCAGATAGGAAGTATTCTATCCCTGCTTTTCAGAGAGAGGTTAGATGGGATGACAACAATCTTAAAATGCTTTTGTACGATTTGTCTCGCAGCAGCAAGTTTTTGGGAAATATAATATTAACGATTAAATCTGACCACACTTGTGAAATTATTGATGGTCAACAACGTACAACTGTACTTATGTTGATTGTTTCCTGTATAAAGAAAAAGTTTGGGACCAAGATATCGACGCCAGATCTGTGCCCTCTTCGCAATGAGGGGTTTACAGGCTTCCAGACACTCTTAGAAAAGGCCTTTGATCAGGAAGCAATTACATCCGATGATTGGAACGCTATTCTTAAAAGCGATGATTATCATCAACTTCCTCGTATTCAAAAACTATGGAACACGATATCTTCTTCCGAGTTGTTAGCTGACCGGCATAAAGCCCAGGGGCTTCTTGATAACTTGTGCAAATCTGAGTTCAATATAATTGCCAGCTATTCTAACGATGTAAATACCAGCATCCAGTATTTTCTGGATGTAAATCTTAAAGGCATTCGTTTGGATACTGAAGATATTTTCAAAGGTTATCTTTTTAGTCAGGATAGCCGCGAACTCACACGTTCTCTTTGGCAAAAGAATAAGCGTGATGTATTACGCTTAAATGGCGTCACGCAGAGCTCGGAAGAGAAAAGATATCCTCTGATGAAGTTGTATGAACACTTTTTCTATTGTGACTTATATCTTCCTCGCGAGGGAGATTGCGAGTATAGTACACTCAAGTTTGGTGAAAACTTTTGTCTCACATCCGGATTTGAAAGTGGAAGTACGAAATATTACGAAGGTAGCCATTTAATTGAAGCCATACGAGATCGGGACTATTTGCAAAATGTACTCTCCAGACTCAATAAATGCGTTGAAATAATGACGGATATTATTGAAAGCGAGGGACCTTCTACTCCGTTTAAAGACAAATTTATTTGCGCTAAAAAGGTAGATTCTATAGATATTCAAAACTGCCATTCGATGCTAAAGAAGATACTTATGGAAAAAGAGGTGATTCCTAAAATTTTAGCGTTAAAGTATATCCTTACATACTTTGACGGAAAGCCTCACGCAAAAGAAGAGTACAAGTCAGTCTATAGCGTCTTTTGTGCAGCGGTCTTGTTTACCGTTTTCGCAAACAAAAAAGAGAGTGATACTTTCTACAACTTTGTAAGACTGGAAGAATGGAAAAGCAAGATAAACAAATGGCTTTATGACTATATTTCTTCTCATGCACTGACCAGAGGTAAAGTTCTCGCTGCATATAAATATAGTGAAAGTGACGATGACCCAATTCAACAAATCCGTTGTAAGTCTTTGGCGGCGATTAGTAATTTCTTCAAAGTAACGAAGAACGGTGATAATTATAACATGGGTATTTCCAACGCAGCTGAACTTTGTAATTTTTTTGGAGATAAAACAGTTTATAGTTTAGAACACTTTATTGTAGGAGAATGCGGAACTCTTCATGTCAAAACCGCAAAATACGATTTCCCATATAAATATCCACCAACGATTCAGAAGTACAGAAATTCTCTATTTAATTTTATTTTTATTCCTCAACCGCTTAATAGTTCTCTTTCTAATGAAGGATTGTTTATTAAAGTAGCAGAAATCCATACACATGAAAACGAGATTAAATGCAGCTATAGCAAAGGATGCTATGGACTGTTAAACAAATCTCCTCGTATGTACTTTCAACGCTACCCTACCGAAAAGGAGATAGATTCCTTCAGTACTGAAGAGGATGCCAGAGCATACCTAAATGAATATTTTACTAAAACATTTCCGGAAGAGTTTTTACAGTTTTCAACGGCGCTTGTAAAAAAAATCAACTGGGGTTCTTAACACGAAGGCGTTCTCGGATATTTCCGAGAGCGCTTTCTCATTAAATGCGCAGCATGGTAACGACATATCTTGCGGAAACTATTATTGTCCATTTTATTGTACTTGCTTTATAATATCATGATCTTTAAAGAAAGTCACTTTCTCCATAAAACCTGGTGTGTGCAGCATTTTATTACTGGTATTGTGTTGACTGTTGGTGAATTTTAATATATACTTAAGTATATACTTACGTATAAATAGAGGTGCTATATGCTGAAATATCAATTTCCCGCTGTAAAGGGCTGTCAGGCCGGAAAAGATTACTATATCTGTATGGTTCCCCTTGGGTTAATGAGTAAGATTTTTGTGACCGATAGCAGCGATGTCCCTGCCGAGTATCGCGCTCAAAGAAAGCTCAACGAAGCTCGTATTCCCGAAATCTGTGGATACATCTTGTCTAATCGAGATTCATATGTTTTTTCTGCTCTGGCCGCATCTGTGGACGGTGACATGAAGTTTGTCCCTGCTGACAGCAATGAGAATGCAGGCATTCTGGAAATCGATATGACCGCTTCCTTCCTAATCAACGATGGCCAGCATCGAAAGGCGGCCATTGAGGCAGCGATTGCCGAAGACGAGAGCCTGAAAGAAGAAACGATTTCGATTGTCCTTTATAAAGACCAGGGACTTCAACGGAGCCAGCAGATGTTTACTGACCTCAACAAGCATGCTGTTACCACATCGAAATCCTTAAACACACTATACGAGTCGAAAGATCCTGTGGCACTAATCACGAAGAATGTCGTCAACTCAATCAGCTTCCTACGTAAGTATACTGACAAGGAGAAAGACAACCTTAGCAAATATTCCTCTAACATCTTTACACTTAACACCTTCTATACAGCTAACAAGCGCATCTGTAAGGTGATCCATGATCAGGAAAATGCTGAAAAACTCATTCATACATTTTGGAATCACGTGGTTGCTAATATGCGTGAGTGGAACGAGATGGACAGTGGTGAATTAAGTAAAAAAAGTTTGCGAGGGGATTATATCACAACGCAAGGTCTGATTATCTTGGCACTGGGACGCTTGGGAGAATTCTATTGCGTGAATCCTCAGATTAACATGGCAAAATCGTTGAAGGGATTAAAGAAGATCGACTGGCTTCGAAATAATGAAGCGTGTTGGATGAACCGTGCAATTAAACCTAATGGAAAGATCAACAGAAATGAACAAGGTATCTTTTTGACATACATTCAAATTAAGCGACTTCTTTCTCTGCCAATCAGTGATGAGGAGGCAAAAAAAGAAAGAATCATGATGGGATAATCCTGGAGAACTCAAATGGAACAGAATACATTTAATTCAAATAACATCGATGCTGGAAGCAAAATTGCCAGTTTTCGAGTAAAACAAAGTATGCCATATGAATTCAAAGTGAATTACGCGCGCATAAGAGCATGGGAATTCTACAATGAATGTGGAAAAAGGGACTTGGATTGCTATGTTTCAGTAGGGGGACTTGACAGTATCACACTGTTCTTCTTCTTGAAATCAATAGGAATAGATGTGCCAGCGGTATCAGTCTCTTCGCTCGAAGATGTTAGTATCCAAAAAATACACAAACAGATTGGAGTTATCTCACTACCACCAGCAGTTAGAGCTGATGGTACGCGATGGAATAAGCAAAAACTAATCCAAGAATTTGGTTTCCCTGTACTCTCCAAGGAAATCGCCCGTAAAATTGAATTGCTTCAAAACCCAACTCCCAATAACAAAACCATAAGGCATGCAATTGTTACAGGCGAAACTGGTGAATATGGTGGATTTCAAAAGCATTCAAAAATGAAACTTGCGCAGAAGTGGCTTGAAAAATTCGGCGGATTAGAAAATGAAGAAGAAGGCGTGAATTATCAAATTGCACCGTTTAAAGTCTCCTCGAAGTGTTGCTATTACCTCAAAGAAAAACCGTGCTCTGATTGGGCTAAAGAGCACAATTGTGTACCGTATTTAGGGCTGATGGCATCCGAAGGCGGAAGACGTGAGAAGTCTTTGATGCTAAATGGCTGTAACTACTTTGGAAAGGGAACCATTCGTTCAGCACCATTTGCAATTTTTAATAGACAGGATTTATTACAGTTGGCACTTGATTTAAAGGTCCCTGTCCCTGAGATTTATGGAAGCATACTGAAGGATGAAGATGGTCATTTGTATACTTCTGGAGAGCAGCGAACCGGATGCTCGATGTGTGGATTTGGAATTCAGCTCGAAAAACGGCCTCATCGATTCGATCGGCTACGGGAACGGAACTACAAAGAATGGGATTTTTGGATGAATAGGTGTTGCTTTGATGAAAACGGGACACCGTATGGCTGGGGAAAAGTTTTAGATTATCTCGGAATTGGGTGGCGAGATATTCCGGATCCACATAGCAGAAAAAAGTAAGGATGGGAATTCACAATGCCATATACAGGTAAGTTTCAAGTATTTGAAGATATCATTAAAGAAATTATGATCGTCTACAAGCACGACAGCCGTCCGTGGCTTATTGGCTACAGCGGTGGCAAAGATTCTACTTTGCTGGTCAGTCTTGTATATGAAGCCATGAAGCGGTTAAAGGATGCTGGCGCTAAGCTTGACAAAACCGTTCATGTCATTACATCCGACACGATGGTTGAAAATCCCATCGTAAAGAATTATATGCACTCATCCTCGGATAACATCAACCGAGCAGCGGGAAAAGATCGTCTCAACATCAAAGCCAGTGTGATCTACCCGGAGCCGGAACAGACATTCTGGAGCCGGGTCATTGGCCTGGGCTATCCTACCCCAGAGCCTCCCGGATTCAGATGGTGTACAGACAGGCTGAAAATCATGCCGATGAATAAGTTTGTCAACGAGCGAATCAAGGAGAGCGGCGAAATCATCATTCTTCTCGGCGTCCGCAAGGGCGAAAGTCTAACTCGAATGAAGACCATTACCGCACGGGAAATCGAAGGCAAACTGCTGAATATGCATAATGACATTCCCAATGCTTATGTCTACAATCCTATCACTGAAATCCCTAACGATTTGGTCTGGGAATTCCTCTTAAAAGGCGATTGCAGAAGTCCTTGGGGAAGTGACATGAAGTATTTGTTCAATCTTTACCAGGGCGAAAACCTTGGTGAAGAAAAGAGCGTTTTGGGTGAGGTCGACCGTGAGAAAATTCCGATAACCGGCAACTCCAGATTTGGGTGCTGGTGCTGCACCATGGTGAAAGAGGATAAGTCGTTACAGAACTTCATCAACAAAGGTGCTACGGAACTAATTCCGCTTAGAGAATTCAGAAACGAATTGCTCAAAATGCGAGAGAATAGTCAATATAGAGATTCTAAGCGCCGCAACGGTTCTGTCTATAAAAAGTCAGACGGAAGCTTTGGAATGGGACCGTTTACGCTTGAAGCGCGATGCCTTATTCTCGAAAAACTCCTCGACCTCGAAAACGGGACAGGCATGGAGCTGATTACAGAAGCTGAACTGAAAGCAATTGACAAGATGTGGGACGAGGAGGGCGACCTTACATGTCGTGCACTCGTTGAAACCTACCATAAGGTCAAAGGCAAAAAGCTTCCATGGGATGATTATAAAACTCCGCGATTTGATGATGAGGCGATCCAAGCGATCAGGGATGTTGCAGATAAGTATGATATCCCAGTTGAATTGATTACGAAGTTGATTGTTTCTGTAGATACCAATAAGCACATTACGAAGAACAACAAAATGCAAAAGGCATTTGACAGCATTATTGGGCAAGGCTGGTTGCACTATAATTCTGTCGAGGGAGCATTGAACCATGAAGATTAAGCGCATACAAGTAAAAAACATAGGTCCATATGTCAACGAAAATGCCTTCGATTTTGATGTATCAGACATTACTAAAAGAATGGTACTGATCGGCGGCAAAAATGGTGCAGGTAAAACGACACTGTTTAACGCTATCAAAATATGTCTCTACGGCTGCGTTGCATATGGCTTTGAATCAAACAACGCAAAGTACTTTGCCGAGATAGAGAAAATTATCAATGCCAATGAAAAACTGCAAAAAGTTGGTGAGGCAGAAGTTGTCATTGACTTGCTGATGGATGACGGAAAGTACGATCACACATACACGTTTGTCAGATCATGGAGGGTAGCAGGCAAGAAAATAGCAGAAACCTTTACTGTGTACAAAGACGGCGAGACACTTTCTGAGACAGAAAAGAGTGATTTTGAGAGCTATCTTTTACAGACACTGCCCCCCAATCTCTTCCGCTTCTACTTCTTTGACGGCGAAAAAATTAGTGATTTCGTGTTCAACAGCAGCAAAAACTCCGACTTCAAGGATGCGTTCTTAAAGCTCTGCAGCCTTGATACGATGGAGATTATTCGGGAAAACTTCCGTAGAATTTCTCGTAGCAAGGCAAAGGGGACCATGACGCTTTCAGCGGAATACGATAGATGCCTTGAAGCAGACAATCTGATTGCACAGAGAGTAGAATGCGCTGAGGATGAATATCGAGAGATTTCCAATGAGATTTTGATTATTGATCAGAGGCTTGCGTCTCTTGAAAAGGCATACGCCAAGGGTGGTGGTATTTCTAAAAAAGAATGGCGCTCTATGCAAGATCAGATTGCAAAAGAGGATGCTCGCCGTGAGGGACACCATAAATGGCTCAAAGAAATGGCCAATAATGTGCTCCCATTTATTATCCTTAGAACTCAACTGGAAGAACTAAAGGCCCAAATTGCACTGGAACACAAGGCACAGGTCGATGCAAATGTAAAAAGCACAATTGATACCCCGGAAATCAAGTCGATCATCTCCGGCGTGTTGAGCCGGGCAAATATAGAATTAGCCGACGATATTTCTGAAAAGGTTATCTACGAGATTGCCAGCTATGCCAGCCACACTTCACAGATAACGCCCATTCTCAATTTGTCTGACTTCGACAGATTTGAACTAACTGCAAAAATCAACAGTCTCCTGGCTTATGACACCAACCGTGTCAAAGAAGCGACTGATGACATTAAGGCTTCTTTAAAATGCGTAAAACGCATCCGAAAGAAAATGGAGCGGAGCAGTATCGAAAACTATGATGGATACTTGCAGATGAAAAGCGATTTGAATGAGCAGAAGTCCAAATGTACGCAACAGCTTCTGGAAGTAGATAAAGAATTGCAAGAACTACGCGCCCAGAAAGCGATATCTGCATCTAAGCTTGCCAAGGCTAAAAGTGATTATGAGGCACTCTTGAAAAAGCAGTCCATTAACGATATTTCAGCGCGTGCACTACTGGCATTTGATGAACTCCAAAAGACGCTTTACGATAAGAGTATTCGTTTAGTCGAGACGGGATTTAGCCAATTCTTCGCAAGTCTGATCAATAAATCTGATTTGATTGATGGAATCCATATCGATGATAGCCTAAATGTTCTTCCCTATAAAAACAAACACTTTAAAGCTGATGAAATACATAAAATTATTGGTAAGAACGGTGTTGAGTATCTTATTGCTCAGATCGGTCTGTATGCTTACGAAGTCCTGCAACAAAAGCTTATTGTCGATGAAGCCGAATTTGAACTGCCGGTTGAGGTAAAGCAACAGCTTTCTGCGGGAGAAAAGCAAATCTTTATTATGGCACTATATCAAGCGCTTTCGCAACTCAACAAAATCAATGTGCCTTACATTGTAGATACGCCGTTCGCGCGAATCGATAAGGAACATCGCGGAAAGATCCTGAGTCAGTTCTTTAAGAAACTAAACGGTCAGATTATCATCTTGTCCACCGATGAAGAAATCGTCGGGGACTATCGCGAGAGTATATCTGACATTGTATCTAATACATTCGTTTTGAACCACACAACAAACGGAAATACTGAAATCCTGGCAAACACTTATTTCGGAGGCAAGCACAATGACTAATAAGCTTCATACGTCACAAAAGACCCAGGAGATATTCAACTCGTTAGGTCAGTCATTGAGATTGCAGCCGTTTATCCTATCTAAACTGGCAATCGCACTGTCGGTCAGAAAGGGACAACTTCAAGCCGATGACTTTAAGACTGATAATAATGGCTTGGAACTGAGTCGGCAGGTCATTTTCGGTGATCACGATTTGCTGTTTAAATCTCTCATCATTAACAACGAGGGCAAAGTGATTCGCGAGGATGACTATTTCCCCGGTTTGGTAAAGGCCCATTTGGATCGAGGAGCAAAGCTTCTCGAAGATGAAAAACGGTACAGCAAAGATTTCTATAATCATCTGTGCCATCTGGATGACAACATCTAAAGGAGGTTTATATGGATTATCCAAAGGTCAAAGTCTGTTTAGATACCTCAGAAGATAACCTGATAGATGAATTGTATACGCCGTGTCTAAAGTGGGCTGAACGCTTTGACCGAGGCGTCGGCTACTTCACAACAGGGTGGCTCACATACAACGTCGCAGGATTATCCGACTTCGCCTCTCGCGGAGGAAAAATGCGCTTAATTACAAGTCCCATTCTTTCCACGGAGGACACGGACGCAATTATTGGAGCTGAGAACCAAGATGGTAGCGCATTCCTGCGCCTCGAAGCAGCTCTCCTCGAAAATGTTGAGATACTCAAACAAGAAATGGAAGCAGATATTATAAATACATTTTCCTGGATGCTGTATGATGGAATTATTGATATGCGTTTTGCAATTCCTTGTGAAAAGTTGGAGGAAGGAGACTTTCACGATAAATTTGGCATTTTTTATAAGGGCAACGATGCGCTATCCTTCTCTGGCTCTATCAACGACAGCAAGCATGGATTCCAGAATTATGAAAGCATAAAAGTCTTCAAAACATGGGCTGGTACACAGGAGTATGTCGATGCGGATACCGCTCGTTTCGAGAAAATCTGGAATCGAAAAGACCGCAATCTCAAAATGTTTACCATTCCACAAGCAGTTAAAAACAAAATATTTGAATTGCGTTCCCCGGATAGGCCGTATTCTTTGCCGGCAGGTTCGAGTAAATGGGTTCATCAGGACATAGCAGTAAAGACCTTTCTGGAAAAAGAGCATGGCATTCTGGCAATGGCTACCGGAACCGGAAAGACTGTTACTGCAATGAAAATCATCAACAAGCTGTTTGATAGCGGGGAAATTCGTCGCGTTGTTATTACTATGTACGGCAACGATTTGCTGGATCAGTGGGCAATTCAAATTCGAGAAAACTACAAGAACAAGCAAATCAACTATCATTATGCATCCCAGAAGATGATGAAAGATTTCGTCATGCACCCAGATGATTCCATCTTAATTCTTTCTCGTGACGCCAGAAATCTCTCCAAATTGCTGGACTTGTTTGATCGTCTACCTGGCGATTATCGCAATGATACGCTGTTTGTTTTTGACGAAGTACATGGAGCTGGTTCTAATACTTTTGTCGAAAATCTTTCGGGCAGGCTCTCTCCGTATCGATATCGCCTCGGGTTGAGCGCTACGCCAGAGCGTGAGTACGATGAGGCTGGAAATGATTTCTTGCTGAATGAAATTGGAGAAGTAATTTTTGAGTTTACGCTGCAGGATGCCATTCAAAAAGGAATCCTGTGCGAATTCAATTATATTCCTCTGCCCTATGTTCTCTCTGACGAAGAAAAGCTCAAAAAGCGCAAGATTATCGCAGCGTTCAATGCAAAAAAGGAGAGCGGAGAACCTGTTGATGAAAAGGATATGTTTACTCAATTGGCACTTGTCAATAAAACAGCGGTCAACAAGCTGGAGGAGTTTGAAAGTCTGATTTCTCAGCGACCGGAGCTGTTGCAGAAGTGTATCATTTTTGTTCAGACCATGGAATATGGCGCAAAGCTCCAGGAGATTCTTGTCAGGTACAGCGACAAATATCATACCTACTATGCCGATGATGAAAAAATTAATTTGGAGAACTTTGCGGCAGGAAAAATTGACTGCCTGCTGACCTGTAAAAAAGTTTCCGAGGGAATTGATATCAGCAGCGTCACGAACATTATCCTGTTTTCTTCTGACCGTTCCAGGCTCGTGACAACGCAGAGAATCGGGCGCGCATTACGCCTGGATAAAAACAACCCAGAAAAGAAAGCAACTGTTGTGGACTTCGTGATTGAGGATTCCGAGGAAAATGACAATAACGCCGATGCCGATCGTGCAGAGTGGCTTACAGATCTTTCACAGACAAGGAGATGCGAACATGAGAAATAAAATCATCGAAAATGCGATTGATTCCGTTGTCAACGCATCAAACACCTCGTCCGACTTCAAACTGGCATTCAGACAATATGTCAAAAACAAGTTTGATGATAACGCCAAAGAGAGCGATTTAAAACGGATACTTACACTGATTGAGGATGATGAGGAGGATATTCAGGTATGAAGATGGCAATCCTCGAGCTCGAATATAAAAATATCCGAAAAATCACTGCCTTGGAGCTCCCCTTTACCAAAGCCGATGGCTCCGTAATCAGCAACAATTTTATTATGATGGCCAACGGTACCGGTAAGACAACCACAATGGAACTCATCAAAGGATTATTTGATGGAACAGCCGCTGGATGGACTGCGTCCAAAGTGCGTTCTTTCGCGCCTACATTAACGGAAGCGGATAGAGGTGAATTCAGCATCACTGTCAAATTTGATGATAGACAGTATAAGTACTTCCTTTCTATGAATTACAAAGATGGAACGGTGCAGGTGGAAACCTCTGCTCCTCCCAAGGGTCGAGAAGCTGGACTTCGTTTACCTGAGTCTATTCGCGGTATTTTTACGCCTGAATTTGTTAGACGCTTTGTGTTTGACGGTGAGCAGGCGGCGAAGTCTATGGACAGCTCATCCAATGAAGCTGATGAAACGATTCGCTACCTATATCGCCTCGATGAATTGGATGAGATTTTGGCCGCAAACCAGAGAATCCTTACCGAAATCCAAAACGCCGAAGGAAAGCGTGGAACATCCAGTTCACTTAGCAATTTGCGTACCCGGCAAAGTGACATTGACGCAATTCGGGACAAGCTGAGAGCACGGTGTGAGAAGCTTCGCGAAGAGATTGCTGCGTTTGAAGCTGAAAAAGTAGAGAAGGAGAAACAGCGCCAGGAACTCGACAAGAGCTATGAAAAGCTGAATCAAGAGAAAAGTGATATTCTCAAGGAACAGCAGAAGAATCGCGGCGAAATCGACGTTAAGATCACTTCTATTCTGGGGATAATTAAGTCTCCCTATCTACTGAGCGAAAGCCTCTGTGCGAGAATGTTCGAGTTAGGCAATAGCATGAAAAAACTCAAGTTGCCTAAAACCATTGCCAAAGACTTCTTCACCGAATTGGCTTCTGCAGACCGGTGTGTCTGCGATAGATGCATTGGCGAACGGGAGAGAACGGCTATCCTGAAGCGGGCTGACCAGTATCTGGGAAGTGACCAACAGTCGGTTCTTAACACGGTTAAGAGTAGTCTGATGGACAGTGTGTATGACGAACGCTTAAAAAAGGCCTTCGAAGAACTCGAGGAACTGAGAGCTCAAGCTAATCGCCTCGATACGAGATTTAAAACTAATGAGGAAAAACTCATTAAGGCCGGAGGCGAAAAGGCTCGTGAACTGCAGGAGCGAATTGAGGAACTGATCAGACTTATCAGCATTGCTCGTGATGAACTTGAGCGCATTGAATCCAAGGATGAAAACGACGATTCTCTGACAGAAGAAAACAACCTTCACAAAGCGGATCAAAAATTTAAGTACTACGAGCAGGAAATTGCGAAGGCAACAAGGACAAATACTGCATTGCGCAAAAAAGAGATGGTTGATTCCTTGGTGAATGAGATCAAACTACAGGCTACCACCGCGCTGAAGCAAGAAATCGTCAGAAAGACCAACGAGAAACTTCGCCGTGTTATCGTTGACGATTATGTAGAAATCGAAAGCATTGATAGGTACATAAAACTAAAGGGTAGGGACGGTGCCAGCGAAGGTCAAACTCTTAGCATTGCCTACTGTTTCCTGGGCACTCTTTTCGAAGATTCCGAGTTGGAATTTCCGTTCATTATCGACTCGCCTACCGGCAAGATGGATTTCGAAAAAAGGCAGGCTGTTGCAGATATCATTCCTCTGGTATTCAATCAGATGATTGCCTTTGTTCAGTCAGCAGAAGTGGAGCGTTTTGCGGACAGATTCTATGCAAATCCCGATTCGCAGTATCTTACGGTTGTGGCATCTCCCCAGGATCAGGCCGTAGTTGTTTATGAAGGAATTGACTTCTTCGATTCGTATCAAAGAGAGCACAAAGGAGATGAAAAATAATGCATTTTAAGATAGCGAAAAGTGCCCAAAGCTACTTTAACAACATTATGAATCTCGAAGGCTCCCACGCTGCGGAGGATAAGAATAAGTTTATCCAATTCGATGTGTATACTACTGCTGTGCATTGATTGGCATGGCGGCAGGCCAAATCGACGAGGATACTTCTGAGTTGAAGGATCTTGTTGAAAGGTACCCAGTTCAATATCGTGACTGTAAAGCACAAATTGCTGGGTTACTGGTGGCATCTGAGGCCAGAAGACTCGGTATTGATACGCAGAGCTCTAAGCTGGAGCAGATTATGCTACAGTATCTTAGCAACAATGATACTCTGCTGTCTGAGGATGGAATTAAAACCCTTAACGCCTATGCGTTGAAAGGATACCGCCTGATTACTGATTATCCGTTGTTTGACAAACCTACTTCCAGAGAAGAATTTCTGGATGCATTCAATGTAGCCATGCAGTTTTACGAAAAGAAAGATAGCTAATCTGTGTAGGTGCTTAGTTAACCTGCGAGAGCGCACCACGAATACCCCACAGCCAAAATAGCGGCTGAAACGCAATGTTCCAGCCGCTATTTTTCTTAAAAGTTTCAGTAGCTGTTTCCGTCGAACTGTGGTATATGTTTGTGTTGCAAGGAGGCGAGCGCATGAAATACAAGCTGCTGAAAGACCTATATGACTGCTTTTATACCCCACCTGAACTCCTAGCTCAGAAACAGGAAATTGAGGAATGCCATCAAGCACTTAGCGGGATGCTGGGCAAACCGGAGCGCCGGTTGGTACTCCAGATCATCGACGCAAAAGACCGTATTGCGGAGGATACCTCCATCGACAGCTTTATCGCCGGATTTGAACTGGCGTGGAAACTCTCCATGGAATTGAATCATTACGAAGACGAGCGCTCAGTCTCCTGCCGAACGGCAATGGGACTGGGAGCTTGTTTCGCATCTAAGGAGGAAGAAAAATGAAGAAACTCATCATAGTGACAATGATTGCCGCATGTGTCGCCCTGTGCGCCCCTGTGGGCCACATGGCAACACGGTCGAAACACCTGTCCCAGCCGCAGAAACCGCTGTGAGCGCCAAGGAAGCGACCGTTGCGGAAATTGAGAAACCCGCAGCACTGGCAGAGAAGGAAAAAGGAACGATTCCGCGACAAGAATCGCCCCAAGAAGAGCAACCTGAACCGGAGATAGGGCCTATTGAAATACCCACAGCTTCCGAACTCCAGCTTTCCACGGGGCAGACACCTACTAAAAATCCCGTGCCAGAGCAGACTCCGCCCCAGGCACCCAAAGAACTGCAGCCCGGCGATAAAGTTTATGTGGCGGGCTTTGGCTGGGTGGAGTACGAGGGGCCAAACTACTGTGAAGATGGTACGGATATTTACGAAAACGGCAACAAAATTGGGATCACGGGGTGAAATGTGTAGTTGCCCATTGCATTCGCTTCCCATTCGTGTTATCATGATAACGCTAAATTGTTGTACTGTCCTGAACTTTGATCGTTCGTAGCATGAGAGTACGAATCATATTGAACGGCAGAGACATAGACAATTTTGCAGACAAATGAGTAAATCCTCGAAACTATTGATTCCAATCAAATTCTCATTA
>ULTX01079265.1_pt1 | contig 14950 bp, 15 predicted proteins | sample 1958041 | NCBI WGS metagenome assembly ULTX01 (sample SAMEA4835747, study PRJEB28245) | human gut metagenome | biome: gut microbiome; material: fecal sample | place: Denmark | collected 2008
TACGTTGTCGTATTGCTGACGGGTGACAGCATCCTCACCCAACAGTTTCTCGTAGCGGGTCAGTTCGCGGCGGGCATTCTCCATCTGCACGCGGGCCTCCTCGATGCCTGCATCGCTCACACTCAGGTTGTTCTGCGTGGTGGCAATGCCTGCCGTAGTGGCCTTGCTGCCTGCCAGCGCATTGGCAAGGTCGGCCTCGGCCTGTGCCAGACGCAGGCGGAACTCAGTATCTTCGATGATGACCAGCGTGTCGCCCTTGTGCACGGGTTGGAACTCCTCGAAGCAGATGCGCTTGATGAAACCCTGTACGCGGGTATTCACTGGGGTGATGTGCTGCTTCACCTGTGCGTTGTCGGTATATTCTACACGGCCCAGGTGCAGGAAGCGCGAGCAGACGTAAACCAGTCCTGCCACGAGGCAGCCGATAATGACGATGTTGTATATCAGTTTCTTTGCAGTTCTTGTAATCATGACTTTAAGTATTATGGTTTGTTGAATATATGGAATAAGAAAGGTTAGAGTATATGCGTGATGTAGCGCATCTTATAATAATTGTAGACAACGTTGATGCGCGCGTTCACCAGCGCCAGGTCGGCACTGAGCTTCATGTTGCCGGCATCGAGCATGTCGGTCAGCAGGGCCAGGTCGTTGTCGTAGCGGTTACTGGTCACGCGGTAGTTCTCGTCGGCCAGCTGTACGCTCTTCTCCTGCGTGTGCAGGTCGGTGAAGGAAGTCAGGAAGTTCACGTAGCCTGCCTGTACGGCATTCTCTACCTGCTCGGCTGCCAGTTCGTGTTCTTCCTGCGCCTTGCGGGCGTTCAGGCGTGCCTGCTTCAGCTTCTTGTTGTTCTTGAAGAGTGAGGATATATTGTACTTCACGCCCACGCCTACATACCAGTAGTTGAAGTTGTTGTCCAGCACAGGCACTTCGATGGTGATGGGGCCGTCCAGATGCTCGGCTGCTACCAGCGCCACTTTGGGCAGCAGCTCCGAACGCTCCAGCTTCACTTTCTGCTTGCCCATCTCGACCGAAAGGCCACTCTGTTGCAAGGCCAGGTTGCTTTGCAGGGCCATCTGTTGCCAGTCGCTTTCGGCCAGCGCGGGCACGTCGGACGAGAGCAACGTAGTGTCGGGGATAATCTCGGTGCCGGCCGGCAGATGCAAGGTGGTCACCAGCTGATGGTTCATAATGCGGCGGGCGTCTTCCACCTGTGCCAGTTGCAGCTTCAGCGTTTCACGTTGCAGCTCGTAACGGGTGATGTCGTTCTTCAGGGCGGTCCCTTCGTCGCGACGTGCCTCCATGTTGCGGATTACCTGTTCGGCCAGTTCCAGATTCTTCTGCAAGGCCAGACGCTGGTTGCTCAGCTTATAGATGTTCAGGTAGTAGCCTATCAGCAGGAAGCGGATTTCCTGACGGTTCTTCTGCGCGTCCAGTCCTGCCATCTGCTGGTTCAGTTCGGCCAGAGCAATGCTGCTGTTCACCGCACCACCGGCGTAAATCACCTGTTGCGCCTCGAGGGCAAAGTTGTTGCCGAAGTGGGGCATGTCGATGTTCATGCCGTTGCTGAAGTCGCGGTCCCACAGGCGGCCGTCGCCTAAGTAACTGACCGACAGACTGGCGGAGACATCGGGCAGACGCTGCGCCTTGGCGGCTTGCAGCGCTTGGTCGGCAGCCTCGCGGGCCGTGGAATAGGTTTGAATACTCTTACTGTTTTCGTCGGCCAGGCGGAACATCTCATCGACGCTCAACAGGCGGCCCGACGAAGCGGATTGGGCATAAAGCCCCGAACTGCACAGCACTGCCACACACAGCGCCATGAGTCCTTTTCTGTTACTCATAAACATGTAATAATAGAAGATAAGGGTTACGGTTGTACGGACAGGGCACCGGTCCTCCTGCCGGCATACGACGACACGATCTGCCGCCGGGCAGTCCGCCAAACCTGAATAAGAAATTGAAATCGGATGGGAAATGCTTCCGCCCGTCGGACGGAAGAAACAGGTATTAAATCAGAGCAGCCACACCCCAAGCATGGAAGTCGTGTATCTTGTTCTGATAACGGATGGCGATGTGGTAAAAACGTATTTTCATTCTGACTTTCTTTTTCCTGCTGATTTGCGGGTGCAAAGGTACAAAATCAGACCCATAAGTTGTAACCTTTATAGCCTCAACTTATAACATTGTTTAACAAAGCAGACGCAGCTCCGGTCAACGGAAAATGATATTGGTGATGACCTGCGCACCGACGTGGCGGTTCAGGTTGCGCACCAGCAGGTCGCGCCCCATCATCAGTTCCTGCCGCAGGGCGGCCGAGGTGAGGTGTACGTAGAGTACCTGGTTCTTTATATAAAGATCGCGCGTGTATGAGGCAATGGTCGGCCCCAGCACTTCGGGCCACGCGTTGATAAGCCTCCGTTCGTTGAGCGGCGACTCTAAGCACTCCTGACGCAGGTAGTGCTGTATCAGCTTGCCTATCTGTTCGGCATCGTTCCGTTTCATGCTTCGTCCTCCTCCATTTCCGACACTTCGCCCCGCTCTACGCGGAACATCTTGTAGTCGCTGCCCACCTTGTGCAGGATGCGGTCCAGATGTTCGCGGTTGGTATCGGTGATGAATATCTGCCCGAAGCTGTCGCCCGCCACGAGCTTGATGATCTGTTCCACGCGCGAAGCGTCAAGCTTGTCGAAGATGTCGTCAAGCAGCAGCAACGGCACGGTCGAGCCTGTCCGCTTCAGGAAGTCGAACTGCGCCAGCTTCAATGCCACCAAGTAAGTCTTGTTCTGCCCCTGCGAGCCCTCGCGCTTGATGGGGAAGTCGCCCAGCAGCATGTTCAGTTCGTCCTTGTGCACCCCGCGCAGCGAATAGCCCATGATGCGGTCGCGCTCACGGCTGGCCTTCAGCACTTCGAGCAGCGAGACGTCGCGTGCGTGCGAGTCGTAGGTCAGCCCCACCCGCTCCTTGTCCTGCGAAATGAACGAATAGAAGTTCTGGAAAATGGGAATGAACTCGCGGATAAACTCTTCGCGCTTTCTGAATACCACTTCGCCCGTCTGAGCCATCATCTCCTCCCAAACCAGCAGTAGCTCGTCCTCGACGGGTGTTTCGCTTTTCAGCAGGACGTTGCGCTGAGCCAGTGCCTTGTTGTAGCGTATCAGGGCTTCGAGATACTCCTTGTCATACTGCGAAATGACCACATCCATAAAGCGGCGGCGCTCGTCGCTTCCCCCGGCAATCAGGTCCGAATCGGCAGGCGACACCATCACCAACGGCAGAAAGCCAATGTGGTCGGACAGGCGGGTATATTCCTTCTTGTTGCGCTTGAACTGCTTCTTCTGACGGCGCTTCATGCCGCAGTATATCTCCTCCGGACTTCCGTCGGCTGCCTCGTAGAAGCCCTGAATGACGAAGAAGTCGGCATCGTGACGGATGTTCTGTGAATCGATGGGGTTACCCGCACTCTTGCAGAAGGACAGGTAATAGACGGCATCCAGCAAATTGGTCTTGCCCATGCCGTTCTGCCCGAAAAAGCAGTTCAGCTTGGGCGAAAAGGACAGTTCGACCTGCTCCAGATTCTTATAGTTGAGTATCGATATGCGCTTCAGTATCATGTAAATCTATCGCTAAATTGATGTACAAAGATAGGTCTTCTTGCGGAAAAGCGGGCCGAAAATAAAGGTTTTCAGCAGCAAAACAAAAAAAGATGCCGTCAAATTTCGCCGATAACTATAAAAAACTTACTTTTGCGGGTCGAATTCCCTACTTAAGAATAATAACAAAAAGTATATATCAAAAATGGCAGAACAAAAAAAGACCAACGAAGCCCTGAACGTGGAAGATGCGTTGACCCAGTCAGAGGCATTCCTTATCAAAAACAAAAAAGCAATTATCGGTGCCGTGCTGGCAATCGTCATCATCGTGGCCGGAGTAGTGATGTACAAGAATCTGTATGCACAACCTCGTGAAGAGAAAGCACAGGCTGCCCTGTTCAAAGGACAGGAATATTTCGAAGCCGACAAGTACGAACAAGCCCTCAACGGCGACAGCATCGGCTACAAAGGCTTCCTGAAAGTGGCCGAAGAATACAGCGGAACCGATGCCGCCAATCTGGCCAAGGCTTATGCAGGACTTTGCTACGCTCACTTAGGCAAATACGAAGAAGCGCTGAAAGCACTCGACAGCTTCAACGGTAAAGACCAGTTGGTTGCCCCCGCCATGAAGGGAGCCATGGGCAACTGCTACGCACAGCTGGGTCAGCTGGACAAAGCCGTATCGCTGTTGCTGCAAGCAGCCGAAGAGGCCAACAGCAACGCCATCAGCCCCATCTATCTGCAACAGGCCGGAGAAATCCTGGTGAAGCAAGGCAAGTACGATGATGCCATCAACGCTTACACCACTATTAAGGAAAAGTACTTCCGTTCTTACCAATCCATGAACATCGATAAGTACATCGAGCAAGCCAAGTTCATGAAGAAGTAATTGCGCGAAGCATATATACCTTATATATAAGAAATACCGAAAGCACGGAATACATGGAAAAAACACGGAAAGGAGAGGTCCCCGTGGTATCCGTGTAATCCGTGCTTTCGCTTTATACAAACCGCCTTAAACCAAACTCAAAACCATAACATTTTAACACCTATGGCAACAGCTTACCACAATCTTTCCGACTACGACTTCAACTCAGTACCCAATGCCGAGAAAATGAAATTCGGTATCGTCGTTTCCGAGTGGAACTACAACATCACGGGCGCACTGCTCGAAGGTGCCGTGAAAACTCTGAAAAAACACGGAGCTAAAGAAGAAAACATCCTCATCAAAACCGTTCCGGGCAGTTTCGAACTGACTTTCGGAGCCAGCCAGCTGATCGAATATAGCGAAGTGGACGCAGTTATTGCATTGGGCTGCGTAGTTCGCGGAGATACGCCACATTTTGACTATGTTTGCATGGGAACAACCCAAGGCATCGCACAATTGAACGCAAGTGGCGATGTACCAGTGATTTACGGCCTGATTACGACCAATACAATGGAGCAAGCCGAGGACCGCGCCGGAGGAAAATTAGGCAATAAAGGCGACGAATGTGCAATTACTGCAATAAAAATGATAGATTTCGCTTGGAGTTTACAAAAATAGTCGTATCTTTGCATCGCAATTGAGAAACAAAGGTGCTTCACCCGAGTAGCTCGAAAGCCAAAGGGCAAATACCAGAGTGGCCAAATGGGGCAGACTGTAAATCTGCTGGCTTACGCCTTCGGTGGTTCGAATCCATCTTTGCCCACATAAATTTGCGGAAGTAGCTCAGTTGATAGAGCATTAGCCTTCCAAGCTGAGGGTCGCGGGTTTGAGTCCCGTCTTCCGCTCTTAATGAAAACCTTGATAGTTAAGCAATTAGCTATCGAGGTTTTCTGCTTTTAGCAGGTTACGAAAACTCGGTTTTCGAGCGGTTTCAGAGAGCGCATGTAAACCAAGATGTAAACCGGAAATTTATTATGAACGCCTGTGTTTCAGTAGTTTGCTACAAGTCTAAGACATTATCCAACGGTGAAAATCCATTAATGCTCCAAGTATCTAAAGGAGGAAAGCGTAAATACCAAAGTTTAGGCATATCCATCAATCCTAAATATTGGGACTTCACACGAAACAAACCTAAACCCAACTGTCCTAACAAAGAATATATCCAAAAGATTATCTTGGATAAACAGCGAGAGCTACAACAGCGAATGTTAGAGTTGAATGTGGAACAGAAGGAATATACCACCACTACCCTACTCAATAATGAGAATACCAAGTTTGAATTAAAAACTGTTAGTGAGTTCTATCACGAATTGATAGAGCAATACACACGTGAAGACAAATGTGGAAACCGTCTCATCTACAAAAGTTCTTTCAACTCGCTTAAAGCGTTTACGAAAGGCAAATTAGATATACCTTTCAGCGATATAGATACTTCTTGGCTTAACAAATATGAGAAATGGCTACGCTCCAAAGACAATAAAGAAACCACCATAAGCCTTATGTTTCGTACATTACGCAGTACATATAATAAAGCCATCAAAGCGAAATGTGCCCGAAAATCCGATTATCCATTTGACGAATATAAAATAAACAAGTTTGATACCACAACTCAAAAGAGAGCTATTGCCAAAACAGACGTACTGAAATTCACAACCAAAGTGCAGCCCATTGGAAAGCAGCAATACATGGAGTTGAGCAAAGACATATTCGTGTTCAGCTATCTATGTGGTGGAATCAATTTCACAGACATAGCTAATCTGACAAAAGAGAATATTCAAAATGGCAGGTTACACTATATCCGCCAAAAGACAAAAAAGCTAATCAAAATAGGAATACCGCAGGAAGCCATGCAGATAATCGAAAAATATTCAAAGGAGAGCAAAGGCTATCTATTTCCGATTTTAGACAGCAAGATACACAAGACCGCCCTACAAAAACAGAATAGAATACATAAGATACTTGGTAAAGTCAATAAAAGCCTAAAACTACTCGCAGCAGACTTAGGCGTTGAAGCTAATATCACCACCTATGTTGCTCGCCATTCATTCGCAAGCGTACTAAAGAAATCCGGTGTAAACATAGCACTGATAAGTGAAGCATTGGGGCATTCTGATTTAGCTACCACTCAAATATACTTGGATAGTTTCGATAATGAACAAGTAGATGATGCAATGAAGAACCTGCTTTAGAAAGATTATCCCACTTGCAATTATTGTGAGTGGGAGCTTTTCATTAAATTTGCGCATATAACTAACAAAAGAAAATATGGATAAGCTGAAATGGAACGACAACGCATTGTCACTAATGGAATACATAGGCATAATTGAATCTATTTATATTCCAGATTTAGACGATTATGATTATAGAATAAATGTGACCAGTTGTGAAGCATCAGCAGAAGCTATAGAAAAAGCAAGAAATATCCCTTTTGGTGCTACAGATTGCATGGTCATATTCAAAAACAGATTTAACCAAGAATTATTAAGTAAACAGAATTTATATACCCAATATATAAGTGAACGTGAAATCCAAGAACTCATTAGCTATCTTGAACTGAATACGGATAAATTCTGGCTACTGATTCTCTTTGTTTGTGATTATTGCGAAAGCATGTTCTATCAAGGCACAACAATGAAATCCACCCCATTGGAACAATTGGAACAACTACAATCAGCCATCAACCATACAGATGATGCCGCAATTCTTACTTTCAAGGCAGGCAAGCAGAAAGTTGTTCTGGAAGATATAAAGGCGATAAAGGCAATATCGGAAGCCATAAACAAATATCTAAGCGAGGCTGATATTGACATATTCAAATATCTAAGCAGAAGACAGGAAGAAGAAACTTCCACGATATTGAAAGACTCACCGTTTATCGCTTACTTTGCTAAGATGCTTCTTACTTTCTTCAATACACAGCAACAAATCAGAGCTAAAAGAAGAGCAGGGGCTAACCATTCTATCAAAGAAATGGAACTGGTCAGTCGATTGATCTACTTTATCAGACTGTCTATGAAAGAAGATACATGGACTGATATTGAAAATGAAACGCTCAAAGCTTTTCTCAAACAATATAAAGACTACAGATACCCACATAATATAAGTAACATCTATCCAGAGTTTTCTATCTGACATCTTTATCTTACAATATATCCCGTTATTCAATTTCCATTTAAGAGGAATAGAATAGCGGGATTTTTTATTCCCCATAACGTAATGCTATCCTTTCTACTTTTGCACTGTCAAAGGACAAGAGTTCCATGAAACGGTTGAGAAAGAGGGAATAGAAATCCATCATTTTTTATTCCTGATAACAAGACATGAAAATCCCGACCTTTGCAACGTCAAAAGGGAACAAACGAGCAAGTGCGCATAGCTTCAGTAGTTACCGACTGACACAATTATTAACTTAAGACCTCCGTCTAATGGAGCGGAGTAAAAAATTTAAATATGAAAAAGTTAAACTTCAAGAACATCACCGAGAACGCTTCAACAAATGCAGTAGATAATAATAAAGTAAGTACTGAATTCGTACAAACATTGAAAGAAGCATTCCTTATGTTTCCAACCAAAACAGACATGCGTTTCAAGCAATCTTGTGGACAGTTAATCATATCTGTTACGGTCACTTACCGGACTGGTATCGTACAACATTTTGAAGGTGCTGGAGATACCGACCTCATATCAGCCATACACAAAGGCATGGCCAAAATCATAGATGATTTGAGCGCCTATAAAGCAAAGGAACACGAGATAGAAGTTGCCAAAGATGGAGAGAACTTGGTGCTGGAGTTGTTCAAACAGTACATCCAATCATCCATGAGAGGCTATATTGAGACAGACTGGTACAACAACAAGGGAGAGCGTTATCGCTGTATGAGATTCACCAGCACTTTCAACGGCAATGTGAGATTCTGTCTGAAAGCAACGGACGAAGTGAACGGGCTTATCAATGAAGCCTGCAAGCCCCAATGGATGAAGGAGGCAGAAGTGAAGCAGGAAGCGACCGAATCCAATAAGGTAGCTTAAACAGTCAATCTGAAAGGAGGTCGAGAGGACAATACTTCTCGGCCATCCTTTCCAATACAACAATCAGATGAAGCAGATACAATTCCCTCAAACATACGACAACGAAACAGCCCACAGACAAGTGAAGCGGTTAATGATGCAGCACAAACAACTCCATATTCAAATGAATGGAGAAGCATGGATAAGCAGTCAAGGAACGACAGGAATAAGATACCTGCTTGACAAACAAAGCTGGCACTGGATTCTCAACTACCTGCAAACAGGCGATTATGAAGACTTCGGTATCTTCCCGTCCGACATTTCCAGAATGACTGCTGATACCCAGCTGACCTGTCTGCAAGAACTTATCGAACAAAAATGCAACATTGCAAGAATCCCCTTTTTACGGGAAACAGAAGCCTATGTAAAGCTTAGAGCATTGTTCCGTTTCGGCAAGCTCTACTTTAGCATCAAGAGAAGTGATGAATTTATGGACTATCTAAACAGCAAAGGATTATGATTACAATACATAAAGGTCAATACCTGTCTGACGTAATGAATGAAATACCGTCTGACTGCATTCTTTCCAAGAAGATACCCGGTTGTGGTGCCACTACTTTGGAACTTGATACCCAAAGAAACTCTATTATCATTGTTCCCAATGTTCCTGTAATTAAAAGTAAATGTAGCAAATATGATAGCCTGCTGGGTGTCTATGAAAATGTGACAGCAGATAAGATATGCAGTTATCTGACAAATAACACGCTGCATAAGATTATGATTACCCCCGAAAGTTTCAGTAAGGTAAAAACAGCGTGTGCAAGATGCGGTATTGACATATACAACCATTTCTTCCTGCTGATGGATGAATGCCACCAGTTAATTAAAGACGTTGACTATAGAATGGATATAGTTCTACCGATGAATGACTTTTTCCGCTTCAAAGGGAAGGCACTGGTTTCAGCTACTCCTATCGGATTCAGTGACCCACGATTCAAAGAGTTTGAGACCATAGAAGTGAATGCTGACTATGACTACAGGCAGGATATTACAGTTACCCATACTTATAACATTCAGAAAGCGATATGCGATTATCTAAAAAAACATGATAGTACAGTCTGTTTCTTCATCAATTCAGTAGTGGAAATCTATGCCATCATGAAGCAATTGGATATACTGGAAGATTCAGCAGTCTATTGTGCACCTAAAAGCTGTCTGAAACTCAGAAATGAATACTCCTTTGCCAATGCCTATAAGGAATGGAGCGCAGATACCATGAAGAAATACAACTTCTTCACAGGCAGGTTCTTTACTGCATTTGACTTGGATTTGCCTTATAAACCAGACTTGGTAATGGTGACAGACCCTTATATTTCTGAATATACCATGCTTGACATTGATACGGACTGCATACAGATTTGCGGGAGGTTCCGTAACGGGATAAAATCCGCCATACACATCTACAGGGTGAATCCTGCAATCATCATTAAGGATAGGGAACAGATCGAGTGGGAAATATCCGCCCATGAGTTCGCCTATCAGACAGTACAGACCTTATATAACAGCGCAGACAATAAGGAGAGCAGATTTGCTTTCAGTGCCGTTCTTGAAACCATGCCGTTCCGTAAGTTCCTATATCCCGATTTTACTAAAAACTGGTTTGCTATAGATAATGAGATAAACGAAGTTCTGGTAAGGAACAGATACCAGTCTGTAGAATCGGTAACTAAATGGTACGGTGACTGCCATTTCTTCAATCCTGCATTCGACAATTGTGAATATAACCCGAATGATGAGAAACTGAAAATATTCAGAAAGGCACGTTCGGTAAAGGAGAAACGCAGAATTATGGTACAGCAACTCAGTGAAATGGAAGTCCCTTATTCTGAATATGCACTTGATTATGTCAATGATATGCGTAAAATAGACCCGTTCATTGTGGAAGCATTTGAGATACTGGGTAAAGAGAATATAGAAGAACTTAAATTCAACGAAAGAAAAATCAGAGAAAAGATGATTCTTATACAGCGCAAAGGAAACAAGGTTATCCGACTGATTAAGAATATATTTAAGGTTGGTAATAGATATTCCAATGAGAATATAGTTAATGAGTTGACGAGGATATTTAAGATGCTGAACATTCATCCCGAAGAAAAGATAGAACCTAAACTTATCAATACCTATTATCAAGCCATTCCCTGCTGGGTAGGTAAAAACAGAGGTTATCAATTAATTACTGAGCTAATCTAAGTGCTACCAACAAAACTTCATTTTTCTGTCTTTCTATACCCAATACAGAAATTTGAGATAATGTTGGTCACAACCTTGGTAACTAATGAAACATGACGATTTTCACTATAGCAGATATTAGAACCAATTTTACTTGGAACTTTCCAATGCTATGAATAAGATAGCAAACACCGAGAGAAAGCCCATCCAGACCTTTCTGAAAACAGGTCAGAAATCTTTCCAAAAATGTACGGAAAAAACGTCCCATAACTTATGGAAAAAGCGTCCTATAAGCCAAGGAAAAAGCGTCCACATATCATTACTACACTACTTACATTACATATCAGATAATTCGTTCCACTTCATTATCAGATCCAACACATATTAGCTAACTAATTTATAATATTATGATGATTTACAAACCACACAACAAACTGTTCGGTTCAAGAAAGGAACTGAAACAATATTTAGGCGGAACAGGCAGATACAACAAAGCCTTAAAAAACGGAGATATTTACAACATATACTTAGAAGAAATGAACAACCAATCCTTTGCGCACAATGGAATCATATATAACACTGACAAAAGACATTCATAATATCAAGGGAAACAACAAGCTGGAAACGGCACTGGCAATAGCTGGCATAAAATCCTTTGGCAACTATAAGACCAATATAACGGAAACTACAAGAGAATACATTGCCGAAAAAACAGGAATATCGTTCCGTACGGTAAAATCCATTGTTCCCAGACTGATAGAAAATGCAGATTTTATATTTGACAAGATAGAAACCAGAATCAAATCTCCGAACAGATACTATTTTAAAAAGGATGAAGAAAATTATTTCTTCGTCTTAAACAGCTTCTTCAATGAAACAATAGATACTAAAATAAAAGGATTACTACTCCTTATAAAGTCAGTATGCAAACAGGAAACAAACAAATATATAAGTGAGAGACCTTATAATGGAGAACTCAATCATTCAGAACTTGCCAGAAAACTGGAAATGGATGTCAAGACATTAGATAAATATCTGGAGACGGCCATTGAAAAAAGACAGATAAAAATGATTCCTAAAGGACTTCTAATTCTCAACAAATCTATAATTCCAGACTTTAAAGGTACTGACCAGCCAAGCAGACTTTATCATATTATCTATGACTGGTGTCTGGACAATGACATTATCCCACCAGACCGGAACGATGAGATTACCAAGTCTGCAAACGGGCAAATAAAGAGAAACAATCCTGTACTGAATGCTATCATGAACAGAACAGCCAATATGTCCGATGAAGAAATCCGCAGTCTGCTAACCAAAAGAATAGTTTCTAAAGATATTACTTTGGAATACATAGCTAAAGCATTAAATGTAAATATACATAAAACTGAAACCAAGCCATTAAATTTAGTAATAGCATAATTATACCCACTTTTGGCAGATTACAAGAAATGCGGTGCTGAACTTTTAGCTACATATTTCTCAGATTACAAATTCCAGATAAATTCAGTTCTGATACAGATTATATAACACATACTTTATACTATACCACATATATACATAAACATAAGGAAAGTGTTCTGATACATGAATCTCATCTGTACAATTCTTCTGAAAGTCAAAAAAACGGGTGTAGGGTATCATATATGAAATTCCCCCTCCCGTTCTGTCAATACTCCCAATATTATTGAGTGGCTGGAAAGACGGCGCACAACCCCTTTAGTCCCCCTCTCATAGATAAAAGTAAAATAGCCAGTATAGTCCTAAACATTTATATAGTAATAAGATTATAAACGTTTAAACTTTTATCAATATGAGAAATTTAGTTATCATGCCAGCTATGGCAAACAACCGTGAGAGAATGAATCTGGGTGAATATGCAGAAGAAGCTACCATTATCGTGGACGAGCCAGTAAAGCCTATCAATCATTTCATTGAAGCAAATACGCAGGAAGTGACATTGAATCATTTAAAGCATGATTGCATTACTCCAGTATTTTCTAAAGACAATGAACTTACAATCAATCATGCGCAGTTCGTGGAAACCATACAGGATGCGGTACAGTCTTTCTTTAACGGGGAAGAAGTGCGGCAAGCTGATATTAGGGTAAGCCACATTATTAAGGGAAGAATCCCCGAAGCAGTCCATAAACCAGCAAATCAACTTCTGGAATCAGACAAGACTATCTACTATGAAAGGGCAGCATTCAGCATTGACATTCCTACCATCTTTGAAACGATAGGAGGAAACAAGCTGAATCTTTCTATCGTAGGAGTGAGAGCGTACAACCAGATGAATCTGTACAGCAAGAAAGTTCCGGAACTTTTCCGCTTGGCTATAGGCTTTAAAAACCAAGTTTGCTGCAACATGTGCATATTTACGAACGGTTACAAGGATGATTTACGGGTGAGCAACACTACAGAACTTTATCGTGTAGCACTGGAATTGTTCAGTAACTACAACCCAGCCAAACATCTTTATCTGATGCAGCAGTTGAGCAACACTTCTATGAGCGAGCACCAGTTCTGCCAGATCATTGGCAAAATGCGACTTTATCAATGTTTACCAACAAGCTATCAGAAAGCACTGCCAAGAATGTTACTTACTGATACACAGATAAACAGTGTCGCAAAAGCCTATATTAATGATGAAAACTTTGGCAGCTTTGGAAATGACTTGAATATGTGGAAATTCTACAACCTGTTAACTGGAGCTAACAAGTCAAGCTATATTGATTCATTCTTAGACCGTTCTTTGAATGCTACTGAAATGACTTTGGGAATCAATGCTGCTTTACATGGTGATGATAGATATAAATGGTTCATTGATTAAATGAGTTTTATTGAAGAAAGGGCAACTATTCAGTTAGTTGTCCTTTTTTTATATTCACTTTCTGGATTAGTGAATGTTTTACTGATTATCAACAAGTTATGAAATTCAAGCAAAAATTAATATTCACTTTTATTCATTTACCTATAAAACAGAACATTATGTCACTTAAATATTCGAGCACAACAGCAGACTATCTTGTCTGGTCTGATGCAATGAACCTTATCAGAAAACTGGCTAAAGATGAAAATTATAAAATATCACTTCTTATAGCTTTAGGCTGTTTCACCGGATTGAGAATTTCTGATATTCTGGCTTTAAGATGGAAACAGATATTGAGTACAAACGAGTTCTCTGTGATTGAAAAGAAAACAGGAAAACAAAGAATCATAAGGCTGAATCTGCAGTTGCAGGAACATATCAGAGAATGTTATGAGCATATAAATCCAACTGGAATCAATGCACCTATCTTGGTAAGTCAGAAAGGTACGATCTATTCAGTCCAGAGAATTAATATCATCCTTAAAGAGGTGAAGAAGAAGTACAGGCTAAAGATTAAGAACTTTTCGTGCCATTCTCTTAGAAAAACTTTCGGTAGGCAGGTCTATAATATGAACAGTGAAAACTCTGAGCTGGCTTTAGTAAAACTGATGGAACTGTTCAATCATAGTTCCGTAGCTATTACTAAAAGATACTTGGGATTGAGACAGGAAGAAATCTTACAGACTTATGAGTCCTTAAGTTTCTGAATAATAGTCAGGTAGATTTTTCAGGAATTCTTTTATTTAATGGAAAGGATCTGAGAATCTACCAACATTTTTTTGAGTTTTTGTTCTGCTATACCCAATACAAAAAAGGAAAAGAATGTAGGCTACAACCTATCAGAATATTTATAATAGCCTGTATATAGCCCCGCATATTGTATCAGATATATTATATAATAGCATATTTATCAGTACTTTAATTTGACTATTCAAAACCTTTCGTTAACTTTGCTGCAATTTCAGCGACCTAAAGAGTTAGAAGCTGAAAAGGACATATTATTAACGAAAGGTGTTATTGAAATTATCTTCTACATTCAAACTTCGCAACTTTGACATTGGAATGAAGATGATGGCAGTAGCACCGCACCATTTGATACATACCTGCCTTATATTGTTATATAAGGTCTTTAGATATTATCAATTTGGTGTGGGCTATTGTTTTATCCATTCCAAAGGTAATGCGAAGACCTGAATGTAGGATAAGGCAGATATAGTTCCCACACCTTTTTATTTTTAATAGCTTTCTTCAGGGAATTGGGAAAGACTAATACTATTTTTATTATGAACCTTAATTCCGCAACACCTTTCAAAAAAAATAATTTAA
>ULTX01014796.1_pt1 | contig 14922 bp, 10 predicted proteins | sample 1958041 | NCBI WGS metagenome assembly ULTX01 (sample SAMEA4835747, study PRJEB28245) | human gut metagenome | biome: gut microbiome; material: fecal sample | place: Denmark | collected 2008
CGCCCAGCAGTTCGGACAAGTGCTTCAGGATGTGCTTCAGTGAGAACTTGTCGGCTACACCTTTCGGACGTCCCAGGTGAGAACCGATAATAATACTACCACCGTCGGCCAATATTTTCTTCAGCGTAGGAAGAGCGGCACGCATACGGGTATCGTCTGTGATGTTGAAGTTTTCGTCCAGAGGTACATTGAAGTCCACACGAACGAATGCCTTTTTTCCGGCAAAGTTAAATTGATCAATTGTCATAATACTCTATATTTATTTAAAAGTGTTATTTGCTTTTCTTGGAAGAGGCGTACAATCTGTCACGTTTTGGATGGATTGCATTTTTTGTCTCTTTCCTCTTTTTGCCGCAAAGTTAGCATTTATTTTTTTTCTTTTGTACGAATAAATGTTATTTTATTTGTCTTCTTGGCTGCTCTCTTTGCTTACTTTATATTTTGAACAATAATATTTGCACCAGAGGCGTAGCCCGCATTCTTCGCATCGGGGGGTGCGTGCCTGGCATACGTAGCGTCCGTGAAGGATGAGCCAGTGGTGGGCGATGGGAATGTCTTCGGCGGGAATGTTCTGAGTCAGTTCCTTTTCGACGCTGAAGGGGGTGGTGCAGCGGTCGGAAACCAATCCTAACCGATGGCTGACGCGGAACACGTGAGTATCGACGGCCATGGCGGCTTTGTTGAATACGACCGACTGGATGACGTTGGCTGTCTTGCGTCCTACTCCGGGCAGCTTGATGAGTTCGTCCAACGTGTCGGGTACTTGGCTGCCGAAGTCCTTGACCAGCATTTGGGCCATGCCTACCAGGTGTTTGGCTTTGTTGTTGGGATAGGACACGCTGCGGATGTACTCGAAGACGACTTCGGGCGTTGTGGCCGCCAGGGCTTCGGGAGTAGGGAAGTCGCGAAACAGGGGAGGGGTTATCTGGTTGACCCGCTTGTCGGTGCATTGTGCCGAGAGGATGACTGCTATCAGCAGTTCGAAGGGATTGCTGTAGTGCAGTTCGGTTTCGGCTACCGGCCTGTTTTCGCGGAACCAGGCGATTATTTTTTCGTAACGTTCTTTTTTTCGCATATCATCGGTTGTCTATTAGGGGACGGGATAAGTCGCAGAGCGCTTACCTCAGTTTGTTTTTATGATAATGGGGAGCTACTTTCAGGTGGAAGTAGAAGGTCGATACGATGGTGAGGCATGCACCGAACAGATAGGCCTTGTCGAAGGTGCTGATTTCGGCGATGTATCCTCCTGCCAGCATGCCGATGCCGATGCCTACATCCCACGAGGTCAGATAAGTGGAGGTGGCTGTGCCGCGCTGACTGTTGGGAGCCAGGTTGACGAAAAGCGTGTTGTAGGCGGGAAACATGATGCCGAAGCCGATGCCCAGCATCAGGGCTATCAGGAAGAAGAGGAAGGTGCATGTGTCGCTGTTCCAACGGATGACGTAAACACACGCTGCCAGCAGGAAGAAGCTGACAATGACTACGTAGAGGCCGGCAGCAATGACCTGTGTGATTTTTCCCCTGTCCACCAACTTGCCCGAGAAGAGGCGCGACACGGCCATACCCACGGCCATGAAGGTGAAGAAGAATCCGGTGGATGCCTGGATGTCGATCTGCTTGGCATACATGGCCACGTAGTTGGTGGTCATGCCGTAGGGGATGGAGAGCAGCAACAGGCTGATGCCTGCCGGAAGTCCTTTCAGCAGTATGAAGCGGTCGAGCGAGATGGGGTCGCGTTTGACGGGGGGCTTGTAGGGTGTCTTTACTGCCGAGGCGCACAGCATGCCTACGAGGCAGGAGCCCAACGAGCAACAGAAGATGACGGGATAGGAGACACCGGCGTCGTGCAGGAACAGTCCTGTCATGGGGCCGATGGACATGGCGATGTTGTTGGCCAGGCCGTAGTAGCCCAGTCCTTCGCCGCGACGCGAGGAGGGCATGACGTCGATGACGATGGTATTGCCGCCTACGGTGACCATGCCGAACGATACGCCGTGGATGATGCGGAAGACGATGAACAGGGTGAGCGTGCCTGCTACGAGGTATCCGGCAAACATGGCGGTGAAGATGAAATAGGCCAGCAGATAGAGGGGTTTGCGGGCAAAGGTGTCGAGCAGATAGCCCGAGAAGGGACGGATGCACAAGGCTGCAATGGTGTAGCAGGATAATACTCCGCCGATGGTGGCTTTGTTGGCCTGAAATACTTCCGACAAGTAGAATGGAAGTACCGGCATCAGCAGCCAGAATCCCAAATACAGCAGGAAGTTGGCTGCAAGGATGAAACAGTAACTGGGGGTAACGAGCCTGTCCTTCATGTAGTAATAAAAATAGGTTAGGCACGAATTATACGAATTGCACGTTTGCCGTACTTGGAGGGGCAACACGGTGTTTTTCGCGTAATTAGTGCCTAATTTGAAAAAGAATGTTGAACGAGATATCTCGGTTATTGTGCGGCTTCAAACTCTTTCAGGAAGCGGATGTCGTTTTCCGAGAAGAGTCGCAGGTCGTTGACGCGGTATTTCAGGTTGGCGATACGTTCGATACCCATACCGAGGGCGTATCCGCTGTATGTCTTGCTGTCGATTCCGTTCAGTTCCAGTACGTTGGGGTCCACCATGCCGCATCCCAGAATTTCTACCCATCCGGTGTTCTTGCAGAACGGGCAGCCTTTTCCACCGCAGATGTTGCAGCTGATGTCCATTTCGGCACTTGGCTCGGTGAAGGGGAAGTAGGACGGACGCAGACGGATCTTGGTGTCGTTGCCGAACATTTCCTGAGCAAAGAGCAGCAGCACTTGCTTCAGGTCGGTGAACGATACGTTCTTGTCAACGTAGAGGGCTTCTACCTGGTGGAAGAAAGCGTGTGCCCGGTAGCTGATGGCTTCGTTGCGATAGACCCGGCCCGGACAGATGACGCGGATGGGCGGTTGGGTGGTTTCCATTACGCGGCTTTGTACGCTTGACGTGTGAGTACGCAGGATGACGTTGTGCGTGACGTTTTCAGCGTTGTTCTCGATGAAGAAAGTGTCCTGCATGTCGCGTGCCGGATGGTCTTCGGCAAAGTTCATGGACGAGAACACGTGCCAGTCGTCTTCTACTTCGGGACCGTCGGCAATGTTGAATCCCATACGGCCGAATATATCGATGATTTCGTTTTTTACAATGGAGAGCGGGTGGCGTGTGCCCAGCTTGATGGGGTAGGCCGTACGGGTCAGGTCGAGGTCTTCGTAACCGGTATTCTGGCTTTCGAATTGTTCCTTCAGTGCGGCAATTTTCTCTTGGGCTTTGTTTTTCAGTTCGTTCAGTTTCATGCCGACCTCTTTCTTCTGCTCGGCGGGCACGTTGCGGAAGTCAACCATCAGCTCGTTGATGGCTCCTTTCTTGCTGAGGTATTTGATGCGGAGGGCTTCCAGTTCCTCGGCATTGGCGGCTTTCATAGCTTCTACTTCTTGCAGAAGCTGGTTGATTTTAGCTATCATATGTATAATTTTATTTTATTCCTAAAGTAAAAAACGATGCAAAGATACAATTTTATTAGGATATAGTTTGTCTTGGGGCTGTTAATTTTGCGCAAGCGGCAGAAGTTAGGCCGACGTGTGTGGAGTGTGTCGGGGTGTGGGCGGTGGTTGTCGTTGCCGATGCCTCTGCTGTTTGGGTGGCTGATGTGAGTGGAGCGCGGCTGTACGGTTGTTTGGGTGATGTTGTCGTTTTGTCAGTCATTTCGGGAATTATCTATCGGAAAGCGGTTTTTGGGCGGTATAAGCTGACGCACCGTTTTTCGAAAAGAGGGCTGAAAAGTGAGAAACGGGTGAAGAATGTTTGCGAAATTGCATGAATATACGTGTAGAATGCGTTTTTTGTTTCTTTTTTCGCTTATTAATGCTTGCGCGGAGCCTGAACAATGCTTGTGCGGAACGCGAAGAATGCTTGTGATGCTCGGCTACATGGCATTTTCTCTCCGGAAACATGGCTTTTCCTGCCCGATAAGATGGTTTCGGCCGTGTATCGGGAATCTTTCTTTTCTATTTCATCTGTAAATATTTCGCTATCGTTCTCAGGCTCAGAACAATGCGGATTTTTTCTTGCAAAATTCCGTTCGTCTCGTCCGTCGGGCGGAAATATTCGATTCTCGCGGCTTAGGGAAAGCAAAGTGTCATTTTGAAAGTTGGCGGTGAGAGTCCTCTTCGGGGGAGGATAGAAAAAGAAAAGAGGATGCATCGTTTGATACATCCTCTTGGTGTGGAGCATAGCGGACTCGAACCGCTCACCTCGACACTGCCAGTGTCGCGCTCTAGCCAGATGAGCTAATACCCCGATTTTGTCATTATTTCAACGTTTGCGGAACGTTTTCTCGTTTTTGACGGTGCAAATATAATGCATAATTCTGAAATAATTGCTATGTTTGCGGAGAAAATTAAGAAAAAAGTTATGCTGGTCTATAATACAACCTATCATGTGGAAGACGGGCAGGAGAAGTACTTCCTGATTTGGATGCAGGAATATTACTTGCCCGAAGTGGAAAAGGCAGGGGTCTTGCGCTCACCGCGCATTACCCGCATTCTGAGCCATCGCGACGAAGGGAACTGCTATTCCGTACAGTTCGAGGTGGACGACTCCGCCAGCCTGCATCGCTGGCACCTGGAGCAGGGAGTGAAACTGAATGAAGAGATGATGAAACTGTTCAAGGACAAGGTTGTGGGCTTTCCTACACTGATGGAGGTAATCGTGTGATACAGCCGGTAAAGGAAAAAATCATCCTGGGCATCGACCCGGGTACCACCATCATGGGGTATGGCGTTTTGCGAGTGGCGGGTGTCAAGCCCGAAATGATAGCCATGGGCATCATCGACCTGCGCAAGTTTGCCGACCATTACCTGAAACTGCGTCATATCCACGAGCGGGTGTTGAGCATCATCGAGAGCTATTTGCCCGACGAAATGGCCATCGAAGCGCCTTTCTTCGGCAAGAACGTACAGTCCATGCTGAAGTTGGGACGGGCGCAGGGCGTGGCCATGGCGGCAGCGTTGAGCCGTGACATCCCCATTACGGAATATGCCCCGCTGAAGATTAAGATGGCCATCACTGGCAACGGGCAGGCTTCGAAAGAGCAGGTGGCCGACATGCTGCAACGCATGTTGCACTTCAGCAAGGCCGACATGCCTACCTTCATGGATGCAACCGACGGCCTGGCAGCCGCCTATTGCCACTACCTGCAAATGGAACGTCCGACGGTGGAGAAGAGCTATCATGGTTGGAAAGACTTCATCGCCAAGAATCCCGATAAGGTGAAAGGATAAAAACAAGTGAACAATAATAATGAAACTGTAAATTAGTAATTGTATGGTGAAGCTGAACGATTTGGTAATCATTGGAGTAGCGGCGGCCACAGTTGTCAGTTGTGCTCCGGCCAAGAACGAATACACTTCTTTTGAACTTTATCCGGTTCGCTCCGGCAGTCTGACCGAGATGGAGTATGCACCCGAGGCAACCCGGTTTACGCTGTGGGCACCTACAGCCGACGAAGTGCGCCTGATGCTTTACGAGGCTGGCGAAGGCGGGCATGCCTACGAAACCGTCAGCATGGAACAGGCCGAGGAAGGCACCTGGAAGGCTAAAGTGGAGAAAGACCTGAAAGGTAAATTCTATACGTTCAACGTCAAGATAGGCGGAAAGTGGCAAGGCGATACGCCCGGTATCAATGCCAAGGCAGTAGGCGTGAACGGCAAACGTGCTGCCATCATCGACCTGCGCGAGACCGATCCCGAAGGATGGGCCGAGGACAAGCGTCCGCCGCTGGCAAGTCCTGCCGACATTATCATTTATGAAGTGCATCACCGTGACTTCTCCGTACATCCTTCATCGGGCATCGAGCACAAGGGCAAGTTCCTGGCCATGACCGAGACCGGAACGAAGAACCCTGGCGGACAGGCCACCGGCATCGACCACCTGAAAGAGTTGGGGGTGACGCACGTGCATATCCTGCCTTCGTACGACTATGCTTCGATTGATGAGACCCGTCTGGATGAGAACAAATACAACTGGGGCTACGACCCGTTGAACTACAATGTGCCCGAAGGCTCCTATTCCACCGATCCCTATCGTCCGGAAGTCCGCATCCGCGAGTTCAAGCAAATGGTGCAGGCTTTGCACAAGGCAGGCATCCGTGTGGTGCTCGATGTGGTCTATAACCATACGTTCAACACAGCCGAAAGCAATTTCGAACGTACCGTACCCGGCTACTTCTATCGTCAGAAACCGGACGGCACCCTGTCCGATGCTTCGGCTTGCGGCAACGAGACGGCAAGCAACCGCCCCATGATGCGCAAGTACATGATCGAGTCAGTGCTCTACTGGATCAACGAATATCACATCGACGGTTTCCGTTTCGATCTGATGGGCATCCACGACATCGAAACGATGAACGAAATACGTAAGGCCGCTTCGGCCGTCGATCCTACCATATTTATATATGGTGAAGGATGGGCAGCTTCGGCACCGCAGATGCCCGAAGATTCATTGGCCATGAAAGCCAATGTTTACAAGATGCCCGGCATAGCTGCTTTCTCCGACGAGATGCGCGATGCCCTCCGCGGTCCTTTCAACAACAACGAGCAAGGCGCTTTCCTGGCCGGACTGCCGGGTGGGGAAGAAAGCATCAAGTTCGGCATTGCTGGTGCCGTCAAGCATCCGCAGGTCAACAACGACTCGGTGAATTACAGCAAGGCTCCCTGGGCCGGACAACCTACGCAGATGATCAGCTACGTGTCGTGTCACGACGATATGTGTCTCGTCGATCGTCTGAAGGCAAGTGTGCCCGGCATCACGCCTGAAGAACTGGTACGCTTAGACAAGCTGGCACAGACGGCAGTGTTCACCTCGCAGGGCGTCCCCTTCATCTATGCCGGTGAAGAAGTGATGCGCGACAAGAAAGGCGTGCACAACAGCTATCAGAGTCCGGACTCCATCAATGCCATCGACTGGGATCGCAAGACACTCAATGCCGATGCTTTTGCCTATTACAAGGGGCTGATGCACCTGCGTCGCAATCATCCCGCCTTCCGTCTGGGTGACGCCGAACTGGTAAGAAAGCATCTGGAGTTCCTGCCCGTCGAAGGTACGAACCTCGTGGCTTACCGCCTGAAGGACCACGCCGGAGGCGATACATGGAAAGACATCATCGTGGTGCTGAATGCCCGCCGCGAGTCGGCCTCCCTGTCGGTACCCGAAGGCAAATATACAGTGGTTTGTCAGAACGGTTTAGTCAACGAAAAAGGGTTGGCGACAGTCTATGGCCCCTCGCTGGCGGTAGCGCCGCAGTCGGCCATGATCATATATCAGTAATTTATTTCTATAATATGCCACATTATACAATACATGTAGCGGGGGGCGTCGTACGCAACCCGCTTGTGCGTTTGGCCCGTCCCGTTTCACTCGATTTCATGGACGGGGAGCACATCGCCATTGTCGGCCCCAACGGAGCCGGTAAGAGTCTGCTGGTCGATACGCTGACCGGCAAGTATCCTTTGCTCGAAGGTGAATTGGCTTACGACTTTTCTCCTTCGGCTTCGAAAGCGGTTTATGATAACATCAAATACATTGCTTTCCGCGACACATACGGGTCGGCCGATGCCAACTATTACTACCAGCAACGCTGGAATGCCCACGATCAGGACGATGCCCCCGTGGTGCGCGACCTGTTGGGGCCCGTGAAGGACGATGCCCTGAGGCAGCAGCTGTTCGACCTGTTCCGCATCGAACCGATGCTGGAAAAGAAAATCATCCTGCTTTCCAGCGGAGAGTTGCGCAAGTTCCAGCTGACCAAGACGCTGCTGACTTCGCCCCGCATCCTGATTATGGACAATCCTTTCATCGGCCTCGATGCAGCTACACGCGATCTGCTGTTCCATCTGTTGGACGAACTGACGCGGCTTGCTTCGTTGCAGATTGTGCTGGTACTGTCGATGCTCGACGACATCCCCTCGTTCATCACTCATGTAGTGCCCGTCAACAACCGGACGGTTGGTCCCAAGATGACGCGGGAGGACTATCTGAAGGCTTTCCGCGAGCAGGACACCACCCAGTCGTTCGACGAGCTGCAACAACGCATCCTGAACTATCCCTACGAACACGCCAACTACGACTCCGCCGAGGTAGTCCGGCTGAACAAGGTTAGCATCCGTTATGGCGACCGTACCATCCTGAAGGACCTTGACTGGACCGTGATGCGTGGCCAGAAGTGGGCACTGAGTGGAGAAAATGGTGCGGGGAAATCGACCCTGCTCAGTCTGGTGTGCGCCGATAACCCCCAGTCGTATGCCTGCGATATCAGCCTGTTCGGACGCAAGCGCGGTTCGGGCGAGAGCATTTGGGAGATAAAGAAACACATCGGTTACGTCAGCCCCGAGATGCACCGCGCTTATCTGAAGAACCTGCCTGCCATCGAGATTGTGGCTTCGGGCCTGCACGACAGCATCGGGTTGTACAAGCGTCCCAAGGAAGATCAGATGGCTGCATGCGAGTGGTGGATGGACATATTCGGCATTGCTGCCCTGAAGGACCGTCCGTTCCTGCAGCTGTCCAGCGGCGAACAGCGGCTGGCCTTGCTGGCACGGGCTTTTGTGAAGGACCCGGAACTGCTGATTCTTGACGAGCCGTTGCATGGGTTGGATACCTACAACCGCCGGCGGGTGAAGAAGGTAATCGAAGCCTTCTGCCAGCGGCGCGACAAGACACTGATCATGGTTACTCACTACGAGAACGAACTGCCTTCTACCATTACCCATCGTCTGCATCTGGAACGCCATTAAGGCGGATGCAGACTGTCCCTGATGTCCCTGTATGCCGGGTTGTAATGCTCCGGATACAGGGCATTTTTCGTTTTTCTTCCTGCATCATGACCGGAAATAGAAATAAAAAGCCTATTTTTGCCCGATATATCAGATTCTTAGGTGTAAAATAGACAGAAAAGCCCTCATGAAAGAAAGAGTTATCGCATTCCTCAAGACATATCTATTGTTCGTCTGCATCTTCGTTGTGCAGAAGCCGTTGTTCATGCTCTGTTATCATTCGTTGTATGCCGACGTCTCGTGGAAGGACTGGCTGCTGGTGATGTGGCACGGCCTGCCGCTCGACTTGTCGTTGGCGGGATACCTGACAGCGATTCCCGGTCTGCTGGCCATCGTGACGGTGTGGACGCTGTCGCCGGCTCTGCTTCGCATCTGGAAGGGGTATTTCCTGCTCGTTTCTGTGTTGCTTTCCGTCATATTTGTGGTCGATCTTGCCTTGTATGGCTTTTGGGGGTTCCGCCTGGATGCTACTCCGCTGTTTTACTTCTTTTCTTCGCCTAAGGACACCTTGGCCAGCGTCAGTGTGTGGTTCGTGTTGGGCGGATTACTTGTCATGGCGGTGTATGCCGTGCTGCTATACTGGCTTTTCCGTGTGTTGCTCATCGGGAAGCGGTATCGTCAGATGAAGCTGCCCTACCGGCGTTTAGGCATGTCGTTCCTGCTGCTTCTGCTGACGGGATTGCTGTTTATCCCTATCCGCGGGGGCTTTACGGTTTCTACCATGAACACCGGCAAGGTCTATTTCAGCACCAATATTCTGCTGAACCATGCTGCTACCAACCCGGCCTTCAGCCTGATGGAGTCGTTGTCCAAGCAGAAAGACTTTGCCAGCCAGTACCGCTTCATGGAGCCGGACGAGGCCGACCGGCTGTTTGCCACCCTGGTTGACCCGTCTGTCGAAGGAGCCGTACAGCCTGCCGACTCGCTGCTTGCCCTGTCTGCCGATTCGCTGACCATGGCCGGCCGCACCCTGTTCAACACGCAGCGGCCCGACGTGTGCATCGTGATTCTGGAAGGCTTCTCTTCGCGGCTGATGGCGACGCTGGGCGGCACGCCCGACATTGCGGTGCAGATGGACAGCCTGACCCGCGAAGCTGTGCTGTTCACCAACTTCTATGCAAACAGCTTTCGTACCGACCGCGGACTTGTATCGGTACTGAGCGGTTATCCGGCACAGCCCACGACAAGCATCATGAAATATCCGCGTAAAACGCAGAACCTGCCTGCCATAGCCCGCAGCCTGAAGAAGGCAGGCTACAGTGCCAAGTACTACTATGGTGGTGATGCCGACTTCACCAACATGCGTTCGTACCTGATGTCGTCGGGCTTCGAAGATATTGTAGCCGACAAGGACTTCCCCGTTGCCGACCGTCTGAGCAAGTGGGGCGTGCACGACCATCTGGTGTTCCGCCGTCTGCTGGACGAACTGAAGGAAGAGGCTGCCACCCTTCCTGCCCCCGACGGACAGAAGCAGCCTGCCTACCGCGTCATTCAGACCTCCAGCAGTCACGAGCCCTTCGAAGTGCCCTACCGCCGTTTAGAGAACGACGCCATGAACTCGTTTGCCTACACCGACAGTTGTGTGGGCGACTTCATAAGGCAATACCGTGAGTTACCCCAGTGGAAAAACACCGTCGTGCTGCTTGTCCCCGACCACTTGGGAGCTACGCCCGAACCGGTGAACAACTTCATGATCGAACGTTACCAGATCCCTCTGCTGATGGTGGGCGGTGCCATCGAGAAGCCGCGCCGCATCGATGTCTATGGCTCGCAGCAGGACATTGCCGCAACGCTGCTGGCACAGTTAGGTTTGCCGCACGGCGAATTTGTGTTCAGCAAGGACCTGATGAACCCGGCATCGCCCCATTTCGCCTTCTTCACCGTGCCCGATGCCTTCGGTATGGCTACTGCCGACAACCGTTTGATATTCGACAACCAGTCGGGCAAGGTCGTCCTTGACGAAGGAGAGCACAAGGGATCCAATCTGCGTGCAGGCGAGGCCTATCTGCAGAAGTTGTACGACGACCTGGCAACCCGATGAATCACTGAACCGATAACCCTAAACAACAGAACCCGAGAGATGATGTTAATTGACTTTTTGTCGGCCTTGTCCGATGCGGACACCGATTTGCTGCTGGCTATCAACGGATGGCGTGTCGAGTGGGCCGATTACTTTATGTATGCTTTCAGCGGCAAGTTGGTGTGGATTCCCATGTATGCCGCCATATTGTACGTGATATTCCGCAACGTGGGATGGAAGACGGCATTAGGTTGCATCGTCACGGTAGCGTTGACTATCACCTTTGCCGACCAGGTATGCGCCACCCTGATTCGTCCGGTGGCCTGCCGTCTTCGCCCGGCCAATTTAGAGAACCCCATTTCGGACCTGGTGCAGATTGTGAACGGTTATCGGGGCGGTCGCTACGGTTTCCCCTCCTGCCACGCCGCCAACACGTTCGGACTGGCTTTCTTCGTCTTCTACATATTCCGCAACCGCCTGCTCACGACTTTCATCATGTTTTGGGCGGTGCTGACCTGCTACTTGCGTTCGTACTTGGGCGTTCATTACCCCGGCGACTTGCTGGCGGGTGCTTTGGTGGGCTTTGTCGGAGCCAGTCTGTGCTACTGGCTGTTTGTCAAGCTCGGCAAGTATCGGCGGAAGGAGTTCCGCGAGACGTGGGTTCCGATAGCGGTGGGCGGCATCACGATAGGGTGCATACTGGTGTATGCCATAGTGAAGAGCTGTTGACCGGAACTTCCCGTATCAGAACTGGTAACTGACTTTCGCCATCCCCTCCCGCGGGCGTATGTTCAACCAGTAGGTATAGCTTTGTGTAGCTGTGTAGTTTGTGTAGGCATACGTCCGTTTGTCGAAGAGGTTGCGGACGGATGCCTCGAACCTCCATCGCCCATGCCGGTAGGTCAGGGTAGCGTCGGCCAGCAGGGTGGTCTGGTGGTTGCCGCCTCCAAGGTCGTTACGGTAGTGCTCGCCCGAAAGACGCAGATAGACGTCTCCGACGCCCAGAGTCAGATGCAGGCGGTTGACCATATCGAGTAAGGGGCTGAGGCGGGTGTGGTCACCAATCTTGCTGCCGCCGTAGGCAAACGTGCCGTGATACTGCACTTCGAGCGCATCGACGGGGGTCCAGATTATTTTGGGCTCGGCCTTCAGGTAGTCGTAGCGGTAGTTTTGCGGCAGGGCGTCGGCAGTGCCGGTGTTGCCGGTGCCGGTGGCGGCCGACAGGGTCAGCTGCTTGCCCGTACTGCGGTTCAGCGACAGTTCCAGTGAGGTTTTCAGGTTCCAGTCGTAGTATCCTTTGGACAAGTGGGTGCTGACGGACCATTGCTCGGTGTGGTTGGGCATCGCCTGCCGGAGGTAGAGCAGGGTGTCGGCCGCAATGTATTGGGCGGTCAGGGTACGGCTGTGGCGTTTCGCGTATTGCAGGGACAGGGTGACGAAGAACTCGTGTGCCGTATTCTTGTATTCCCCATACACTTGATAGTTCTGGCTGAGGCTGATCGGCAGCAACCCGTTGGTGCAGTGCAGCGTGCGGTAATCGGTGCGGTACAGGTACGGGTACAGGTCGGACGTGTTGCCTGCCGAGCGGTTGATGTAGGCCAGTGTCGAGAATTTCCAGTGATAGTCCGGCCGATAGCTGGCGTACAGGGTGGGCTGGAACAGCAGGTGAGGCCGGCTTTGCGCGAAGTAGTGCTTCAATCCGACGGGCAGCGAGAGGGAGACCCTCCACGGATCGCGGTCGAGCAGGAAAGAGGTGAGCAGCCGCAACGCCAGCGAGCCGGCTGCGAATCCGTTGTCGCGTGTCCATTCCCCTTCTATGCCGGCCTGATGCTGGCGGGTAAGGCCGTTCCGCTTGTGCAGGTAGCTGACCTGGTTGTCGGTACGGAACGCCTGCTGACGGTAGTCGTCGGTTCCAGCCGGAAGTTGCAGGCGCGAGGGCATCCAGGCATAACGGGTGGTGGAAGTGACCTCCCACGTGTGCTGGTCGGCATTGCGAATCAGGCTGAAGAGGTTGGCGGCCTGCAGCGAACCGGTGTTCAGGGTCTGTTGCAGTTCCGCCGAGCGGCTACGTCCGGCGTTGGCTTGCAGCGTGAGGCGGTTGCTGAGGTAGTGCCGCTCGCTGTTGTCCTCGTAGCGGGCTTCGGCAAAGGCGTCGTGTTCCAGCAGGTTATACCGGAAGTCCTCGTCCAGTCGCACGGTGTCGCCCGGCTGGTAGTAGAGGCGGACATTGCCCTGCTGCTGCTCCAGCCGGTTTCGGGTGTATCCGGCCTGCAGGCGCAGCGAGCGGTTGTCGTCGTACTTGTACATGCGGTTGGCATTCAGTGTGTGTGTCTGGTTGAAGAGCAGGCGGTGTTCGTCCAACGGAGCCTGTATGCCGGGCTGGGTCAGGAAGGCTGTCATCGGCGTGTCGGCGCTAGCGTCGGCTGTCTGCACGTCCTGTTCGCGGCTCAGGTCGGTGCCGTTGTTGTTCGTCTTGTAGTTGTAGATGCTCTGCCGCCCTTTGCCTAACTGCAAGGCGTTGAGGCTGCCTTCCCACAACATGTCGGTGCCGCCTCCCAGGCCCGCGGTGGCATTCCATATCCACTGGTCGCGCACCTTGGGATCGAGCTTCAGGTTCAGGGCCACTTCCTCGGAGTTGATTTTCCCTTTCAGTGCCTTCACCGACTGATAGTTCTCCATGATTTCGGCCGTCTTCACGGCCCGTGCGTCGAGGTTGTTGTTGATTTGGGCGTATCGTCCGCCGGTGACGTCCATCCCCTCCACGTAGTAATGGTCGATGGGCTTGCCTTTGTACCTCACCTGGCCGTTTTCGTCCACGTCCACGCCGGGCAGACGTTTCAGCACGTCTTTGATGTGCACGTCTTTCGAGGTGGCAAAGCGGGCCAGGTCGTAGCGCACCGTGTCCTTGCGCGTGCTGATGCGCCCCGGCCGTATCTGCACTTCCTTCAGGACGACGGCTTCGGGCACGAGGGCGATGTCCAATCGGCCGGGGGCGGTAACTGCGCGTACTTCCGTGCGGTAGCCCAATAGCGAAACCGACACCTGCCGGCTGTCCTCGTACTTCCAGGGCAGGGCGAAGCGTCCGTCGGCATCGGTCAGACGGTAGTCGGTCAGTAGGTTGCCGTGCGTCACGCTCACCATGACGGCTTCTAACGGCTGGCGGGTTTCGGCGTCGGTGATGCGGCCTTCCAGCGTTTGTGCCCGCAGGGCGGTGCATAGGGTCAGCAGAAGTCCCAGGAAAAGTATCGGTAGTTTCTGGTTCATATTCGGATGTTTAATAAATATTTTTCGTTGTTGATGCAGCGAGGCTATTATGGTGTTTTACGGACACTCCGGAAGGCTGACAGTCACCCTATACGACCGAGACCCCCTAAGGATACGACCGAGGGTACCTAAGGATACGACTGAGGGTACCTAAGTATAGGACTGTGATAGTCAAAATATAACTATCTCGTAATCAGCACTTTACGTACTGCCTGTCAGTGCTTCTTAAAAGCTTACATCCGTTCCTGCTGATTGCCTCGCTTTTGTCCGGATAATTCGCAGCCGGAGGTTGGCGATTGCCGGTGTGGCAGGCGACGTTCGTGCTACTCTCTTTCTAGCGGATTGTAGGGCAGGTTTTTGGGGTTGCCGGTAGGGTTGCCTTGTGAGTCCTTGATGGTAATCTTCACGTTGGGCATGTTGCCGGTGATGAATCCGACGGGGTCGGCATAGTAGCGTTCGTGTACCTTGTTGTAGGCCTTCCGGCTCATCGGTTCGTAGTCTTTTCCGGCGTACAGGATGGGGCGATAGGTGCGGCACTGTTCGATGCCGGTGCACTCGAAGCGGTAGTGCCCCTCGTCGTCCTCGGCCAGCAGTATCAGGCCCGGCAGTCCGCACAGTTTCCAGGGGCCTTCGCTCGAAGCAATGTCGGTGGTGTACCAGGCCGTCCAGTTGCGCCCCTTGAAGCGGCAGGTGGCCTTGCGGCACCCGAAGGACACCACCCGCATCGTGTCGGCCGACAGTTCCCACTGCGGATGCTCCTCGTCCTCTTCACAACGCAGGCGGCTGATGCCTC
>ULTX01018292.1_pt1 | contig 14912 bp, 22 predicted proteins | sample 1958041 | NCBI WGS metagenome assembly ULTX01 (sample SAMEA4835747, study PRJEB28245) | human gut metagenome | biome: gut microbiome; material: fecal sample | place: Denmark | collected 2008
AACAAAGATAGGCCGATTCACATCTCCTGACAAAGTATTTCTGCAAAACATCATTAAGACTCCCCTTAATTTTAATAAACAGCAGGAGGCAGCCCTCCTATCACCGATGTTGCAAAACAGCTCTCCAGCATGCCTTTTCTTCATCTTTTTTACAAAAAACAGCCTGCAATGTTTGCAGAATTGAAAATTAGCACTACCTTTGCAACGCATTTGAAAAACGATGCCCAGATGGCGGAATCGGTAGACGCGCTGGTCTCAAACACCAGTGGAGTAAAATCCATCCCGGTTCGACCCCGGGTCTGGGTACACAGAACGGCTGTTAATCACTTGATTTTCAGTCGTTTTTCTTTTATCGGGTATAAACAGGGTATAAACAAGCAACACTACCCCCACTTTTAGGGTGATATATGATGCTTGTTGAGGCTTATAACAGAAAGAGGCAAGCCCTTAGCCTGCCTCTCAAAATCAGAAAAATCAAGTTAAAAACAAATTCAAATCATATTTTTCAGTTCTATTTGTGGCTAAAGTGACTATTTTCTGCCCAAATCCAGCCCTAAAACTCACAAAAAATGTCTTTGCATCGCTTGTGGGCTTAACATTTTCCTGCTGTATTGCATCCTTACTCTCTGCCTCATATCTCTATAACCCATGAAGCCCAAAGCCTTTGCAAGCTCATCACCCAACACATACAACCTTAGCCCGTCTGGCCTCCAGCGGTTCTTTGCAAACATCAGACTGTAGCCATTAATCAACAGGCTATAGAAATCCAAATCACCATCTGAATATACCTTGGTGGCTGGCTCTGTCCTCAACCGCCAAAATAGCATTCTATCCATACTTTTTGGCACTCCTCCTAAAATGCACCTCTATTTCTGTTGGCCTGTAGCGGTCACCCTCAAACTTAATTAGGGTTTTGCTATGCCGTTGGCCATCCTGTTTGTACCATCGCTCAAGATACATTCTCACTTGCATCGATAGCAAATCTAAATCTCTCTTTTGGTCGGTTGGCATCCCCTGTCTTACTATAGCTTCCATCTTACACATAAGCCCCCACATTCTTAATCTCATCGTCTAACTCTTTCATCAGTTCATCGGACACGGTTACACCCGCTTTTGATGCTACTTCCTGTATCTTCTTCTTTAGCCGTGTGTAACTTTTCCTATCCTCAAAAACTTTGGCTTCTTTCAGTTCTTCCAGAAATGCCGCTATCTGTGTCTGGTCGCTCTGGTTGATAAGACGTGCCACCAACACATCAAAAGCATCTGAAACGGTCTTAATCTCGCTCATTACGTCTGTTTTTACTTGGTTCAACTTGGATATTGCAAAATAGCTGTCTTGGTATCGCTTCACCAACAGCCGATAAAAGCCGTTATCTGATAGGGTTGAGGCTGTAACGTCTGGCACTCCTATCTGTTGGGGCAAACGCCCGTTCAACCTCATCTCATACTTTAGCAAATTGGCATCCTCAAAGCCAACGGGCAAAGCCATGCCTTTTGCCGCTGCATCGGCTTTCTTGTCATAGAAAGCATATACTTTGGGCTGCTGCCTGCCTCTGGGCTTGTAGTAAAGCGTACCCACGTCAAAATGATACCTTAACAGCTTGGGCATATCTCCCAACTTGGAAAGATAGCTTTCTACAGGATGCTTCATAACAAAAGCCCGTCCAAACTCCAGCCCTGTAACCTTTGCATCAGCCATCGGCAAATGTAGGCTGTCTGATAGTTTTTCTACCGCTTGGGCTGTGCTGTGCCTATCCAGCGGGTAAACATTGTTTGGATAGAGGAACTTTGCCAAACTGCCAATAACGGAAATGCCACCCGTGTAGATAGACACTTTCAAACCCTCCAGACTGCCAAAGGTGCAAACCTCGCCTGTTTCATGGTCTATCTGGTCTTTTGCCTTATCCAGAAACTTGCTTACATCCGGCGTTGCCCGTGTCCTCATCGCCCATAACTTCACCTTATCGTACATAACCCTGCTTTGTTACCAAATTTTGCCCACAAACAACACATTATTATAAGGAATCTACCCGTTTGGCTTGCTTTCTCAAAGCTGCCAAAGCCTCATCAAAACCGCCCATCTGTAGCATCTTGCAGTATGAAGAAATGAGGACTTTTGCACCCTCCAATACTATCAACTCAATGCAAGACGGCTTTATTTTCTCTGGCTCGGTCGCTGCTGTCTGGTCTTGGTGTACGATAAACAGAAAGCCATCATCTTTGTATGCAAAGAACGGGTTGGGCTTCTGCTTGCTGCTGTAGGTTTTGACTTCCAACGGATAGCCATAGGCAAAGCCGCTCAACCGCCCGTTTACAAAATAATCTTTCAATCCTGTAAAGTTGAGGCTGTTTTTTGCCTGTAACTTCATGGCTGGGGCATTGTCTTTCTTGCTGCCGCTATCCTTGCTCACTTGCAGGTACATGGATATTTTGTTGTCTCTTCCTACAATCTCATCCATAGGTGGGTAATATCCAGCCTGTGCCGTTATCACATATTTTGGTGTCTTTCCGTTACCTGTACAATCCTCCAGACGGGCATAGTAACGTATATTAGGGGTGGTCATCTTGCACCTCCTTTCTTCATGCAGTAAGCCTGCGCCTGCTGGCTTATCTCGGTGGAAGTAGATACACGGTTACTTTGCAACCATTGTTCAAGCTCCAGACGGTTAAAATAGCACATCTTACCCATCGGCTTGTAGTGGGGTATCTGCTGCCTCATGGTCAGCTTATAGAGGTAGCTTTTTGATACTCCCATGTACTTTGCCGCCTCATCGCTTGTAAGCACTTCTTTAGTGCAAAAGATTGTGTTTGCCGTTATAAGGTCGGCCACTTGTTTTTGTTCCTCTCTGTTCATCTTCTTATAATTTAGAGGGTTCAACAAAGAGGCTCTGGGTGTACACGTCTGCAAACCTGTTGCCTCGTTACCTACTGTTATCTGATAACAAGGGCAAAGGTAGAGGGTAAAAGAAACAAAAAATAGAGGGCTTTAATGTGCCACATTAAGACACATTATAATCCATTAAAAAAGCACCCTGTAAAAGAGTGCTTCAATCAATCATCAAAAAGCATATCAATTTCTTTTCTCCATTTCTGGGGCTTCTTAGCGGTTAATGCTTGGTCTGTGGCTGTATCTAAGCGGGACACATTAAATAGGCTCTCCATACGCTGATAGGGTATTTGTGCCGTTCCCCTGGGGTTAAACACCCTATTCAAAAAATACCCCAAACTTGCTTTTAGTCCATTGTTATGCAACCACCTATAACCACTATCTGTTTTCTCCATTAATCCCGCTTCTATGGCTTTAGCAAAGTATTTCTTTTCCCGTTCCGTTTCCTGTTTGGGTTTTAATGTTGTTTGCCCGTTGCTCTTTTCTGTATTGGGTCGCTCTTGGCCTTGGGGTTGAGCATCCATATTTCTAAGACGTTCTATCATTTCCACAATCACACGCCTATCATTGTTCAAGAACTCCAATATTGAATGTAACCTTATTACATACTCCATCCCTATTTTTTGCCCCAACTTTGTTACAAGATGCTTGCATCTGTCTCCACCATCCCCCAACCAATCATCATCACTTATTGGGCAATCAATCAAATAGCCGTCAAGTTTCATCTCTACATAATCCAGCCGTCTTTGTAGTGTGGCCACATCTGGGTAATCGTCTATAAGTTCATCCTCTATATCCTTTGTATTAAAAGTTTGCACGTCCCTTTGTAACCGTTTTATATACTCTAATCCATCTATAGTGTAATTCCTTACTTGGTATGTCTCATATAGGCTTATCACTTCATTAGCCAAGGTTATATAACGGTCTATCGCTTTCATACTTCAATTTTTGGAAAAAATTTTTATCTGTAGTGACTTCTCGGTTTATGTATGGTATGTAAGGGGGGGGGGTAGCCCCCTTGTTAGAATGTTTGCAGTTCTGGCAAACTGTTTATAGCATCCTCTTTCAGCTTATCAACGGCACGGGTGTACTTCTCTGTATGTTTCAGCCCGCTATGTCCTAACAGGCTTGCAACGGTCTTAATGTTTGCCCCATTGTTGAGGATATTCACGGCAAAAGAATGTCTGGCACAATGCCAACTGATATGCTTATTTATTCCAGCCCGTTTTACCCATCTTCCAAGGGCTTTCAGACACATTTCATAGCTGGGCAAAGGGAATATAAGCTCATCCCTGTTATCTGGGCTGCTTGGCTCTCCTATCAGCTTCAATATACCATCATTCAGAGGTATAACAACACCGCTGCTTGCACTATGCCCCTTAGTCTTATTCTGTTCAAACTTCAATAGCTTGTTGGAAAAGTCCACGTTGGCAAATGTTAGGTCTTTCACATCACAGTATCTTAGCCCACAATAGAGGCAAAAGATAAAAGCCCGCCTTATATTGGGGTTCTCGTGTTCATAGTGGGTTGCTATCAGTTGCTGTATTTCCTCTGGTGAAAGCACCTCTTTCCTTAGTTGTTGGTCATCCACCTTTATAGTTATGCCCGTGCAAGGGTTCTTCAACATAGCATCGTGTTCTATGGCATACTTTATCACTTTCTTAAACCGTGCATATATACTTTTAGCACCCTCACCAACACTCCTGCCCTGTAGGTACTCGGTGAAAGTCTCAACCATATCTTTAGTTATCTGTTCTGGCTTTATCTTCTTGGCATACTTCTTATACTCTGGTGTGTCGTTCAGAAAGTCAATGAAGCGTTTAAGGGCTATCTCCACCATCCTAATATCTTTCTTGGTGTACTTGTCAATATAGGCTTGGAAGTAATCAAGGAAATTTATATCACGTTCCTTTTTCAGCCTGTAACCCTCCATGCTTTCTAACAGTTCCTGCCCACGCTCAAATCTTATCTTCTTTGCAAGCTCCAGCGTTTCTTTGTTCTGCTGGCGTTCAAGCGGCGTTCTGGGTGCTTGCCAAAGGTAGAGGCTCAAATACTCTCTCTTGTTGTTCACCTTTTTGTATTCCTTGCCGCTCTTGCTGCTTATTGCCATTTCAAAGCCTAAATAGAAATCCAAAAACAGGCTTTCCCGTCCATCACTCAAAACCTTTGCCCCCAACTTTGGGTTGTCGGTGCTGTCGGTACTGATAATATATGTGTTATCTGCCCTAAAGTCTTTCTTTGCTGCCATACTTATATCTTTTCTGTTGTCTTCCTTTGGTTGCAAAGGTAGGCATTTTCTTCTTTTTGGGTATAAACAGGGTATAAACTTTGGGCAAAATATAGTCTTTTTTATGAAACTAAGGGTTAATATACCAAAGTTTCTACCTCTGATTATCTTTCACTTAGTTTCATCTGGGTACACTTTATTTGCTGGGTACTTTATCGGGTCTGGGTACTGAATGGGAGAAAGACGAAAATCTTTCTCCTTTTTCTTTTTTACCCCCTCGCAACTCATTGGTTTGCTGAAAGATAAGGTCAAGCACTTTGTTGTAAGAGTTGGTTCGATATTTTTCACCGTCAAATTCGATTTTATCCTCAAAGATCGAACCAATGAGCTTGATTTTGGTCTCCAAAGGAGCATCACGGATGTACTTATCTATATTGTTTATCAACAACATAGCGTAGCTCAGCTTTGGTTCGATATTCCCTCGTTTGGTTAGTTCGAGCGCAGAAATGCGGGTTTGAAGCTCTGACACCTCTTTTTCGTACCGTTCCAAGATGCGATTATATCTATCAGAGTGATTTTTATCCATAATTAACAGGTCTTCCACCTCTTCAATCTGAGATTGCTTTGCAGCGACCTCCTTTTTCAACTTGTCTATCTCTGCCTGAATTTCACGCTTACTATCTCCGTGCAAATCTTTCAGCACTTCTTCATACAAATTCAGCACCTCTTCTTTGGGTTTCAATGCTCCCACATATTGGGCAAAGCCCTCATTGACTTCTTCTGCACGTTTACGGATATGCTTGGCATCGTGGCAACAATTATAATAGGTGTACTGCCCTCCATTGCCTCTGCTTGTAGCACCCGTTAGGGCATGACCACAGACGGGGCAAACGAGAAATTTCCGCAAGAATAAATCGGGATTGGTAGGCTTGCCCAATTTGGGTTTCCCTTTCTTCTTTCCGTCAAGCAATTCTTGCATTTGTTGGAAGGTGGCTTCACTTATCAACGGCTCATGCAGTCCATCTACTAAATGAGATGGCGCACCGTTATATTCGGGCACTCTAATCTTTCCCATATAAAAAGGGTTTCTGAGCATACCCATAAATGTGCTTTCTGCAATTTGAGGGCAATACCTTCTTCTTGCATAGTCGGCACTGATAGTACCTTTGGCAAATTCTTCAAATGCTTTCCGTATGGATTTGGCTTCTTCACTGAACTCAACATACTTTTCTATTACCATACCGTTAGCATCCACACGGTGCTTGTTCTTATATCCTCGTGGAGCTTTGTTATAGCATTTGCCTTGAGACGCTGTTCCATAGATACCGTCTTTGGTAGCTTTTGAGCGGCTAAGGTTGTCGCCTTGGGCCTGACCTATATATATGCCTAACAATGTCGGCCAATTGGAATTGTTGAAATCTATCAGTTCCTCAATGGCATTAGGCTCTACATCCATAGAACGTAAGTCTTGCACAACATTGGCCGCTTGTGGTAAATCTCGTGAAAAGCGATTCCAACGCAAGAAAAGCAATTTATCCACATCTTTCTTGTGGCTCTTTATATACTTTAGTATGGATTGCATTACAGGACGTTTCTTAAACGTCTTTGCGCTCTCATCTTCTTTGAAGTTCGGAAGTTCTATAATATTGTAACCCATTCGTTTGCAATACTCTCTCAATCTTTCTTCCTGTACTTCTACACTTGTACCTTTTCTCTGTTCGTCCGTACTTACACGGCAGTAGATGATAACATTTGTCTGATTAGTATTCTCTTTTATCTTCATAAAATCAATTATTTAAGTTTACCAATTCGTTTTCACTCTCTATTTGAAGTTGTGCAAGCAAATAAAGATATTCCCTAATCTGCTTTACTTCTTCATTGCTATATTTCTTCTTTCCATTGTTCAGCATTTTTGTGCATGTTTCCAAAGTCAACATAGCTGTTATACATAAAGGTGTGCATCACTGCACTTATTTGTTTTTTGCCTTCCTACCATAGCAGCACTATAGTAGGGACTTCTGTTCGGCGGGATAAGCGTAAAACCCATTTCATTTTAAATTTCTATGCTCTTTGCTTTTCCCTTTGTTTAGTTACAGATTTTCTTTCCATCAATTTAAGGATGGATGATAATGCAATATCCCAATATGTTATGTATTTCCCCATTCTGACATCATAAACAGCGATCCCTCTTCTATCTAAGGCTGTCAAGAAATCCATAATCCTTGAGAGCCAAAGACTGATTCTAGCCAAATTAGATATAATGATAGTATTTACTTCGGGATTTGATTCTAAAGTTCTCATCAAATCTTTCAGGGATTGTTCAAAATCATCATACTGGAATTTGAACACATCTTTTACATTGCAACCTGCTTCTTTAGCATATTGCTTACACATACTAAGGTTCTCGTACCTTTTCGGATTCTTCTGAGATTCCGAAATACAAATTACTGAATTAACAATTCTACTATTCATATTTACTTATTTTTTTTTAATTATTTGTTAAACACAGTGCAAACATACTACCTTTTATCAATGAATCCAAAAGTGTTAAAATAACATCATTTCACACGCAAAACGTTGTATTTTAGGTAAATAACTGATACTCAACAATACTAATATCCTATATGAAATGTTTATGCTAATACAAGTGAAAAAATGAATGAATGTTAAATTATTTAACTATGTCAAGGTTGTTATTTAACAAATATTATATATACTTTTCGCAAAGTGTTAACGCTCGTATGGGTCAATTTGCTTACATTTCGGAGAGAATACCCCTTCTTCAACAGCCGAATTTCCTCAGCATACTCTTCTTTCATTTTTTCCTCAGACTTTCTATAACCCTGTTTTCTTCCAACCACACCGCCGTTTGCACGGAAATTCTGATACCCACTATCCATACGTTCTTTAATGGTTTTTCTTTCCATACGGGCTACTTCGGCAAGTATAGTAATAAGGAATTGGCTCATTGGATTTACTTTCCCTTCTGCCGTCAGCGTTTCTATGTGATAATTTTCAATGTACAGGCTTATCCCTTTGGCATTGAGCATTTCTATCACTTCAAGCACCTGCAATGTATCACGTCCCGATCGTGATAACTCTGTTACCATAATCTTATCTATATTGTTGGCCTCTACATATTCCACCATCCGTAATAGTTCGGTACGCTCAGCGTTCTTTTTTGCGCCTGATACTTTTTCAGCAAAATCGGCTGCAATCTCCCATCCATTACGTTTGGCCAATCCCGTAAGTTCATTGATTTGTCTGTCGTAATCCTGTATATTGGTTGACACTCTTGCGAACAATACTACTTTCATGTCTGAATTGATTTATATGTTATTCATTATGCTGCAAAGTTAACGCCAATATCATATTTTGCCAAAAATAAACGGCCAACTAAAGTTAATCATTCGCTACTTGATTGATATTTTATATCAATTTTGTACTTTTGCAAACAAAAGTTAGAGTATGGAATATAACCTGAGCAACAGAGTGAAAGAATTGTGCCGTCAAAGAGGCATTCAACTGAAAGATTTGGCAAAGGAAATGGGTATAGCTCCCGAAAGCCTTAGTCGGGCTATCAATGGCAATCCTCAACTATCCACAATTACATGTATAGCAGACAATTTGGGAATCTCTATCTCAGAGCTTTTTGCTGTAAAAGAACAGATTCCATTGAATGCTATTATTGTGTGCAGGGATAAGACCTATACTGCTCAAACTCTATCAGAATTGAAACTGCTTGTGAATGAGATAGAACGTGAATATGCCAATCTTTGATAAGTGTGTTTATGAATAAGGTAAAACTGAAATATGACCCCAATCTTTCTGTACGAGAAAATGCTGTAAGGTGTGGGGTATCGGAATCTGCCATTAGAAAGTTCATTAGAACAAATGGAATAGACCGTAATTATGATAACAAAGTAGTTAGAAAGAGAGCTATACTTGCGTTGAGGAAAGAGAATTCTACTATGTCATTGGCTGAAATGTCCCGTAGGTTGGGCTATTCAACCAATACCATAAAGAAATACCTTAGCTTGGATGAAAATCAGTCAAATATTGGCACTTCCAAGGTATCAACTTTTGATATCACTAAACCTTCTGTTATTATAAAGACTGTAAGTGAAAACCAAGATGAGATATTAAACAATATCCTAAGATTATATGTCAAGAAAAGTACTTTTGATTGCGATTTTACATACTCAGTCGGTAACTTTTATATTAGCCTGAATAAGCCACCACTTAAATTTGACATAAATCCCCAATTAGAAGATGTCCGCCCATTAGATGAAGCACATGACATATCACCAAACTCATTACATTCTGTTGTTGTTGATTTACCATTTATAGTGAACGTCAACAACAATGGAAAATTCAAATCCAAGATAGCTAGAAGATTTGACTATTTCAAGAGCGAAAAAGAACTGTATGAGGCTAATAAAAGTATGATTGAGTTAGCTTACAGTAAACTGAAAATCGGCGGTTTCCTCGTTATGAAAACTATGGATGTGTGTGGCCCTTCAAAGCAATTATGGATTAACAATTACGTGCAGAACAAAGCCGCCGAATGTGGATTCATACTTGAGGATATCTTTATCTTGGTCTCGCAAACAAAATACTTGTTTACAAGCGGATTAAGGCAAAGACACGCCCGTAAGTACCACTCATACTTCTTTGTATTCCGTAAGGGGAAAAAGCATAAATAGTGAGCCACTTCCAATTTTGATATGGAAGTGGCAGAAAAATACGATATAGCTTAGGTCTCTCTTTTCTAACTATTCTTGGGCTTGCCGCCATTAAATCGCCAAATGGTAACAATGATTGCCAAAGCAAAAGCTATCCAAGAAAATAGAGAAATAGCTGCATCTTGAAGCCATTCTTTCCTTGTTACGTTAGATAACTGTTTGTTGTGGTCAAACTGATACTCAAACCATACAAGATGTAAAGCTGCTGCAACTACACCAAGCAAATAAATTCCTAATATGCTCATCTGATTTTGAATTATCTGTTATACAAAAAGTTGAATATATATCATTCGTATATAGGCATTCTATTTCGTTTTTATAAAGATGGGGATTTTACAAACTCAGCAATTTCAGACAAGATTTTATCCAAATCTCTAAAAGACAATCCTATCGACCTTTCTGCCAACTTTGGAACCAGTGTAGAGATAGATTCGTTAGCATACTCATCCAATTTCCATTTCAACTGTTCTATTTCTTTCTTATTTGCGCTTAACAGGGGTTGATACTCCTTGTTTGTCAACTCTTTGTGCCGTAATTTTCTTTTCAGTTCCCGATTCTCTTTAGCAAGTTCTTCTTTCCTGTTTTGAAGGTTTTCTTTTCTGAGGTTGTACTCTTTGTAGAAAACTACTATTTCATCCTTTTTCAGTTGGTAAAGAGCGAAATGCCATTCTTTTTCATACTTGTCACATTTTTCCCTTAGACTTTCATAGTTTTCCTCCCAATCTCTTAGTTGTGCATTAAGTAAATTGACTTTGGCTTGATAACGAAACTCATTTATGCTTTCTGTATAGAACTCTCTTGTCGTTTCATTCTTCAATATATCTATGACTTCGGGCAATGTATAGGCTTGATAAAGTTCTTTCGCATCGTGATAGTCTGCCAATATATCTGTAAATTTAGGCCATAATTTTTTGAAAAATGGAACTTTCACTGTTTCTGTCTTACCATCTTCAGTAGCCATTGAGCAAAGGTTTCCACCACTGAGCGGACTGCCTGACAAATACCATATCAAAGCCATCGTATCATCTTTTTCATCAAATAGGACTGAATAAGGGCAATTAAGCCACCATTCTATATAAACGCCCAACGTAGCTGTCTGAAATGTTCCAGAGTAAGCCAAACCGTTTCTAACTGTAACAGGCGTAAGTAACATCCTGCTGTCACTCAGAATCCGTTCACGATTGGCCAAGATGAGAAAAGCATTATCCGTAAATAATTTCTGCAAGTATCTCTCTTCCTCATCCGTAGGCTTGGGCTTTGCAGTTTTCTTTTTAATGCTGAAATATCCACCTGTTTTGTCTAATACGGGAGTTTCCTTAGCCTCTTCCATCACTGCATCTTGCTGTATGGGATAACATTGCATGACACGCCCGTCTTGCAGTTTTATTCCGTTTACTATCGTATTGCTTTTTTCCATATCCATATTTATTGCCGTTTTGTTTCTATTGATAATCCGAATAAGTTTTTATAAAGCCTTTGGCGATAATACCAAGGCGTGATTCCTACACCCTCATCAGCCAACTTAAGAATTTCATCTGCACTTGTATGCAAATTCTGTATCATAGCCTCAAGATTATCAGCAATAATCATGTTTGCTGTTTCAATATAAGGCATATAAAGTTCTGTTCCTTGTTCCTGACTACTTATAAGGACAAAAGGGTTCTGCTTTATATGATAGGGCAATTCCCTGTCTTTCAATGCCCAATGTTCACATATCGCTCCATCGTTCTCCCTAAGTTTGTAGAGTGCAAAGGCAATTTTCCCACATTTGGAGATATAGTAACACAATGTCTTTCTGTCAATGTTGGGCAGAAGCAATGATACCCTGTTCAGACAAAAGGCAAAAACAAATGGGATGTGACCACCTGCCAATGTCCGTATGACAGATTGCTTGTAGACATCGCTCCATTTGCTTGAAACATCTAATACAGCAAACTGTCTGATTGCATTGTATCGTATTATTTCTGTCATTTTATGTGCGCATAATCAGGTATTATCACATCATCCCCATCGTCATATTTCAATATGACTTGTTTTCCGTCATTGTTCATATTCCAAGCCTCCGCAACTCGCTCGTAATTGCGTGTGAAAGGAAATCTGTAAAGATTGTATGGAGAGAAACTTATCATATAATCAGCCACAAGAGCTTTCTGCTCAGGGCTGAGCAAATCTTTGAATGTACCGTGTAGACAATAGCCATTTGTTGCTATACATACACATGTCTCGAAGCGTTCACCCTGTGTCTCGCTATCCCTTATGTGAAAATGAGGAATTGGCATTTCATCGTCAGTCTTTACATATACCTCATACTCATCATTCTCACCAAAGAAGCCAATGCGTGCAATCGCTTCATTGTACTTATAGAGCACTCTAAAATACTCTTTGACTAACGGCACATCCTGCTCCAAGCGAAGGATAAAATTTACGATATCCTCATCTTCCGTACACTCTGTCTTGTCATAGCCAATGCTTTGGAAGTATTCTTCCACACATTCCTGAATGGCCTCCCAATCTATCTCGTCAATGCAACCGACAATCCAAGACCTGTCATCCCCGTCCCTCAAAGCGCATTTCAAAGAAATAGACTTAACTATCATTGAGTTATGCTCGCAAGCTACATCCAATCTCAGGTACATATTACGGATGCTGCCAAACCGTTTGATAAGCATCGACTTCAAAGGCGTAGGCGACCATCGAGACCAAAATCGTGCAGTCAATGCTGAATTGATTTCATTTAGTTCCACATATTCGTAGTCATTGAAATCACAGACATAACACAAATCTTCCGTACTCCGCTTCATAAATACTTTCCTACTCATAATTTTTTTCAACGATTTCAAAATAAGCCTTAGTCAATGGAACATCCTGCTCCAACCTCTTTACGAAACAGATAATATCCTCTTCCCCTGTACATTCTATATTCCTGTAACCTATGTTGTGAAAATACTGTTTCAGGCATTGATAGACCGCCTCCATATCCATCTCTTGACCATACAGCCTTTCTATATCATCCAACAGATTGCACCTCAATGAAATGTATATGACTATATCATCTGCGCATTCTACTTTCAGACTGAGATACATTTGTTTCATCGTCCCCAATCGTCTTAGCAACATCTCTTTCAACGGTGAAGGCGACCACTGAGGCAGATAGCAATCGGTCAAAGCCTTGCTTATGGGATTGAGTGAGATTATATCATAATCATCGCCTCCCCAATTCATATCTTCCGTGCTTTTCTTCAACAATACTTTCATACTGTTCATTTATTGTCGGTTACAAAATTCATTTTCTATAAGTTCGATGGATGTTTCCAACAAGGATGGAGAAAGTGATAGAGGCTTAATTCCGTATTTATCCATCAACTCGTAGAAATGCTCCTTAGCATCCCTGCCTAACATCTCAATATGGAAATTGAGCAAGACTAATTTGTCAGAATCCACTTCCTGCCTGAATGTGACGGCTTCCTCTTTCAACCGTTGTATCTTTTGCTCGTAGGGCATCCATTCATTCAGCAGCTTCTTGTATTTGTCGTATTCATACAATATATCTTGGAATTGTTCGTATAGCCTGCTAAGTTCCCATTGCGCCCTACCTTTGATATTTTCCATAGAGCAACAGTTATTATTGCGGAAATATTCTGCCTTGGCTAATCCTTTGTAGGGCTTATCCATCGTTATAGAATATGTGGAGGGATGGATAACCCTGCAAGTCCCCTCCAAGGCTATCCCACGATATTCTTTGTTGATTTTGAATGCCTCAATCTTCATAAAGCCTCCTCCTTGTCGAAAGTCAATAATTCACCGAACAGATAGATTTTCTTCTCACGCAACAAATCATAGTCTATAGGCGGAACAGTGTTGTTCCGTAAAGCAATTTTGCACAGCATCAGAATTTTTCCCATATTGTTTTCTCCGACAAAGTTACCGACATCCGTTATTTTTCCACATTCATCTGATATTAGCTTATACAGCTCTTTCTTCTTCATCGTAGGGTTGTGAGCTATCAATTCTTTCTTCCTTGCCCTGCGTGCTTTCCTTAGCTCTTTGTTCTTCGCTCCCCATACAGATGATGTAGTTCCGTGATTGGCCGTGCTGTCTTCTATAACAATAGCATCGTCAGGTATGGATAGAAGCAAATTTCTGAAGTCTGCATTGCCTATGCACTTATGCCAAACCACATAGAGCATCCATTGCAGACGGACATCTTCCCAATCTTGCCTGATATGCTCTGCATTTCTGCGTTTGATAACTTTTTTGGCAAGGAAAGCATTCGGCTCTGCCTGCAAATCACGCTGTATGGCTTCACTTAAGGCTGTATGTGAAGAGAACTCCCCACAAAGGTAGGCCGCTTCACTCGTGCGAAAGATATGCCCGTTTAAGGTAAAAGAATAGCCTTTGCACAGATTTCCTAAACTGAGAGTAATCCCGTTTCTCACGTCAGCAGCCTTGCAGAAAGGCCAACAATTCAGTTTGCTTGCATCGTATATCTCAGTACGACCAAGCACTATTTCATCAAAAAGTGAATGGTTTGAAGTGGTGTAGCGATTGCTACCAATAATGTTACGGTCATTCATATTGTTTATTTTTGATTATTAGACAATCCGCATCATTTTACCACCGTGGCTACAATATTCAAAGCTCGGTTGGTGTACATTCAAGTACTCTTGATGCTTTACGATTGCAAATATAGTAATTTTTCTCGAAAGGATCCATTGAAGATGCCGCTTTTGTTACTATTCAGGCACATATTCAATCCTAATTTTCATTTTATTCCCATAATTCACCTCAATAATATTTCCTTTTGTATCATATTTGTAGGTAATATCATACACTTTTCTGCCTTTACTTAATTTTGTTGCCAAATATGCTTCACGAATACCTACCCACTCAGTAAAATAAAGAATGTTGGTTAATGAACTTCCATTATTTGACATATGCATCTTCTTGATTTCAAAAAGACCATTCAGGGATATATTTACGTCATTTCTTATATTAGAATACTCAAACGTCCTTATATAGGGAAAGTCATTTAATTCTTTCAATCTGAGTTAAT
>ULTX01000583.1_pt1 | contig 14875 bp, 15 predicted proteins | sample 1958041 | NCBI WGS metagenome assembly ULTX01 (sample SAMEA4835747, study PRJEB28245) | human gut metagenome | biome: gut microbiome; material: fecal sample | place: Denmark | collected 2008
GGAAAGATTATAATATAATCGTACCGGAATATTGTCAACCACAAACAATATTGTATACAACAGTACAAACAACATCAGGAAATAAAATGTAAGTTGCTTATAAAAAGAAATATTCTTAATAAAATAACCTGTACGATATGCCAACATTCCGAAACAAAAAAGTCCCAAAGTCTGAGACAGTCGCCCAGTCTGCAAAGCCCAAAGCAAACATCCTTTAACACCGTCTGTTACATTCATCTTCACCGTCTCGACAAAATCACCGGATTTCAATATATTACCTACATTTTCATAAAATACGCCATAGCTATCACCAAACAGATGAAAAGCATAATTTAACCATTCAAAAGGTTGAGCTAAAAAGAAAAGCCCAACCCCAAAGAGTACCTTATTTTTAACATGCCTTAGAAATATAACAGGTATCATACATAAAGCATAGAAAATTAACGAATCACCTCCGGCAAAAAATGCAGCATTGAGAAAACCGAAAAGAACCAACAGAAACATCCTCCATATCATTCTGTACTTCATATCCAGTCCTTTAGCCATTCTTTTATCGAGTTGAAGTGCGTATGTAAATCCGAAAAGTAAAGCAAAGACAGAATAAGCTTTACCCTCAAAGAGGAAATACAAAAATGATTTCAGTACTTCATCCAGTTGCAAAAGCCAATCGGGCGAGTTTTGGGGCATACTGGAATATAGAAAATGATTGGAAGAATGTATAAAAAGTATGGCCGAAATGGCAAAACCACGCAATACATCGACGGCATTGATACGTTTAATTTTTATTACCCCATTATCCATTTGCCTATATTACTCCATTTTCTTACCATATAAACAAAGCCCCAAGTAACCGACAACAACAATATGGTACATATTATCATCTTCACCATTGTATGTAAAGGCAATGACTCAACAAACATATAGCATGGACCGAGAAAAAGGTAATGTGACATCCAGATACCAAACGTACATGTAGAAATACTGACAACAAAACGTTTTATAGCAGCAGAACAGAACTGTATTTTTTTAACAACAAGAAAAATAGGAAGAGTCATCATCAATACATTTGGTGAACAATACGTAAAGAATAGTTCAACCAATTCTACAGGCTGACCTGGAACCGCTGTTATGGATTTAAAGCCCAAAAACGTAACACAATAGCCTATAACAAACGAAGGAATCCCAATAACAGCCAACTTCCTCCAACTAAGATTGATATTATTGTTTATAATATAATGGCCTAATAGCAAATACCCATTAAATCCAGCAAAATAATATAAAAGTCCAAACTCATTCCAAGAACATGTTCCCCAAAGGTCTTTTGTCAGGTATTCCCTTAAATAAGGAATAAAAAGAGATATAAACCAAAAAGCAAGAAATACCTTCTGCTCTTTGACTGATGCCTGTCTGACCCATGCCGAAAAGACTGGCATATAAAGATACAACCCAATAAGAAGATATACATACCACATCTGTATCGCCAACATAGAAAAATTGAAAGGAATCATCAGAATATTATGCAAGGCACTAGAAAAAGACTGGTCAGGTTCTGCCCATGCAAAAAAATCATTAATCACTGTTGGTGAAAGCCCCAACAATCCGGTTATCCATGGGAAAAGATTATACAGAACAGACCACATAATAAAAGGTACAAGAAGTCTAGTCAGACGTTTTTTATAAAATGTGGAAATGTTCTGCTTTACAGGTAAAAGTAGTGCACCCGTAACCATAACAAAAAGAGGTATGGCAGGACGCATAAACGAACCATAAAAGCTTCCCCAAAGATTATACCACGATTCTGAACGCTCAGCCGGCGTTACATTATCTGTACAATGTACTGCTATCATCATAAAGATAGCAATGAACTTTACAAAATCGAGCCATATAATACGCTTACCTTCTTTTTTAATCAATAACTCTTTCATAGTTTTTTGATACAAAAGTAGGCGCTATAAAAAATAAGCTTTTTGACTTAAATCAAAATATATCTATTTTTCAGCTCTGATTCTACTCAAAGTAGATATTGATATACCAAGAAAAGAAGCTATATACCCCAAATTAACCCTTTGACATATATCTGGAAATCTTTTTAAAAGAACATTGTATCTTTCTTTTGCCGTCATGGTAAGATTATCTATTCTTACACATTGTAACGAAAGCAGACATTCTTGATGAATAACCCGTCCCCAATTAGCTATTTCAATATTAGTATCATACAGTTTATTCAATATGCCTATAGGTATTGAATATGCCAACGTCGGTTCAACTGTTTCAACATATTCAAAACCTGCTTTATTGTGATATAAACATAACAAACCAAAAGTAATATCCCCTTCTTTAGAAAACCAAGTAGTATGTTCATCTCCATCTACAAGACAATAGGAACGAGTCAATCCCTCTTCTATAAAGTATACATTTCTATCGATAATGCCTCCCCTTATAATCAAATATTTGGCAGGGAAATGATGCTGCGTAAAATGTTCGACAAGCTGTCTGACAGAATCGTCAGAAACAGGATAATATCTTTTAATTGATTTAATAATGTTTTGAAAATGCATGAGAATAGAATTTGGAATATTTCATATTGATAAAATCACCAACAGTTTTTATGCGTATCCTTATTTATCAGAAAATTCTCAGATATTGATTTATCCCAATTAAAGTACAATTATTCCAAAACAATATAAATGATTACTGAAAAAATGTCCAATAAACTTTGGGGAAATAAAAAAAGGATTAAATATCTGATTATCAAATATCTAACCCTTAACTTGTACCCAGACCCGGGGTCGAACCGGGATGGATGTTACTCCACTGGTGTTTGAGACCAGCGCGTCTACCGATTCCGCCATCTGGGCAACTTGAGTTTGTTTCTCGATTGCGGATGCAAAGGTAGGTACTTTTTATGAAACCACCAAATTATCGGGCATATTTTTTCTAAAAAATCATCAGAATCGTAATACTACAAACTTTCAGTTTGCCTATTTAACATGAACAAGAAAGTTTCCTGTCCCTCGCTAGAGACAGGAAACTTCTATGTATCAATGTCTATTTCTTCGAATCATTGTCATTTGTCAACAATTTACCCTGGTATTCACCGGTCAGGGTCTGCAGAAAGGCTACTAACTGCTTTGTTTCCTGTTCCGACAAATCCACGCCCACCTCATACTTGGCCATCGCCTTGACAGCCTCATCGAGTGTAGCCTGTGTACCGTCATGGAAGTAAGGAGCCGTCAAAGCCACATTGCGCAAACCCGATACTTTAAAGCGGTGTCTGTCACGTTCATTGTTTGTTTCCTTGAAACGTCCGTTGTCCTCCACTGTCAGTTCGGTTCCTCTATCCGCAAAATAATCGTGCTTGATACCCAACAGTTCATACGACTGTCCACCCATGTTCTCGCCTACGTGGCAGGTAGCACAGTTATACTTCTTGAACAGGTCATAGCCAGTAAGTTCTTCTGCCGTCATTGCTGAATTATCTCCTTTCAGGTATTTGTCGAAACGGGAATTAGGCGTAAGCAAGGTTCTCTCAAACTCCTGAATAGCATCGGTAATGTTTGCCTGATTGAATCCGTCAGGATATACTTCCTTGAACGCTTTGGTAAAAGCAGCATCGGCATTCAACTTTTCGCAGATTTCATCGAACGAAGTATTGGCCATCTCCACCGGATTCAAGGGAGGGCCTGCAGCCTGGTCGGCCAAGGTAGCGGCACGTCCGTCCCAGAATTGTACGAAATTATAATGCGCATTATATACCGAAGGAGCGTTTACACCGCCAAACTGTCCGCCGACTCCTTCCGAGTATTGCTTGTTGTCCACACCACCGGTATTCAGGCCGTGACAAGAAGCACAAGAAACCGTATTGTCCGATGACAGGCGGACATCATGGAAAAGCAGGTTACCCAATATTACTTTCCGCATATCTACGGCTACCGAATCCTGAATCGGACGGATGGTTTCATTATTCCATTTCGCATCGGCCAGCAGATTCGGATAGAAAGCTTCACGCTGGTTCTTCACCCAGGCTAATGCCATCTGCTTCTCTGTATCGCCAAGTGAAGCTCCCCAATGAATCAGGTAATATTTGGCCATCGGCATGGTACCGTCCAATATCACTTTCTCCACCTTCGCCAAATCCACTTCGCTGATTTTCTCTCCACTTTTCAGTGCATCTACCATCGGGGTCATATCGAAGGAACGGTAAGCCAACCGGATATCCTCCTTGACCAGATTTCCCGCAACAGGAAAATCTGCATAGAACGGCAATTCAGGATTTGCCGTATGACACGCCATACAACCACTGCTCTCGATGATTTCCGCCATCTGAGCATCACTGTCCAAACTGGCTGAAGGTGCCGTATTCATCATCCGGTACACACCGAAAAGCACAGCAGCCGCCACCAACACAGACAGGACAATTTTTGAACTTTTCTTCATAACTTGTTAGTTAGAGTTAAACAATTTGGTAATTTTATCACTTGTGAATATCTATTCAGGAACGATTATACAAATGTACACTCTGCTGGGCTGAAGGCAAGTAATTCACTCCATACCAACACATCTGAAGGGAAAGGAACGAAACAATCAGTATCCAATAAAGCGTACGCGGAGACGAATGCCGGAACAACCGAAGATGGATATACAACAAATACCCCGCCCAGGTAAAAGCTGCCCAAGTTTCTTTCGGATCCCAACTCCAATAATGCCCCCATGCCGCTTTCGCCCAAATGGCTCCTGTCAGCATACCGATAGTCAGAAAAGCAACTCCAGTATACACCAGATTATCCGCAGCCATCAGATAATTTTCCTGATGCCGGAACAAGCCCATACATGCCAGGATAAAAGCACACCCCAATACAGAATAAGAAAACATATACACCGTAACATGAGGCACAAACCAGAAACTCTGTAAGGCAGGCATCAATGACTGATCATGGATTTCCGGTTTCAGAATATTGAGCAAAACAAACACAGCTCCTACCACCGCAGAAAAAGACAGAATCCATCGATACCTCCATCGTAGATAAGTAAGCAAGCCCGATATTCCCATAAAAAAAGAATACCAAAGGCGTGTTTCACCCATAGTACGTAAAGGAGGACGTTGCAGACTCATCCAGAGACCTCCGATAAAGACAGCAAATACCAGTGTACCCAGCATGCTCAGCACTATAGCCGGACGACTCCGATCAGTGGAAGCTAAAGAAAATCCCGCCCCTAGCGTCCATAAGACAACCGCAACTATAGCAAACCAAAGAAAATTATCCCACGTAATCATTTCTAATATCGTTTAAACAGGTATTAAAATACGATTAATCAATTCTTCGGAAAGACTGACTTTTATTTTGTTTTTCCGGACCTTCCAAAAACAAAAGAAATCCTCCACACAGCATCATTACAATACCTACCAGCATGACATGTTTTAAGGGTTCACGTACAATCTGTACCACACAATAAGCCGGTTCAGGCGATTGCACATCATACGAAGTAAGGTAATAGTCTTCTCCCCAACCCCTGCTATACGGATGATTTACTTCCAGATGGACAGGTTTTCCATCAAGAGAAATTTCAGCAAAAAAATACCGGGGAGTACCGTTATCATAATGTTCTACCGTAAATCCAGTCAGCTGAAGCGGTTTATCCAAAAAAACTCTCTCTCCTTCCGAAGTAAAAGCTTCATTGTTCGGAGCATCCCGAAATACCGGAATGCGCAGCGTCTGTTCACTGGCACTACCCAGAAATCCGGAAAAAAGTGCCAGCCACAATCCAGCATGATTCAATAAAAAACGCCAACGCTTTCTCCCGGGAGTAAAACATCTGCGCAACGTAATCAGCCCCAAATGGGTCAGCAATCCAAACAGTCCGATCACAAAAATCCAAGACGACATGAAATTATAACAGCCTAACAGAGAAAACAACCCCTGCTTTTCGGCAGCTTCACGGACCGAAAGTTGAGGGAACAGACCGATAATCAGACATCCGGCCAGAAACCAACCCAATGTCCAGCGAGTAGACGAAGGAGCAAGCAGGATACGAATTACAGCTGAAGTACGGAGTTCTTTATATCCATACCACAACAAAGCTATCCACAACAAAGCTACAATAGCATCCAGCGGAAAGGCAAAAAAATCAAACGGAAAGTTTCCAAACACACATTGTATTGCTACTGACAAAAGCAACAACAATGAGAATAGTAAGTTAGTCGTCAAGTTCATTCATCTTTGGTTGGTGAAACAATTGCAAAGATAATAACTAATTTGATATAATTACAATTTTATCGAACGTAAAAAGTAAAAGCGGGCAAACTCGATTCTGACAATCAATAAAGCAGCTTGAATCCAGCAGCCAACCAATCAAGAAAGTTAAAAGGCAGAGCAACAGGTACCAAATCCTGAAACTCTGCCTCTCTTTTCTTATAAAATCCAGTTAAACAGGTAACCCAATAAAATAATGAATACTGTTATCGTACCGAAAAAGATTCCTATCAACCGCCAGGTCATGACTTTTTTCAACAATGTAGCCTCGGGCAGTGATAAGCCCACAACCGCCATCATAAAAGCCAATGCCGTACCAACCGGAATCCCCTTAGCAACAAAGACCTCTATTACAGGAACGATACCGGCCGCATTAGCGTACATCGGAACTGCCAGAAGTACCGACAAAGGAACTGCGAACCAGTTTTCCCTAGCCATGTACTGTTCGAAGAAACCTTCCGGAACATAGCCGTGCATGAATGCTCCGATACCGATTCCTATCAATACATATAACAATACTCCCCTGACAATTCCCCAGGCATCGCGAGTAATGACCGGTAATCGCTTGAGGAAAAGTGTGTGCTCTTTCTCCCAGGCATCCGAATCGGAAGATGAATGCCTCTGTATCTGTTGCACCCAATCGCTCAGATAAGACTCCAGCTTCATTTTCCCCAAGACGAATCCTCCTACCATCCCCAACAGAATGCCACTTATCACATAAATCAAGGTAATACGCCATCCGAAAGTTCCGATAAACATCGCAACAGCTACTTCATTCACCAAAGGCGAAGTTATCAGATAAGCGAATGTCACCCCCAAAGGAATACCTCCTTTCACAAACCCTATAAATAAAGGTATGGATGAACAAGAACAGAACGGAGTGATGGCACCGAACAGGGCTGCAAAAAAATATTGCAGTCCGTACAGTTTCCTGGAAGTCAGATAACTACGCACACGCTCTATCGGGAAATAAGCATTGACAATCCCCATCACGACACTGATAAAGAACAACAATATCAGAATCTTTATCGTATCATAGAAGAAAAAACTGACAGCTTCTCCTAAAGCTGTTGACGCATTCAGACCTAAAATACCGTATACCAGCCAATCAGCAAATTTTTGTATCATAATATCATACTTTTGTTTGTAATTACACGAACAAACAGTCCACAATTCAACGACCGCAACAACATTCGGGCAGTTTTTGTTTCTTTATTTCTGTAAGATAAAACTTCGCAAATCCATTTCTGATTTCATTACGCACCCTACTGAATTCACTTTTGATGAATTCGGGTGTCCCGGTTGCTTCCGAAGGGTCGTCAAAACCAATATGCAACCGCTTGCCCACATTACCAACAAATGCAGGGCATGTTTCATTGGCATTGCCACATACAGTTATCACATAATCCCATGTTTCATCCAAATAAACTGCCACATCTGTAGGAACATGTGTACTGATATCAATACCAACTTCCGCCATCACCTCAACCGCCAAAGGATTAACCTTCCCAGCCGGATGTGTACCGGCCGAAAACACTTGCATATTCTTGTCAAACGATTGCAGGAAACCATGAGCCATCTGACTGCGACAGCTGTTTCCTGTACATAAGATCAATACTTTCATCGATATTCAACAGACTATCTGGTCAATAACTCCTTTACCTCTTTGGCAGAAAGCTTTCCTTTTGCCACAACCTTACCGTCCACAACAAGCGCAGGAAGCGTCATTACATTGTATTCCATAATCTTCATCAAATCTTCTTCTTTAGTCACTACCGCCTCCAAAGCCAATTCTTTTACGACCTGTTCCACCGTAGCATACAATGCTTTACAACCTGCACATCCTGTACCTAATACTTTAATTTCCATTTCTTTCTATAAATTTATCGTTAAACGTTATTCGCAAAACAACGAACATTAATTCTAAAAAAAGGGAATTACTGACAGCATTCCCCTGATTTACAAACACATTGGCCAAAGAAATCTTTAAAAAGTTCACGGGCCAATTTCCAGTTCTCTTGATTAATACAATACTTTACTTTAGGTGTTTCTACTTCACCCTGTATCAACCCCGCTTCTTTCAGCTCCTTCAGATGCTGGGAAACCGTCGCTTTAGCTATGGGTAATTCTTCGTGAATATCGCCAAAATAGCATGTTTCCTGTTTTGCCAGAAAATGCATGATAGCAATACGTGCCGGATGCCCCAATGCTTTGGCAAACCGAGCCAATTGCTCCTGTGTAGCTGTATAATCTTTTTTCTCTTCCATGACTTCTTTATTGTTCGCAAATATACGAACAATAAAGAAACCAACAAAAAATCAGCTGTTTTTTTATACTTTTTTGTCCCATATAAAAAAACGAACGGACGAATGGAAGCAAACGAACGGATGTTTTGATGAAAACGAACGGACAAATCAAATGAAACGAACGGACAGATTAATAAAGATATCCAGACACTTCAAGACTATAGCTCCTCTACGTTTACAACTTATTAAAACACAAAGCTAAAACCTCTCTTCTGCGAAGCATTGAACCGTTCAATCTCCAAAGAGAGAGATTTCTTTAATTGACCAGCCATAAAGTCCAAGAAAGGCTGATTGACTTCTTTTTCCTGTGATAACTGTAAGGCAGAAATATATTCTTCTCTATCTTCCTTAAATATTTTAGTTGGAAAAAGGTTGTAGCAAAACTGAATGTAATTCATCAGCAAACGTGCAGTCCTTCCGTTGCCATCCACCCACGGATGAATAGTCACCAAGTTAAGATGAGCATTGAAACTTAGTTCGTATTGTTCCCGGAATGTTCCCACTGTCTTTTGCTTTTCCTGTAATAAAGCGCAAAGTTCATCTATTTTGGCAGGAACTTTCTGATAACTCATATAAGAACGCCCACCAATACCAGCCGTCACACCACACAAGCGAAATTCACCTTTGGAAGAATCAAAAGAGCCACCCATAACATTATAAATACTGCCTGTTGTACGCATCAATGTCGAATTCAACTTTTGCAAGAATGCTGAATTAATTGGCTTCTTACATTTGGCTTCCTCTTTGGCAAATTCATATGCCTTCTTTAAGTCCTCATTCATCAAATGATACACCAAAGGTTTCCCTTTAGCTGTCAATCCCTCATCGAAAAGCATTTGTGCCTCCGCTTCGGTGAGTGTAGAACCCTCAATTGCTGTAGAATGGGCAATAAGAGAATAGAGGTAGTACTTCTCATAGTCCACCGCTTCACTGATACCAAGTTGCTGAAACTTCTGGTATAACTGTTCAATCTCTTGCCAAACACCTTGTTCCATTGACTTTTATTTAATTGGATTTATTTCTTTTCAAAGGTAGTGTATTTGCATTGCGTAGCCAAAAAAAATAATGACTTGTATCATATTTTTTACGCTTGTGAGGAAAATATGGGGAAAATCAGAAACTAAAAAGGCTAAGTAAATGATAAATCATTACTTAGCCTTCTACTTCGTACCCAGACCCGGGGTCGAACCGGGATGGATGTTACTCCACTGGTGTTTGAGACCAGCGCGTCTACCGATTCCGCCATCTGGGCATTTCTTAATTCCGCTGCAAAGATACATAAAGTTTCAATTCCTACAAGCTTTTATGTCAAAAATGTGAAAATAAAATTTATCTAATACAAATAGAAGGGGGCTGAAAGGGTTTCTATCAAAATAAAAACTACCTTAGCATAAACTTTAAGCTATACCTGTTTTTATGAATAACAACTACTACTGTATCATCATGGCCGGAGGAACGGGACGCAGATTCTGGCCATACAGCCGGAAAGCACTTCCCAAACAATTCCTGGATTTTTTCGGAACAGGACAGACGATGTTGCAACAAACGTATGAGCGATACAAGCAGATTGTTTCTCCGGAAAACATCTATATTACCACCCACTCCGATTACCGTGACATCGTACTGAAACAATTACCCGATGTACATGAAAACCAACTTATTGTAGAAGAAGAAAGAAGAAATACAGCTCCTTCCATCGCATATGCAGCCCATGTCATCCAGAAAATAAATCCGGATGCAACCATGATTGTAGCTCCATCGGACAACATCATCATGAGGCCGGAGGCTTTCAAGGAAGCAATGCTGAAAGGCTTGGATTTTGCTTCCAGATCTGAAAAACTGGTAAACATCGGAATTAAACCGACCTATCCGGAAACAGGATACGGCTATATCCAGATTGACGAGGAAGAAGAAAGCGGATTCCACAAAATTAAAACATTCGTAGAAAAACCGGCCGGAGAATTTGCTAAGATGTTTGTAGAAAGCAATGAATTCTATTGGAATACAGGCATCTTCATTTGGCATGTTAGAACCATTCTGGAAGCCTTCCATAATATTATGCCGGATATCTGTCCGCGTGTAGAAGCAGACATGCCAGACTTCCGGACCTGCCCGAACAGTTCCATCGACACACGCGTACTGGAAAAATCAGACAATGTGTATGTACAGATTTGCGACTTCGGATGGGCAGATATCGGAACCTGGAAATCACTGTATGATAACCTTCCCAAAGACAAGAACAAGAATGTCATCATCAACAGCGATACTTTGCTTTACAACAGTAAGAACAACATCATCCAGCTTCCGGAAGGGAAACTGGCCGTTATTCAGGATTTGGACGGCTATCTGGTAGCCGAACAAGGGAATGCCCTTATCATCTGCAAGAAAGACGACCAGCAGGCTTTACGGAAATTTGTCAACGATGTAGAAATGAAATTCGGAGACAAATACCTTTGATAAATTCTTATTTTCCTTATATGAATCGCCCGATGCAAGATACATCGGGCGATTCTTTTCCGACAGATACTCTCAATATTCGAAAGTTATACCCAATGTAGGCAGCAAAGTACCACTTTCCTGAGGCAGGTATTTCATAACATAACGCTGCTCTGAAGAAGGAGCTTCCGGATTTTCAATCACCCCTGTACTCATCAGGACATCAGCCTGTTTCAGCTTGTTGGCAGTAATATTCTGCAAATCCAGATAGAAACCTAACATACACTTTTTCCAATAGAAGACCTTATCTACCCGAATATCCAATTTGGCATACGAAGACAAGCGTTCGGCATTGTATCGGGTATAATCATAATACCCTTTTCCTTGAGCATCCCAAGCTTCTACCAAAGAAGATTTCTCTACATCATAAGGCGTATAAGGAGACCCTCCTATCCAACTGACCCGCAAACCAACGCTCCAATGCTTCGGGAAATTATACGTACCGCTTGCATTCCAAATGAACTGATTGTCCCATGCAGAAGGCAGATACTCTTCTGAAGCCGCTTTCCTAAATTCACTTTTAAACAATGTCAGCGAAGAAGACAGATTCAATTTCTGCCGAAGCAGCCAACGGAACATCAACTCTACTCCATACGCCCGGCCTTGAGCCGTAGATACCAGCCTTTCATTGCCCACTACTCCATAATCATTTCCCTTACAGGCCAATGGGATGCCATCAACCACAGAAAGAGGCATATCGTCATATCCTTTGTAGAATCCCTCGGCAGTCACTTCCATCGACTCGTCCGGTCTCCAGGACAGGCCAATACTCTCCTGAGAAACAGAAGTATAAACCAGCGAACGATTGACATACGTTCCATCAGAATCTTTGAAGCCCAAGGCTGTATACGGAGGTAACTGATAATACAAGCCCATGTGCCCGCTCAGATACCAGCCATCCGTCAGCCGATAAGAAACAGACAAGCGTGGAGAAAGCTGACGCCACAATTCCTTCATACGGCTATTATAATTATTTCCATCCGTCCGTACACCCAAAGAAGCTGTAAACCTTTCATCTACACCGGAATAATTCAAGGAAGCATACAGTCCCCAACGGAATATGTCCAAAGCCGTACGGTAATCGGATACAGATAAGCCGTCATTATATACACGCTGGTAAGTATGATTGGTATATTGCAGATACCCCAGTTCTATACCGGCATCCAGCTTCCAGCGTTCCCATGTCGAAGTATTGTCAAGTCGTAGCTGAGTTTCCTGCTCTACAGAACCTAAATCGAGCGTCAAATTATCAGAAGAACTCTTATCGTTATCCCGATATTTAAGATTACGGTTATTCAGATAACTGTGACTGAGCGTCACCGATTGTACATGCCGACCTGCGTAATGCCGGTACACGCCTCCTACAGTGAAAGTTTCCTGATTGATTTCAGGCAGATAACTCAATAGATATTCCGCATCCTCTCCCTCGAGCCCCAGATTCAGTTTCATCCGGTCGATACCCCCTAAGCCCAATACCGTCAGTTCATTGTAGGCATCAAAACGTGTCTTCAATTTGAAAGAAGCATCTGTATAAGCCGGCAGAAACGGAAGCCCTAAAATCTTGAACAGCATCTGCAGATAGGATTGACGGACAGAAACCAGATAAGAAGTCTTCTTTCCCAAATGTCCGTTGGAGGTCAAAGCGACCTCCGAAGCTCCCAATGTCGCTTTTACAGAATTGCGTTCCATATCGCCGTCACGTAACTGGAAATCCAGCACCGAGCTCAAAGCATTACCTCTGCTGACCGGAAATGAACCGCTATAAAATCGTACATTCCGAATCAGATCGGCATCAATCAGTCCGACCGGACCACCGGAAGCACCTTGTGTACTGAAGTGATTGATATTCGGTATCTCTATTCCATCCAGATAAAAACTGTTTTCAGAAGGACCACCTCCACGGACAATCAAGTCATTCCGATAACCGACAGGCGAAAAAGCGACTCCTGGATAATTCTGTACAACCCGCGAGATATCACGGTTCGCACCAGGCACTTTTTCAATTTCCTGTAAACCAATGACACGCAAACTGACCGGACTTTCCGTCACACGTGGAAACGGGGTAGCCGTAACCGTCACTTCATTCAGCATTTCGCCGTCTTCCTCCATTTCTATCTGGATATGTGGAGTCAGATGATTCACCCGATATTCGGCTGTATAAACCGTTTTATACCCCAAGAATGAAGCTTGTAGTCTATAGATACCCGGAGGAATCTGTTCGATTACAAACTTCCCTTCCGCATCCGTGGATGCCCCTTGATTCAACCCGATAACCAACACATTCACCAGTTCCAAAGGTTCACGCGTAAAACGGTCTATAACCGTTCCTTCTATTCTCCCGTTCTGTGCCCAGGCAACAGCTATCCCTAACCACATCAAGCACATCCAACTGACAACAAATTTTCTCATTCTTTCTTCTTTGTTAACGAGCGTCAAGTTAATAAGAATTTCCAATTCCACAATAAAATATAATCAATAAAAGAGCCACCCCATAAAAACAGGGTGGCTTCTTGTATGGTAAATATAGTATAAAGGAGGAGGCTCAGTTCTGGGCTTTCCAGGCGCTGCTGATAGCAGTTGCTACTGCCTTGAATTCATCGTCAGTCAGTTTCAGTTTCGGATTAGAGAACAACATATCCGATTCCTTCTGCATCGGAATCAGATGGATATGTGCATGAGGGACCTCCAGACCGATAACAGCTTCACCGACTTTTTTACAAGGGAACGCCTTCTGAATAGCCAATGCTACATGTTTGGCAAAAACATGCATGGCAGCCAGTTCTTCGTCGGTCAAGTCATAAATATAATCTACTTCACGCTTCGGTACCACTAATGTGTGTCCCTTTACCAATGGATTGATATCCAGGAAAGCGTAAAACTGGTCATTCTCAGCTACCTTGTAGCTAGGAATCTCACCTGCAATGATTTTACTGAATATTGTTGCCATATAATTAAAAATTAAAAAGGCAAGCCTGCATACACAGACCTGCCCTGCCGTTAAAATGATATTCCTGTAACTTCCAAGCTGATTTTTCCCTGTGGAATAGTAATTTCGGCGATATCACCTACCTTTTTACCCAACAGGCCCTGAGCAATCGGAGTATTTACAGAAATCTTGCCTTGCTTCAGGTTCGCTTCACTTTCAGATACGATGGTATAAGCCATCTTCATGCCAGTCTTGACATTCTTCAGTTCAACACGTGTCAAAATCTGTACAGTATCAGCCTTCAACTTAGAAGTATCAATAATCTTCGCATCGCTGATAGTCGCTTTCAACTGATTGATTTTCATTTCCAGCATTCCTTGAGCTTCTTTAGCTGCATCGTACTCCGCATTTTCTGACAAATCACCTTTATCACGTGCCTCAGCAATGGCAGCAACGATTTTAGGACGTTCTACTGCTTCCAAATGCTTCAATTCGGCTACCAGTTTCTGATAACCTTCTTCTGACATATAAGCCATAATTTTTTCCTCCTTAAATTTTCGTTATTTAAATTTATATAATTCTATGCCTATAAACAAAAAAGAATTCCGACATTTCCAATAATGCCGGAACCCTTTTCCTATATAACTGAGGCAAAGATATATTTTTTTATTTTATCAGCCAAATTCCAGTCTATCTATTTTCGAATACTTTTCATATCATAACAGACTTTTGATGGCTTCTTCCAGATTAGTCTTTTCATCTACACGCACACTCAGCTCATTGTTACGGTTCACCAAAAACGCTGCCGGTAACTGAGTCACCCCATACAGATTGACATAAGTGGAATAAGAACCTTGCGGATCGCGTACACAAATCCAAGGAAGATTATCGGCTGG
>ULTX01054099.1_pt1 | contig 14659 bp, 9 predicted proteins | sample 1958041 | NCBI WGS metagenome assembly ULTX01 (sample SAMEA4835747, study PRJEB28245) | human gut metagenome | biome: gut microbiome; material: fecal sample | place: Denmark | collected 2008
GTAAAGAATTGCTGCTTACTACTCATATTAATAGCTTTAGTGATTCCTTGGATTTCCTCAGTTTATTGCTTTAAATGAGATAGCATTTGAGCCTAAAAAACTCTTATGCTGTTTTTCTTTTATAGAGCTACTACATTTTAAGGAAATATCCAGATTATAAGCCCCAATAAATAAAATGTTGTTGCATATCTAAAATAGGGAAATAAGGAAAAAATCAAACAATTACAGAAGGAAGCAATATAATATAGTTCTAAACCTCTAAATATCTTCATGTTACAATTCATATTATAAGACTGCAAGTTTGTTCTTCATTTAAAGAATGCCTATCTTTGTACAAGAGCTACTTGCACACAAGTAACTTAAAAAGAGATTTTTTACTTCATTACTAACCATTCTTGATTATTGGCTGTAAAAGTCAACCAGAAAGTCAACCAAGGAACAAGAAGAAAAGAGATAGCATTGGTTTTCAATGATATACAGACGTTAGAGTACGCGTCTGGGGGGCGTGTGGTCGCTGGTTCGAATCCAGTCACCCCGACTGGTGAAAATGAAGGAGTTAAGTCGTTGACTTAGCTCCTTTTTCTATTGTTTTCTACAACAAATCTACAAGTTTTTTGAATAACTCTTCGATGATATGACCAACACATCGCAAATCTTGAAATGGAATGCCAATTGCCTCCATCTTGGCATTATAGTCATTTCTCTTTTTCAGTGGTATAATACTTCTGCAAACGGTTGTTAGGATTATCAAGAACAGTCATTGCCAACAATCCTTCTGAAATCAAAGGACTTATATATTTCCTCTTAAATTTTGTTCTATCACTAAAATTAAATAAAGCAATATTTTCTGGCAAGCATGTTTCCAATATGGTTTTAATATCTTTTTGACTTAATGCTGACTTAGTGACAACTTGATGCCAACTTAGCGCCGACTTATCAGTGACCTATCGGCATATTTTCTACAAGCTCAAACTCTTCAGGATTACGATAAACGCTGGAGAAGACAAACTCTTCCCCACCATGAATTTCCATCTCAGAGTTTTCAAGTATATAACTTCACATAGTACTTGATTGTCTCAAAATATATATCATACCAAGAGAAATCAGATAAATTTAAGAGATAGAATCACTGCGGTTTTTACTCCATCTTGCTATCCACAAAAGGTTTCTTATGAATATGCTTGATTGCCAACTGATAAGTAAAGCGTATATGGAGATCATCCTGATTCCAAGTAGTAAGTTCATCAAACACTAATTGAGGAAATTTCTTACTAATGTCCCTCAATGCGTTACCTACAGACTTCCTCACATACTCGCTCGGATTGGATTTATGCTTACTTAAAAAAGCAATAGCGACAGAAGGGTGTTCTTTAAAATAGGGTCTTGAAGTCCAAATTCTTAAACCTTCAGTTACAGCCCGTACAACATTAGGACGATTATCTTCCAACCATTCAGAAATAAGAGGTAAAGAAATTTCATAACCACGTTCCTTGCAAATGCAGTCAAATGATTTTGCCAGCATTTCCTGAACACGCCAATTATCATCACAACTAACCTTATCCCTCAAAAAGCTTAAAGCATTCTCATTTTTCACAGCGACATATCCTAATAAAGAAGTAGACAACATGCGTAACTGATAAGATTGATTATTAAACAAGTCAAGGGCTATATCAAAACATTCTTCTTCTGTATAGAAAGTGACTATCTGATTAGCTGCATCCAAAATATGTTGAAAGCCCTTTTCAATCATAACAATATTAGAAACAATCTCTGCAATATCCATATCCTAACTTTTCCAAAAGCCTGATGAAAACAAATAAGCCACAAACAATCAGACCAATGACAAAAATAATACAAAATAGCAATACACCCAACTACAAATGGAATATATTTTATCCGATTATTCCAACCTAAAAGAGTCATCACGTCCATCAACTCTTGAACTTTTACAACAAGACAGGCATTCCCGTATAGACCATTGTCTATAGGAAATGCCTGTTCACCTATTACTTCTCAACCGGCCGTCTTTCATCAAGGCATCTCCTTGATGCTGATTGCTACACCTCCACTCGGTGCCAGACGTTGTTTCAGCTTGGTTTTGGAGGTAATTTTTCGGGTACTGATTACATAATCTTTCGGATTTGTACGCCAGTCGGCCTTCTTACCATCAGCATAGATAGTTGCTATGTATTTCTTTCCTTCCGGCAAAAAACTAAAATCAATCACAGACTCGCGTTCATTCTCGTCGGTTATACCTCCTACAAACCATTCGTTTACCCCTTTGGCTTTACGGGCTATCGTTATGTAATCACCCGGTTCAGCCTCCAGGATATAAGTATTATCCCAATCGGCTGCTACATCCTTTATGAATTGGAAAGCATCCGGATATTTCCGATAATTCTCTATCAAATCGGCAGCCATCTGTAAAGGACTGTACATTGTAACGTACAATGCAAGCTGCTTGACCAACGTTGTACTGAGTTTGGCCTTGTTGGAACCATAAACAGATAAATCACCTTCAAAAATTCCCGGCGTATAATCCATCGGGCCCCCCATCAGACGGGTAAACGGAAGAATAGTTGTGTGATCGGGAGCATTTCCGTTGAACGATTCGAACTCCGTACCACGAGCAGATTCCTGCGCAATCCAGTTAGGATAAGTACGACACATACCGGTAGGACGTACCGCCTCATGTGAATTCACCATGATTTTATAGTCGGCAGCCGTCTTTGCCACGTAATTATAATGGTTCACCATCCATTGTCCGTCATGGTGTTCGCTACGTGGAATAATAGGACCTACATACCCCGTTTTTACCGCATCATATCCATGCTCCTTCATAAAACGGAAAGCATCGTGCAGCTGACGTTCATAATCGGCTACCGAAGAAGTTGTTTCGTGGTGCATGATAATCTTCACCCCTTTCGATGCGGCATATCGTTGCAGCTCCTTTACATCAAAATCCGGATAAGGCTTTGTAAAGCTATAGATATACTCTTTGATATAGGCGAAATTCGACTCCCAACCTTCGTTCCATCCTTCTACCAATACCGCATCCATGCCGTTTTCTGCCGCGAAATCAATATATTCCTTTACATGGGCTGTATTGGCTCCGTGATGTCCGTGAGGCTTCAGTTTCGTATAATCCGTCTGACCTATCACAATATCCTGACAATCGGTATACGACCATGTAGAACCACCGCCTACAAAATATTCCCACCATACACCTACATATTTCGTCGGTTTAATCCACGATGTATCTTCCAGTTTACAAGGTTCGTTCAGATTCAGAATCAGATTCGATGCCAGGATATCGCGTGCATCATCGCTTACCACCAACGTTCTCCACGGCGTCACACTACCAGTCTGTATAAATCCTTTATCACCGTTCTTATCCGGAGTCAGATGCGCGCTCATTACAAAGCATTTGTCATCCAGATTCAAACACATGGCCGGATAGTTGACCAACGCAGCTTCATGAATATTGATGTATAACCCGTCATCCGACTTCAACATCAAAGGGGTCTGTACGGCAAGACACGGTGTAGGCGCCTTAGCTGCCAAAGGTTCTTCACGTACCTTGTCAATCAATCCGGCTACTTCCGACAATTTGGAAGTAGAAATAGGAAATTCATTGGTATCATAGTCGGCAGGTATCCAGAAAGCCTTGTGGTCGCCAGACAGACAGAACTCTGTCAACTCTTCTACCAGCGTGAAATGCCGCAAATTATTCTGCACAGGAAATTCATAGCGAAATCCCAATCCATCATCAAATAACCGGAATCGGATATTCAGTAACCAGCCGGTCTTTTCCTGTTTCAACTCTACCAGCATTTCCTTATGTTTGTCTTCTATCTCACGATATTGCCCCAGCACCGGATTCCAGGTAGATTCAGACTCAGAAAACTCAGTATCTACTACCGAAAAGTTTTTACTGAAATCCAACGAAGGTTTCAAAATAAAGCCCATCTTGCTTTCTTTAACCACATCCTTGTCCTTGTATTGCAACGAATACACAGGTGTTTTCTCAGCCGACAAACCGAAAGTCAGCTTCAAATTCCCATCGGGAGAATCCAGTGTCTGCGACCATGCCGCCACCGACAAACCGAACAGACTTAACAATACCAACAGTTTTTTCATAGCATTATATTTATTAAATGAATACAGAATCTCAAATAAAGTCAAAAAATTATATTCAACAAAGGAAAAGAAGGAAAAGACTAAAAAATACTCAATTCACTATATAAACCCTAGAACCAATTATAATAAATATTGTATTGATATTCACAATACGATGAGTGGCATTATAGGAATTGGCTCCTCTGAAATCGCCACCTGAAAAAAGCAAGATTTTACAGGTATCTGCATGAACTGAATCACACTGATAAAACTTATATGCATCAAATACATTATCTGCCAGATAAAAAGAAATGGCGTCCCCCCCCAGACTTTTCTATACTATATTTAAGTTGCCCAATTAATGAATCTTTCTGTATCAAGTAATTTTTTCTCTTCAATATTTCAACGTCCAGCCTCTCGCAATCAGACAACCTGTTTGCAGACATTACTGAAGAAACATAAAATAACATCACTATCACACAATCAAGATATTTAATCATTATTCCATTCTTTACAAATTAAAAACATATGTAATACAAATATAATGATTCTAAACCAGTAAACAAACTTACTTCTACCGCAATCATCAGGAAAAACCATTCAAACCTTTTTCCATTTCCCATAACAGAAACGGCAGGAACTCCCGATAAAAGGTCCCTGCCGTTACTTAAAGCAAAAATACCAATGTAATAGCAATTTCTTCAGATTCCTATAACCCATAAAGATAACTTTTCGTGTCCAAATAGTTCCGATAATCGGCATTTACCTTATACAAGAAAGAAGTTTTCCCTATAACTATCCAGTACGACAGTTTTGAAAAACACCGAACAGAACCTACATTAGCTGATTGCATTCAGAATCAGAATTCATCTGGTCAAAACAGAAGATACAATCTGATTTCGGATCCAACATACCAGTCCATAAATGGTTATCTCAATTCTACAATATAACTTCGTTTATTTCACATTCAAATCCTGTATATAAGTATTAGCCTGCGTACAAGGTTTCCATTCGGGCAGACCGTCACCGTTCGGGTCACCGGTTCTGGCAAAATTTGTCCAATAAGACACCATACGTTCACTCAGTTCATAATCAGATTCTTCCATCGGACGCCAACACTGGTCGAGCGTTCCAAACATATACCACAGTTCACTGGAATGGAATGCCCCTTTCATATCACCGAATCCTCCTTCAGGCGCAGGCATATCCTCGCCAGGCAAATCACGACTGAAACAATAGACATAAGCCGGACGACGTCCTTGGCGTTCAAGCAAAAGACTCCAATCTACGGCCGCCTGCTTCATCTTGTCCGGCGCAATATCTTCCGAGGTATATCCTATCATATAAGGAATATCCAGCTCCTTATTCTGCAGAGCTACCTCATAGACCGATTGTTCCAACAACTGACCATCCACACAAGGACCATAAGGCAACCCGCTGAAAGTTTTCTGCTGCTTCATATAATCCATCATAATATCCCGAAACCGATCGGCTGGACAGTTACGCATTTGTTCCAAAGTCGTATATCCCGACATATTCCACATAGTCTTTCCCATCGCCTCGGCCTCTTGCAGAGATTTAGTAGAAATAATACCTCCTAACCCACCTCCACTCTGTATGATAGCACGCTGAATATAGCCTTTTGCCATCGGAGAAGAGATTAAAGCCTGTACACTTCCTGCTCCAGCACTTTGTCCGAAAAGTGTCACGTTGTCCGGGTCTCCTCCAAAAGCTGCAATATTACGCTTCACCCACTTCAAAGCAGCCAACTGATCAAACAACCCGTAATTACCGGAACCTTTTCCTGCATTTTCGGCAGTCAGCAACGGATGCGCCAAAAACCCACACATACCTAAACGGTAGTTCAACGTCACTAAAACTACGCCTTTCTTTGCGTACGCGTCACCGTCAAATTCTATTTCATGACCGAAACCATTCTGGAAAGCCCCACCATGAATCCACACCATCACCGGAAGTTTACTGTCTATTTTACCAGGTGCCGGTGTCCATACATTCAAGTACAGACAGTCCTCACTCATTTCAGGATTTCCGTCCTGATAGAATTCCTTCCAATAGAAAGAACCTTTTGTCTGTCCTCCCTGTAACGAAGCAGCGCCGAAACGATCACACTTTTTCACTCCATCCCATGGCTGTACCGGTTGAGGCTGTTTCCAGCGAAGTTCGCCTACCGGAGGGGCTGCATAAGGAATCCCTCTATAAACAACAATTCCTTCTTCATCCACTACTCCCTCAATCTGTCCCCCTTCTACATCAAGAATCAGATTTCGGGCGCACGAAGCCATCAGCGCCCCCCAAAGGAAGGCGCAGACAGCAATATGAAACAAACACTTCTTCATCTTTTTATCATATCAAGTTCAGAAATTTCATAAGATGGTTTCATAGCATCGTGGACTTTTACTTTCTGAGCCTTAGATACTTTCTGATCGACCGTACAACGAACATCGGCTGATGACGTAGCTGCCATCCACTGATACGTACCCTTTGCCAGTTCCCATGAACTGTTCTTTTCATTGAACGAAGCCATATCCATTAACTTCCACGATAAAGTCACCACTTCCGTTTCACCCGGCTTCAACAGCCTGGTCTTTGCAAAAGCCTTCAGTTCCTTAGCCGGTTTCTCCAATCCGCCCGCAGGTGCCTTGACATAAAGCTGTACGGACTCCTTACCGGCACGTTCACCTGTATTCTTCACAGCAACTCTCATCTCACAATCTTCACCGTTGATAGCAGAAGACACAACTTCAAGACTAAAAGTCGTATATGACAAGCCATGACCAAAAGGATAAGACACTCCCTTACCGAAAGTATCAAAATAACGGTAACCTACATAAATGCCTTCTTCATAATCCGTAAAATCGACGTTACGTTCCGGAGCTTTCGGTTTCTCCTCCTCTTTCTTTGACTCGAAATTCATACCACTTCCCATAGCAAACGACGGCATCTTAAATTCATAATCGTAAGGGAAATTAGCATCAGAGGGAGAATCACCATATTTCACGGCAAAAGTCATCGGCAAATGGCCCGAAGGGTTTACTTTACCCGTCAAGACATCGGCTACACAGTTACCGACCTCCTGTCCCGGTTGGAAAGCGCAAACTACAGCATCGACAGTATTCTTCCAGGAAGCTGTTTCTACCGGACTACAGATATTCAGAACCACTATCACCTTCTTACCGGCAGTATGATAAGCCTCAGCTACCTGCTTAATAAGTGCTGCCTCATTTTCTTTCAGATAAAATTCTTCTACACGTCTATCCGAAGCCTCACCACTGGTGCGTCCCAGAGTAAGAATCGCTACATCGTTGTTCTTTACCTGAGTAGACAGTTCTTCGGCTGTCGGCACGAACTCATCCGCACGCTTGAGTGGAGTCAGTGAGAAAGGAGGTTTTCCATTGGGATAAAGCCGCTTCTGTTCGTCGGCCAGATGCTTTTTGTATTTCTTTATCAAGTCAGCATCCACGGTATATCCGGCATTACGCATTCCTTCTACCAATGAAACAGTATAATAGCCAAACCCTGTACTTCCGAAACCCATTCCGGCAGGAACCATATCATAGGAAGTGGTTCCGTACAAAGCTACATTTTTCACATTACACAAAGGAAGAACATTACGGTTATCTAACAAAACAATACCTTCGGCGCCTATAGTACGGTCAATCTGTGCATGTGCTTTCAAATCTGTTTCGTTGGCATATTCATACCCGGCAAATGTACGGCATTTCACCACAAGTTCTAAAACACGCTTTACATTCCGATCCAGAACAGCCTTGTCCAACGTTCCATTCTGTACAGCTTCCAGAATAGCCTTAAACTGGCGGTCCTGCCCCGGTTGAAGCATGTCATTGCCTGCTTTCATAGAGGTCACAGCATCTTTTCCTGCGTTCCAGTCAGACATTACCATTCCTTTGAATCCCCATTCGTCACGCAAAATATTCTCAGTAAGGTCAACATCCTCACAAGTGTATTTTCCGTTCACCTTATTATAAGACGTCATGATACTCCATGGCTGCGATTCCTTGACAGCAATTTCGAATCCTTTCAGATAAAGTTCCCTCAAAGGACGTTGTGCTACTCTCGAATCATTATTGTTACGGTTGGTCTCCTGATTATTCACTGCAAAATGTTTCAGACAAGTACCTATTCCTTGGCTTTGTACACCGTTAATGTATCCGGCTGCTATTTTTCCAGTCACTACCGGATCTTCCGAATAATACTCATGATTACGTCCGCACAAAACATTACGCATCAGATTAGCACCAGGTGCCAGCAATACGTCCATGCCATAATCTTTCACTTCCTCACCCAAAGCAGCGCCTACCAAAAATGCAGCCTGAGGATCAAAAGTTGCCGCCACAGTCGTTCCTGAAGGGAACTCAGTCGCATAATAGAATTTACTGTCGAAATCACGCTTCACAGCCATAGCTAACCGATGGGGTCCGTCAGCCAAATATACAGAAGGAATACCTAGACGAGGGATATCATATGTCCGTCCTGCTGTTCCAGGGAACTTGACTCCATCCCCCATCGACATGCCACAGCCTATTACCATGTGTACCTTTTCTTCCAAAGTCATCTGACCAATGACTTCATCAATGTTGCCGGCATTCAGTTTCACCTGTGCCTGTGCGGCAGGAACAGCCATACATAAGGCAGCAATACCAATGCCTACCATCCGAGTAATGTTTCTCATTTTTGTAACAGATTTATGTGATTCATACAAATTATTATATATTATACGCTCTCCTGACTCGGAAAGCAAGCCGGTTCCGATTCGGTTTACCTCAATTAACCTTTTACCTAAGAAAGCGGATAGAACCATCCGGTTCCGACAGTGTAAAATTAGCGTAAACCACTGGTATAGATTATCCAATTTGTGCAAAAAACTAACACAGATGTTCAAACAACCGACTCTTTTATTAAAATGTCAGCTTTTTCAAAGTAAACCGATAAAGATGTACCATCAGTCTTACCTAATCTCAGAACACAAAAGAAAGCTATCTGCCAGAACTGGAATCTAATGTCCTGCAAAACTTGTTTCGCTTCCTAACAGTGATTATCTTTGCGCCCAAACTATCTGAACTATGGAACAACAACTTAAAACAAACATTCAACAACCGACACATGCCAACGGAATCCGAAAAAACGAACGTCTGGAAGTAGTGGACGCCTTGCGAGGAATTGCCTTGTGCGCCATTGTCATCATCCACTGTCTGGAACACTATAATCTATATTACATTCCAGAGAACACTCCCCAATGGTTGACCACAATAGATAAAGGTATCTGGCAGACTATCTGGTTTTTGCTGGCAGGAAAAGCCTTCTCAGCTTTCTCTCTTCTTTTCGGTTTCAGCTTCTTCATCCAGTATGACAACGCACAACGCAGAGGGATTTCTTTCCGTGGAAGATTCGCCTGGCGTATGGTACTGCTGATGATGTTCTCTCAGTTGCACTCTCTTTTCTATAATGGTGACATTCTGTTACTGTATGCCGTTATGGGATTTCTGCTCATTGCCGTATGCCGTTGTCAGACACAGACTGTATTGATATTGGCCATTCTGCTTATCCTGCAACCAATAGAATGGATACGCCTGCTACTTACTGCCAACGGAATCCCTTTCATCGAATACGGAAATCATTGGATGAAATTCGCAGGTCTGGCCAAACCGGTCATGGAAAATGGAAATCTCCTAGAAGTAATACAGTCGAACATTACTTACGGACAACTCTACGGAAACCTGTGGCAGATAGAAAACGGACGTATCTGCCAAATAGGTGGACTCTTTCTGTTCGGCCTGGCTGCCGGAAGATTGCAACTTTTCGTAAAAAGTGAAAAATCAGTACACTATTGGAAGAAACTGATTGGAAGCGCAATCTTATTATTCATTCCATTCTATCTGATAAAGATATATCATTCTGACTGGACCGGAGGAAATGCTGCCCTCAACATGCCGTTGGAAATAGCATCCTCATCCATTTCTAATTTCCTGCTAATGACAGTATTAGCCGGATGTTTCGTATTGGCCTGGTTCTCCAGAGAAAAAGGATACTCTTTCCAACGTCAGTTCATCCACTACGGACGGATGAGCCTGACCAACTATATCACACAGTCCATAATCGGAATCACTCTCTTCTACGGATTCGGTCTGAACCTGTACCGATATACAGGAGCCACATACTGTCTGCTTATCGGAATAGTGATTGTCATACTACAGATGTTATTCAGCCGTTACTGGCTATCCCATCATAAACAAGGGCCATTAGAGAGAATCTGGAAAAAACTTACCTGGATTTAACGGTCTTATACCGATTTTGATACAGGGCAAATGCCGGAGTCTGCAGATTACTTACCTTTAAGGTGTTCTGAATAAAATAATGGAACACCTTAAATTCTATCCATATGAAAACAACTCCTCCCTCTTGCCCACCGGACCCGAAACGTCTGTTTGCTCTTGACTTACTCCGTGTCCTGGCTTGTTTCCTGGTCATCTGGCAACATGTCATTGAACCCTATTATGCCTATCCGGACCTGACGATTGTCCGCAACGCAGATACCCCTATTGTAGGATGGATAAACAGTCTGACTCCCATTGAAGTTCCTCTGTTTGTCATGATTTCCGGTTATTTTCTCCTTCCATTACGAGAGGAAACCGGCACTTTCTTCCGAAAGCGTTTTACCCGTGTTCTCTTCCCTTTCATCTGCTGGTGCGCAGTCTATGCAGTCTATTACGTCTTCCAACGTGGAGATACCTGGCAGGAATGCCTGATTCATATCTGCCAGATTCCTGTGAACTTTGGAACCGAAATCGGACATTTATGGTTCGTTTACATGCTCCTAGGACTCTATCTGCTGGTTCCCGTCTTATCCCCCTGGCTCCAGCAATGCAGTCAGAAACAACTCCGTGCCTATCTGGTTCTATGGGGATTTACCACCTGCCTCCCCTACATTCACCTGTTTTTTCCTCAGATACTGGGCGAATGTTTTTGGAACCCGACTCCAATGCTGCATTACTTCACTGGATTTGTAGGTTATTTCCTATTGGGATATTATATCCGCCGTTATGGAGCACTTTCAGTCCGCACCTCATTGATAATGCTGGTAACAGGCTATTTGGTTACGGTCTGTATCTACCAATACCGCCTCCCTCGTGTAAGCTCCATGAGTGACTTGGAAGTATGCTGGCGTTTCTGCGGAATAAACATTGCAATTATGGCATATGCAGTCTTTTCACTGGTCAGCCGTATCCGATACGCAATCGGACATTTCATCACCCGTTTCTCTTTATTAAGCTATGCGATATACCTCAGCCATATGATTTTTATCAACTTATACAGAGAACTACTGGAAGATACCTTAGGACGTGTATATTATCAGGTACCCGTAATTACCTTATGTAGCTTTCTTACATCCTTTATCATAGTGTGGTTACTCTCTTATTTACCGAAAGCCAAGTATTGGTTAGGCTCTTAAAAAGAGTATACCAAGCCTTTAAAAAGCGATTTATTCACTTTTTCAGAAAAAAATCACGAAAAGTTTTGCAGATTCAAAAGAAAGCACTACCTTTGCACTCGCAATCAGGAAATGACTGCAACACAGGTTTGATTCGCTAGCTCAGCAGGTAGAGCACAACACTTTTAATGTTGGGGTCTTGGGTTCGAGCCCCAAGCGGATCACCAAAAAGTTTAATAGAAAACCGCTGATAAGATTCAATTATCGGCGGTTTTCTTTTTATCTTACCTCAAAATTGAGCCAAACCGGATCGGCTCAGCTCAATTCTACAAATAACAGATAAAAACGGTTATTCCATCTGGAATTCCATATAATATTTACTCAATCACTTCACGTACGAAGTAAACACCATCATATTCTGCGGCAAAACCATCATTCCATTTTCCATTATACTCCAGTTTCAACGTCATCCGAAGCGACTTTCCGTTCTTTTGACCACCCGTTTTCCGGTCATAGGCAGTTGTTAAAGTTCCTGTCTTATCAACCAGCCAGAACTCCCGATCGTCATTATCCGGACGGAAAGACCGGACCTCATGACCGATACGGACTTCACCCGACTGGACATACAACACCTGTGTTGAATCCGATTTTACATCAGCTCCTGTCAGACAGATGCTGTTTTCATCGAATAAGGGAGCATCCTGACCTATTTCCACAAATACAGCCCGGTCGGGACAGGAAAGCTGTACTTCGAAATATCGCATGCCACTATTGCCTACCCCCCAACCACTACAGGTAGCAGGTACAGGCTCTTCTTTCATCTGCTTCTCCACCTCAGTTGCATAAGAGCCTGCAGGTACCAGCAAATACCGCTTGAAACCTTCACGACCAGATTCCACCTCCTTAAACTGACAGGTCTGACTGTCGTTCCAACCATCCTGCATCCGCAGCAAAGGAATCACATCCTCTATGGAACGATTCTTCAGCGGAAATACCTGCATCACTTTATGGGGAGCCGCATCTCCGTTACGGACCACAACAGCCCCTGGAAGAGAGGCATCCGCCATCACTCTGATTTCCGGATTCCGCTGTGACCAGAAACTCAACCCGGCTCCTGTCACCCGTTCCCACTCAAATCCTTCGTACGCCTCACGGGAAGGGACATCAGTCACTGCCTTCTGAACAGTTTCCACTGTTGTTTCTGTCTTCCCGTTTCCTCCGCAGGCACAAAGGCCCGCCACTACAAATAAAGCCAGATACTTCATCATCCATTCATTTTAATGAAAATCCAACATAGTCTTTTCATGATTACAACATGTCTATTTTTCTTTCAGCGAAATATGACTTCCATCCGCCAACGTAGTCAGAACAGCCTCCTGTCCTTTCCCACGAAGATCGAACACCGGATTCTTATAACCATATCCGGAGGCTGTACGATACTGATACAACAGGCTATAGATTCCTTTCCGGCTCATCTGCGCCACACCGGCCTTTCCAAAGAAAGCCACCTCAATGTCCTCTCCGTCATCGGTCACAAAGACAGCCTTTACCAAGTCTTCTATCCCGCTGGTAGCATACAGTAACTGCCCCCGTCTGGAAACCAGCCATTCCGATTCGGATTTTTCCACCAGATAAGTATCATCATCTTCTACATTCCATACCGGCGTACCATCCGGACGCATTCTGCGGTCAAGTACGACATCCGTTTCCGGATCGAAAAACTCCAGTTGGGTAGAATCAGCATTAAACACCAGATAACCTGCAGAGGAAGACTGCGGGTTGACTACGGAATGCACACGACTACCTTCTTCAAATACACGGATTTTCTTCTGAAGCATTTCCGACCAAGTATACCCCATGGCAGCATCGCTGCCTCCAATCAATCCTTTATCATCCTGTCGACGTACATACTGAATGCGATACATATCACCCTTTCCCAATGTCAGTGTATCTCCACTGAAGGAAACAATATCCAAAGTATCTGCAAATTCAATGGTCTGTCCGTTGCCGATACTTTTCCCTTCCAGCACTAGCCGTGAATCTCCTGTCAGCCCCCAGTGCTGATATTGCAGCGTAGCCATCCCGATAGAAGACGCCTCACCTTTTTCATACAGACTGACTCCCTGTACAATATGCTGATTGACAGGCATCACTTCTATCCAATTTCCGGTCAAATCCTTTTCTGTCACTTTTTCTGTTGTGCTGCATGACATCCATAAACCAGCAGATGCCAAGGCCATACATACAATAGATTTCTTCATAGTCTTTGGTTTCCAATTGTTATGTTATTTCCTATATAAAGATTCAAAAACAAGATTTATACCTGCAGAGTACGGACAGCTTCGGCCAGCTGTTCCAAAGCCTGCCGGATAACCGAACGTGGCGAAGCGACATTCATCCGCATAAACCCTTCTCCACCTGGTCCAAACATTTCTCCATCGTTCAAAGCCAAGTGAGCCCGATCTACAAAAAGATTTACCAACTGTTCATGATTCAACCCTAATTTCCGACAGTCTAACCATACCAGGAAAGAAGCCTGCGGACACAAAGGTTTGATTTGTGGAACATGAACCGTACAGAACTCCATCACCAACCGGATATTGCCCTCGATGTAATGCAACATTTCCTGTCGCCACGCTTCCCCCTGCGAAAAAGCAGCCAACGTAGCTATCGGCGCAAAAAGAGTCGGCTCATTCAGTTCGTTCGCTTCCAACCAACGATAGAAAGGACGACGGATTTCTTCATTCGGAACAATGGCATATGAACTTACAACACCGGCAATATTGAATGTTTTGGAAGGAGCTCCGAAAGTTATGCTACACGCAGCCGCCTCAGCAGATACCGAAGCAAACGGAATATGCTTATTTCCCCACAAGGCCATATCGCAATGGATTTCATCGGAAACCACCAATATATGATGTTTGTAGCAGAAATCTGCCAGACGTACCAAGGTTTCACGGTTCCACACAATGCCTCCGGGGTTATGCGGGTTAGACAGCAACAGCACACGGCATTTTTCATCGGTCACAGCTTCCAGGTTATCAAAATCCATCGAATAAGTTCCATCGGCTT
>ULTX01059122.1_pt1 | contig 14657 bp, 10 predicted proteins | sample 1958041 | NCBI WGS metagenome assembly ULTX01 (sample SAMEA4835747, study PRJEB28245) | human gut metagenome | biome: gut microbiome; material: fecal sample | place: Denmark | collected 2008
AAATATATAAGTAACTTCTAAATAGAGGAAAAGGGAGGGGTACCCCTGAAAACTGTCACAACTGTCACAACTGTCACACTATAACGCTTAGATTTACCTGATGAAACCCAATACGTCCATCAGCAAACCTATCTTCTCTTCCGGTAAAACTTATTGATATCTGCTCCCCTACTCATAGTTTCTCTCCTGCTAAAACTATGAGTAGGCTTTATTAGCTCGGGAAAACACGAGTGTTAAATCCGTTTAACAGAACTCTGCAGCGCGATTTTTGGCAGTAACAGAAATATGTTATACCTTTGCAGCACATTTCACCCATCACGCCCAGAAAGGCTTATTTCATGCCAATCTGCTTCACACGCTGCTCGAACTCTTCCCTGTCACAGATGGCACTATTCTTGATTTTGGCGCGATAATTATAGATAGTGTTCACAGAATAGTGAAGGAACTCGGCAATCTTAGAACTGTCCTCGATGCCCAGACGGATAAGGGCAAAGATACGGAGGGTGGTAGAAAGACGGCTGTCATCTGCGAGCACGATACGCTCTTCAGGCTTCAAGAGGGCATTGAACTCCTCAACAAAGTCAGGGAAGAGCTTCAGGAAGGCGGAATCGAAATACTCATACAGCTCGCCCATGTAGGCCTCGCCAGCCTGCATCTGCTCCAACAACTTGTTGAGTTCTCTTGCCTTCACCAGTTTCACTACTCGCTTGCGCATGGTCTCTATCTTGTCGACATAGATGGCACAAAGGCGCAGGAATCGACCAATATATACTTCCTTCATCTTGTTACTCTCGTTGAGTGACTGGTTCATCTCATTGAGCGACTGGTTCATCTCGTTAAGACGCTCATTTGCCAACTGCAAGGCATGGTTGGTTTCCTTCAGCTTATGATGGGCCGCAGCAATGCGCTTGCGCTGCTTGTTGACATAGTAGAGCAAGAGCATAACCACAAAGAGAAGCAAGGCTGAACACGCTACCATGAGCCGCAGATGCTGGTTGCTCGAAGAAAGCTCTTTCTGATATCCCTCCTCAATATGCGTGAGCACAGGCATAATCTGGCGACTGCGGATAGGCGTATTGAAAACGGTAGCCGACTTCCAGGCAAACTTGATATACTCATGAGAGCGCTTCTGCTCGCCCAGTTCGGCGTTGAGCAGATTGGCAACTTCCCAGAGAGAACCCTGGTCCATCACAGCCAACTGGACATCGCAGATAGCAGAACGCAAGAGGCAGCGGAGGAACTGTTCTTTATCGCCAAACTGATTGTAGGTCATGCCGCGATAAAACTGAACGATGGCATACTGATGGGTGCCCGGTTTCGTCATCGACAGCCGCTTATCGCTCAATCGCAAAGCCTCCTTCATATTGCCTGCATCGCGTGCCCTCACCTCCTGCATCTGCAGATAAAGGTCATCATCATGGCTGAATGTGCTGTCTATTGCAGCCTGATAGGCATTACGCTTGCCGGCATAATATTTCTTCAAGGAAGGAACGTTGGAATAATATGCCATCTCGCCATACAGGTGCTGGCAAGCCCAGAGGTAGTTGCGTTTGCCCTCAGCATCAAGATCAGCGATATTGACAGACTTCAGCAGGTCGTACGATTCGGCATAATCGCCCGTGGTAGATTCCTGGAAAGCAAGCAGCGCCTTGGCATTTTCCACCTTCTTTTTATCGCCCATTCTGAAGGCAAGTTCCATACACTGGTTGATGTATTTCAGCGCCATGTCATTCTTGTAGGAGCGGTATTCCTCAAAGAGCGCAAAGCAGGCATCATACTTACTGCTTAGGCGCCTGGCGGTCTTCAGTTTCTGCTCCCAATCGCGAATTCGGGCTTCACGTACCTTCACATAATCAGCCGAATGGGCAATGGCGTTGTCCAGACTATGAAGAAGCTGCTCTATATTATCTGTTGTTTTTGCTGCAAGAGAAAGAGGCATCAAGACAAAGAGCAGGAAGAAGAATGCCTTTCCCCATAATTCATTTACGCGATACATCAACTTGATTCCGTTTAAGATTGATTTATTTTCATGAGGTTTCATGTGCAAAAGTAATAAAAAAATCGGAAACGACAAAATCTGATATAGAAGAAATGTAGATTTCTTCGCATTTTTCGTCTATACCGCATCCACTTTTTGTATATCCCCCATTTTTCTTATCCATCTCATTATCAGACACATTTATATCTAAAAAAGAAAAATTCATCCACATTTTAACATTTCTATCGCGCATCGTATCATCTTTTTTATTATCTTTGCATAAGATAAGCTGCATTCGGCAATTTGAAAGCAAGCTTTCATTGCGCTCATTTGCATTATCTTTGCAGAAGATAAGCATCAAAAATAACAATTAACATAATAAACAATGAGAACAGCACTTTTATCACTCACATTTCTTTTGGCTGGTTCTATGGCAGCACCTGCTTTCGCCCATACCGCAGCCCCTAAGAAAAAAGTAACTGCCACAACCAAGAAAGGCAAGATTCTACCCATGAAGGAGTATATCGACCAACTGATGGCGAAGATGACGCTACTGGAAAAGATTGGTCAGCTGAACCTGATGGTAGCTGGCGACATCACCACCGGCGGCGCACTTGATACTCAGGTAGGCGGCGATATCGCCCAGGGCAACATGGGCGGAGTTTTCAATATCAAAGGGCTCGACAAAATCAAGGCTCTGCAGGAAATCGCCGTCAAGAACAGCCGTCTGGGCATCCCGCTGCTCGTAGGCATGGACGTGATTCATGGTTACGAAACGATGTTCCCTATCCCTCTCGCCCTCTCCTGTTCATGGGATACCGAGGCGATGAAGAAGGTAGGCGAAGTATCGGCCAAGGAAGCAAGCGCCGACGGCATCAACTGGACATTCTCTCCTATGGTAGACATTGCACTCGATGCCCGCTGGGGACGAATAAGCGAAGGAAATGGCGAGGATCCTTATCTGAGCGGCGTGATGGGAGCAGCGATGACTCAGGGCTACCAGGGCATGGATATGCGCACAGAAGAGATTCTGAGAGCCAACCGCATCATGGCCTGTCTGAAACATTTTGCCCTGTACGGAGGCGTTGAGAGCGGAAAGGAATATAACACGGTAGATATGAGCCGCGTGCGCATGATGAACCAGTATCTGCCACCTTACGAGGCAGTGGTGAAGGCTGGCGTGGGCAGCGTGATGTCTTCATTCAATCTCATCGACTACATACCTGCTACAGCCAACAAATGGATGATGACCGATGTCTTGAGAAAGCAGTGGGGATTCAACGGTTTCGTGGTTACAGATTACGCTTCTATCGCCGAGATTCTGCAGCACGGAACGGCAAAAGACATCCAGGAGGCTTCAGAACAGGCACTGAAGGCGGGTACCGACATGGATATGTGTTCCAACGCCTTCGTAAAGCATCTGGCTAAGAGCATAGCAGAAGGAAAGGTGAGCGAGGAGGATGTGAACATCGCCTGCCGCCGCATCCTGGAAGCGAAATATAAACTGGGACTGTTCAGCGACCCTTACCGCTACTGCAACACCAAGCGCAGCAAGAGCGAGATTTATACCGCAGAGAACCGTCAGGCAGCCCGCGATGTAGCAGCAGAGACCTTCGTGCTTCTGAAGAACGAAGGAAATATCCTGCCACTGAAGAAGGAAGGAAAGATAGCCTTGATAGGTCCGCTTGCCGACACCCGAAACAACATAGCCGGCACATGGAGCGTGGCTCAGGTACCATCTAAATATACCACCATCAAGGAGGCAATGGAGCATGCACTTGCCGGAAAAGCCACCTTATTATATGCCCAGGGAAGCAATATCTGGCGCAATCAGGAACTGCAGAAAAACGGCGAATCCGGTAAACCGATCAACTGGGGCAACGAGGCTGAGATGAAGGCTGAAGCGCTGAAGATTGCGAAAGAGGCGGATGTGATAGTATGTGCTATGGGCGAAAGTGCCGAGATGAGCGGCGAATGCGGTAGCCGTACCAACCTGGAGATGCCGGACGTACAGCGCGAACTACTTGCCGAACTCCTGAAGACGGGCAAGCCTGTAGTGCTCCTCAACTTTGCGGGCCGTCCTACGGTCCTTACTTGGGAAAAAGCCCATGTACCAGCCATCATGAATGTATGGTTTGGAGGTTCAGAGATGGGCGATGCACTCTGCGATGTCATCTTTGGCGACAAATCGCCATCGGGTAAGCTCACCACTTCAATGCCTAAGACTACCGGTCAGGAGCCTCTCTACTACAACCATCAGAACACCGGCCGCCCTGTAGCAGACGATAATGAGAAGTTTGCCAAGTTTGCCAGCAACTGTCTGGATGTAAGCAATGGTCCGCTCTATCCTTTCGGTTACGGCTTGAGCTATACCAACTTTTCATACAGCAACTTCCGCCTGAGCAGCCAGGAGGCCGGCATCAGCAATGAGGAGGCTACCGAATGGCAGGATGGCAAGAAGATTACAGCTAGCGTCACCGTTAAGAACAACGGTTCCCGCGATGCTGACGAGATTGTGCAGCTCTACATCCGTGACATGGTAGCCAGCATCTCCCGCCCTGTAAAGGAACTGAAAGGTTTCCAGCGCATCCATCTGGCAGCAGGTGAGAGTAAAGAGGTAAGCTTTGATATCACCCCAGATATGCTCAAGTTCTACAACGCAAATCTGAAGCACGTGATAGAACCTGGCGACTTCCAGATTATGATAGGAACCAACAGTAAAGATGTAAAGACATTGAAACTGAACGTGAAATAAACAACTGAACTTTCGCATATCAGGAAGTTAAAGGAGTTAAGGAAGTTAAGGAGTTAAGACGTATGTCTTGCTGCTTAAAAACTGCGCCAAAAAGACTATTGTCTTAACTCCTCAGCGACCGTAGGGAGCGATAACTCCTTTAACTTCTTTAACTCCTGAACTTACGAAACTTAAATTACTTACTCATCTCGAAACCTACACGCATACCATCGTAATTATTGGCGATAGTACCGATAGCGCTGAGCGTAGAACTGCCCTTGAGGGCACCCATGGTCTTGATGAGGTTGAGCAACTTTGTCTGGTCGAAAAGCAGGCTGATGCCGTTGGTAGTCTTCGTAGCATAGCCCGACATACTCAAGAGCAAGCCCTTCATCTGAATGGCATGAGTCTTCTCATCAAAAGTATAATTGCCCTGCCATGACTTGCCATCTATCTTGGCAGTGAAAGTGCCATCAGTTTTGAAGGTGAAATAGGTATTTGAACTGCTGAAGCCAAACTTGCTGTAATACTCACCCAACTTCTCCTCTACCTTGTTGGCAGCAATCTCACCGCCAGCCTTTGCCAGGAGATTCTCAGAGGTAAAGGCGCATCCCGGCTTACTGTACTTCCAGGTATGGGCACAGAGATCCTGCTTGCTGAAGGTACCTGAACCGATTACATTATTCAGAATGCCATTGATAATGCTGCTACCTGCAGAGCTGCTGCTGTTAGAGTTTCCGCCCAGTACAGCACCCAAGATACCTGCAACGGCAGAGCCTGCATTGCTGGTTGCACTGGTAGATGTAGCGGTATTGCTGGTTGTTGCTGCAGTTGTTGTTGCAGTTGTTGTTGTCGCAGCTGTTGTGTTAGATGCAGCAGAAGTTGTTTTCTTTGTAGAAGTCTTCTTTGTTGTCTTCTTCGAAGTTTTCTTTGTTGTCTTCTTAGTCGTTTTCTTAACCGGCATCATCTCAGACATTGAGGCATTGAGCGCTGCCTCGTTCATAGCGCTTGCGTTGCTGCCAGCTGTGCATGCGAGCACGAGGACAGCCAAAAGAAATACCTTTTTCATTGCTTTCTATATATTTATTTTTATCACTCTTATTGATATATACCCAATACTTCCTATTGTTCTTTCGGGTGCAAAGTTCGCAAAAAAAACGGAAATACGATAAGAAAAATCCCTATTTCGCGGTATGAATCTCCCTAAAAACTCAGCATTTCTGCTCTTTCTACGCAATTATAGACGAATACTATGACAATTCGTTTAAAAGACTATGAAAATATCGTTCAGGAAATGATAATTATCGGCCTAAAGGAGGGGAAACTGTTCAATCGTTTGCACTTTTTTTTGACATACATCAAAAAATAACGAATAAAACACGTATTTTCATGCATTTTATACCTAGAAATAGGTAGAAACCCCTATCTTTGCAAGCGGTTAACAAATATCAATAGGTTATGAATGATTTAATTAAGGTAAATTCAGAAAATCAGAATCAGGCTATCGATAGATGCCAACAGATTCTTCAGGATCGCCGCGAGGCTCTTGCCTCTAAGGCAAAGAGAAGAGGTTAATACTCTTCAGAAACATGACGTAAAGGAGGAAAGATGATGCTCTTATATAATATAAAGACGCATCCTTTCTTTTTAAAGAGAGATTTTTCGAAACGACTCTTAAATGATGAGTTTCAAAAATTTTGGGAAAAGAAAAAAAACGTAAAAATCCCGTTGTCAGCCATCTGGCTTGTACAACGGGATTTTTTCGTTTATTATTCAAGTTTATTATATCAAGTCCGAGATTTACTTCTCGTTCTTCACTGCCTTCATGATGATCTCGAAGTGATTACCACTCTTCAAGATGACATTCTTCAGGAAGTCTGAAATCTCAGATGCCTTCAGATTCTTCACCATCTCCTTGTAATCGCTATGAGTATCAACGCCCATACGCTCGTATGTGCTCAACGCACCAAGCCAATAGCCATTGGTTTTTTCGCTAACAGCAGCCTGCTTCAGGAGGATCTCCTTCACCTTCTGAAGGTCTTCTGCATTTGGCTGGGCCACGGTCTCTTCCATACCCTTGAAGAAGTAAGGAATAGCGATATCCGACTTCTCAGGGTTCAGCTGAGCCACGGCAGAAATAGAGATGGCAGCCTTGTTATCATAATCGCGAAGCAAACCATAGTTTGCACCTGCATGATAAGCAGCGCTGAGTTCCTCACGGATAGTACGCAAATACTTCATCTCCAAAAGGCGGGCTGAAACATCAGCAAGAACCATATACTGCAAGGTGAATGGAGCCTTGGTATACCAGATCTCTGTTGCCTGGTTCTGTGGATTCTCCATTGCCTTGGTAAAGACATTGCTTACCTTACCCTTAGCATAAGGAATCTGCTTGTTCTTAAGTTTGAAACCATTGTTTGGCAGACTGGCGATATACTGCTCGATGAGTGGGAGGAGAGTCTTCTCATCATAGTTACCTACGAAATAGAAGGTGAAGTCCTTGGCATTGCCGTAGAACTGCTTACCAATCTCCAGGATACGGTCGTAGTTGATATCTTTTATATCGCTTGCCTCTGGCACACGGGCAAGTTTGCTACCCAAATAGAGGGTGCTCTGAACAGAATCCTGATATACGAGGCTTGGGTTGTTGCTCTTGTTGGCAAGAACAGTAGCCATCATACTCTTCATATTGTCGAAGCTCTTCTGGTCCTTGCTTACTGCGGTCATCTTGAGATAGATGAGCTGCATCAGGGTTTCGATGTCCTTAGGAGTAGAATTACCCTTCAAACCATGATTGAAAGGACTCAAGCTGAACGAAACACCAGCCTGCTTACCTGCCAAAGCCTTATCAAGCTCATTGCTTGAGAAATCGCCAAGACCACTAGCATTGAGCACATCTGCTGCAAATGCAGCATTCAGGAAGTCTTCCTTGCCGAAAGTAGAATAGCCCACATTGGCTGAAGCTGCGAAAGCAATCTCATTGTCCTTGAAATCAGTCTTCTTCAATACCACCTTAGCGCCATTAGAAAGAGTCAACTCCTTGAAGCCCAGCATCTTGTTCTCAACAGTCTTCTTAATCTTACCAGCCTTAGGAGCCTGAGCGATGAGAGGTTCCTGCTTAACATTATCCACATAAGCCTCGAGCTTCTCAGCACGTACCTGCTTTACGATGGCAGAGAGTTCCTGCTCGGTAGGATAAACGGCACCAGCCTGCTCGCGCATCATTACCAATGATACAAGGTTAGTATCGCTCTGGCAAACCAACTGCTTGGCATAGCTGTTGATAACCTCAAGAGGCAAGTTTGGAACTACCATCTTCCAGATCTGGCTCTCCTCTTCTACTGACGGAATAGGCTCGTTAGAAGTGAAGTTATCCACATACTGGGTGGTAAACTGCTCGTTTTTCATCTTATCCTTGTTGGCAAGCGCCTTGTCAACCTGGCTCATGAATTCATCCTTGGCACGCTGATACTCAGTAGCTGTGAAACCGAACTCATGCATACGCTGTGCCTCGCGGAGAACAGCAGCATAAGCCTCCTTAATCTTTCCTGGCTTAGCCACACCGGTAAGGGTGAAAGCATCCTTAGTGCTTGAAATCAGGTATGAACCATCACCGGCATTTGCCTGGAGATATGGACAGTCTGGCTCCAATGCCTTCTCTGCATAACGGGCAGCAATCATAGAAGAAATCACGTTATCCATGTATCCCTTCAGGAGATAGCTCATATTGCCCTTCAGAGAATCTGGCACAGCATTGTGCTTCATATAAACCTGGAAGAGATCAACCTGCTGCTCCTTATCCTTGTCGATAACATAGATGGCTGAATCATTATCAGATACTTCAACCTTCTCTATCTTAGCGGCATTCTTAGGTACCTTGATACCAGAGAAGAGTTCCTTAATCTTAGCTTCGATATGATTTACATCTACATCACCCACTATGATAATAGCCTGATTGTCTGGACGATACCATTTGCGGTAGTAAGCACGGAGAGTTTCTGGCTTACAACCATCAATAACGCTCATCAAACCGATAGGGAAACGGTAGCCATACTTTTCGCCCTGATAGAGTTTAGGAAGTGAACGCTCTATCATGCGCTGCTGACCTACGATACGCATACGGTACTCATTGTGTACCACATCGCGCTCGTCATTGATGGCTTCCTTGGTAAGAGAGATACCGTTGCTCCAATCCTTGAGGATGAGCATGCATGAATCTACGGCTGTAGGGCGGGTAGTAGGTACATCGGTGAAGTAATATACGGTTTTCTCTACGCTGGTATAGGCATTGAGATTTCTACCATACTCCACGCCGATGCTCTGCAGGTAATCCTGGAGGGAATTACCTTTGAAGTGATCGGTACCGTTGAAGGCGAGGTGCTCGAGGAGGTGAGCCAAACCGCGCTGGTCATCATCCTCATTGATAGAACCCACTTTCTGTGCGATGTAGAAACTGGCTACATGCTCAGGATAACTGTTGTGACGAATGTAGTAAGTCAATCCATTATCAAGACGACCTATCTTCACATTCTTGTCTACCGGAATAGCTGGCATCTGCTGTGCCATCGCTGTACCTGCAGAAAGGAACAGCACAACTGCTGCAAAAATCTTTCTTAGTTTCATCTGATTTTAATTATTTATATATTTATTGTTTTCTATATCATTCTTTCTATATACCTTATTATATATATCATGCTACTTTACAAGTTCGCCTATATATAACGACAAAACCTGTGACATGGTTACTGTCTGCGATGCAAAATTAAGAAAAATAAAAAAGATTTGCAAGCATTTTAGAGAATATCTTCCCGATGTATGCAAATCTTAACCTAAAACTAACATTGGAGGCAGAAAACCAATCCTAACCTACATGAAAACTCTTCATCCATGAACCTCTGAAGAGGCGGATAAGGAAGAGGATTCCCCTGAATGTGAGTTCGGTAGCCATCGCTATCCACACTCCCTCCAACCCATAGCTCTTGGAAAGCGCATAAGCCAGAGTGAGGCGCACCAGCCACATGGTACCGAGATTAATCATCGCCGGTTTCCTGGTATCGCCCGCTCCTACACAAACACAGTAGGTCACGATGCTGGCTGCAAAGAATGGTTCAGCAAAAGCCTCGATGCGCAAACAGATGGTTCCCATCTCACGGATGCTTTCTACCGGAGAAAGAATGCCAATCATCTCAGGAGCAAAGACATACATCACCGCTCCCATCACAGCCATCACAGCCATTCCAAGTCCTACTGTCATATAAGCAAAATTCTTGCACAAACCTACTCGCCCTGCTCCATGCGTCTGTCCCACCAGAGTAGTAGCCGCATCACCAATTCCATAACCCGGCATATAGCAAAGACTCTCAGCCGTAATAGCAAAAGAATGGGAAGCAATGGCTATATTGCCAAGAGGTGCCACAATCATGGTACTCACTATCTGCGCCCCGCTCATCAATATGTTCTGTATGGCTATCGGAATGCTGATTTTACAGGCATTATGAACATACGACCTGACCCAACGGAAACGGACATGGTCCTGACGGAGATTCAGTATCTTATTCTTGAAACCTGCAAGATAAAGATTAGGCAGAGAGATGCAGACATAAGCCATCGCCGTTCCTAAGGCAGCCCCCACAACACCCAACTTCAGGATATAGATAAACAGGTAATTGAATATCACATCGCAGATACAGATCAATACAGCCATCACACTAGGTGTATGCATATTGCCCGCAGATTTCAGCATCATCTCGGATATATGATAAAGGAAAACGAATGGAAGTACCAGACCATATATCAGAAAATAGCGAGAGGAATTGGTGGCAATATCAGCACCTCCACCCAGCCAATAAGGCAGATAACCATGAATGCCGACACAGAGAAGAGAAACAAAAATGCTGAACGCCACACCACAAATCAAGGCATGGCGAAACACCTGACGGGCATTTGCAAAATCATTAGCTCCAATAAAATGAGCTACCTGTACTGAAAAGCCAGTAGCCGCCGCACTGAGCAAGCTACCTATAAGCCAGGTAGTTGACTCAATCAATCCGATACTGGCAGAAGCCTCTGCTCCCAGATGCCCCACCATAGAAGCATCGATGAAGAACATCATCACCGTAGAAATCTGAGCCAACATAGAAGGTATACTCAATCCTACAATAAGATTGAGTTTCTCGCGCCGATCCATCTCCCTACCCAGGCGAATCGACTCCATCAAATAATCTGTCTTCTTGCTATAAAGCATAAATTAATTTCTCGTATATCGCTCATACAAAAAAATATGTGCATATATCATTTCAAACATATGCACATACTTTTCTCTAAATCTTTATTCTTATTATTCAGTAATCCACTTCTTGCCAGAAGCTCTCTTATAACTCTTGAGCACCATCTCAAAACGGAGCATTGAATAGCCTTGGATTGAAGAATTACCTCTCTCGCCATAAGCCAGCTGGTATGGAATGAACACCTGCCAATGGTCGCCCGGATGCATCTTGAGCAATGCGGTGGTAAAGCCATCGATAAATCCACCGGCCACACTACGGATAGGATTAGCTGTTGCTGCATCAAAAGTACCCGTAAAGCTCTGGTCGAAGACGTAACCTTCCTTATAATTATCAGTAGGAATATAACGGCCACGATAGCTCACCTGTACCGAATCGGTAAGGATTGGAGAAGTTGTACCCTCTCCCTCCTTCAGAACATGAACGATGATATTATCGCAATCCTTATAAGTAAGGGTCGCTAAATTACCATTCTGATCCTTGTTCGGAGTCTGGTTTTCGAACGTCCAGTTCTCATAAACGTACCAGCCGTTAGCTTCGCCCATCTTTCTGGCATAAGCCAATGTATCGGCAAAAGCCTGCTCGTTACGCTCCTGCCAGTTGGCATATTCCGAGACATTATCATCATCTTCGCTACATGATGACAGTGTGATCACTGCCATCATGAGGAAGAAGAAATATTTCAAACTCTTAAGATTCATCTAAATGTATTTGATTAATTAGAAGTTCTTGATTTCCTTGCCAAGCTTCTTCAATACGCTAGTGATGCTTACGCGCTCCTCGATGATGCTGCGAAGATCTGAGATAGCTACGCGCTCCTGCTCCATGGTATCACGATAACGCAGAGTTACCTTATGATCGTTTGGAGTCTCGTGGTCTACGGTGATACAGAATGGAGTACCGATAGCATCCTGACGGCGATAACGCTTACCGATAGAATCCTTAGGATCGCCATAGTGAGTATTGAAGTGGAACTTCAGCTCGTCAACGATTTCGTGAGCCAACTCTGGCAAACCATATTTCTTATCCAATGGGAACACAGCACACTTAACAGGTGCCAAAGCCTCTGGCAAACGCAAAACAACACGTGTCTCACCATTCTCCAGCTTCTCCTCGCAGTAAGAGTGGCACATTACGCTGAGGAACATACGGTCTACACCGATAGATGTCTCTACATCGTAAGGTACATAGCTCTCGTTCTTCTCTGGATCGAAGTACTTGATAGAACGGCCGCTGTACTTCTCGTGCTGAGAAAGGTCGAAATTGGTACGGCTGTGGATACCCTCTACCTCCTTGAAACCGAATGGCATCTTAAACTCGATGTCGGTAGCAGCATTGGCATAGTGAGCCAGCTTCTCGTGATCGTGGTAACGGTAATTCTCATTACCCATACCGAGAGCCTCGTGCCAAGCCAGACGAACCTTCTTCCAATACTCAAACCACTTCATCTCAGTACCAGGCTGGCAGAAGAACTGCATCTCCATCTGCTCGAACTCACGCATACGGAATACGAACTGGCGGGCTACAACCTCGTTACGGAAAGCCTTACCAATCTGACAGATACCGAATGGCAACTTCATACGGCCGGTCTTCTGAACACTCAGGTAATCTACGAAGATACCCTGAGCTGTCTCAGGACGGAGATATACCTTGCTTGTAGCATCGCTGGCAGCACCCATCTGGGTAGAGAACATCAGGTTGAACTGACGGACATCAGTCCAGTTCTTGGTACCGCTGATAGGGCAGACAATACCCTCATCCTCGATAATCTGCTTCAGCATTTCCAGGTTAGGACCCTGCATAGCCTCAGTATAGCGGGCATGGAGATCATCAAACTTCTTCTGGTTCTCCAGAACGCGAGGATTAGTTGCACGGAACTGAGCCTCATCAAAGCTATCGCCGAAACGCTTCTGAGCCTTGGCAATCTCCTTGGCAATCTTCTCCTCATACTTAGCCATGTGATCCTCGATGAGCACATCGGCACGATAACGCTTCTTTGAATCGCGGTTATCAATCAATGGGTCATTGAAAGCATCAACGTGTCCAGATGCCTTCCATACTGTAGGGTGCATGAAGATAGCTGCATCGAGACCAACAATGTTCTCGTGCAACAACACCATACTCTGCCACCAGTACTGCTTGATATTGTTTTTGAGCTCAACACCATTCTGACCATAGTCATAAACGGCAGCCAAGCCATCATAAATTTCACTACTTGGGAACACGAAGCCATATTCCTTGCAATGGCTTACAATTTTCTTAAAAACATCTTCCTGTGCCATGATTAAATCTTATTTTTTTCAAATTTTCGGCAAAGATACTCTTTTTTCTCGAAAAATTGTTGTATTTTTGCCATAAATTAATAAAATAAGTATTAAAAGCTATATATGAGCGACGAAATTAAAGATAAAAACGGTCTTGAAGAGGAAAAATCGCCAAATTTGGAAAATTCTTCTGCAGAATCTGAACAGGATGCAGCAGAAGATGCCAACGAGGAGATTTCGACCGAGAAACATTCCGATTATAAGCCGGTGAACCGATTCGATGCTTCTGCAGTACATCACCTCAGCGGAATGTATCAGAACTGGTTCCTCGACTATGCATCGTATGTGATCCTCGAACGTGCCGTTCCTCATATTGAGGATGGTTTGAAACCGGTGCAGCGACGCATCCTCCACTCTATGAAGCGCATGGACGACGGAAGATACAACAAGGTTGCCAATATCGTGGGACATACCATGCAGTTTCACCCTCACGGTGATGCGTCTATCGGAGATGCTTTGGTACAGATGGGACAGAAAGACCTGCTCATCGATACGCAGGGTAACTGGGGAAACATTCTTACGGGCGACCGTGCTGCTGCTCCCCGATATATCGAGGCACGCCTCTCTAAGTTTGCTCTCGACGTGGTTTTCAATCCAAAAACTACAGACTGGCAACTCTCTTATGATGGCAGAAACAAGGAGCCTATCACGCTCCCTGCCAAATTCCCGTTGCTCCTGGCACAAGGTGCCGAGGGTATTGCCGTGGGATTGAGCAGTAAGGTTTTGCCACATAATTTCAATGAGATTTGCGATGCTGCCGTCCACTATCTCAAGGGCGAGCCATTCCAACTCTATCCCGACTTCCCTACAGGCGGTGCCATCGATGTAAGCAAATACAATGATGGACAGCGAGGGGGTGCATTGAAGATAAGAGCCAAGATAGACAAGCTCGACAACAAGACACTCGTTATCAGCGAGATACCATTCAGCAAGACTACAGGCAGCCTCATCGATTCTATCACCAAAGCGGTAGAAAAGGGTAAGATTAAGGCACGCAAGGTAGACGATGTTACTTCAGCAAATGTTGAGATTCTTGTGCATCTGGCACCAGGAACCTCATCAGATAAAACGATGGACGCACTCTACGCATTCAGCGATTGCGAAATCAACATCTCGCCCAACTGCTGTGTCATCGAAGACAACAAGCCTGTTTTCCTCACCATCAGCGATGTGTTGCGCCACAGCGTAGACCGCACTATGGGATTGCTGCGCAAGGAACTGATGATCAGAAAGGGAGAATTGGAGGAGCAGCTCTTCTTCTCTTCTCTCGAACGGATTTTCATCGAGGAACGCATCTACAAGGAGCGAAAGTTTGAGCAGAGTAAGAGTCAGGATGA
>ULTX01038460.1_pt1 | contig 14460 bp, 12 predicted proteins | sample 1958041 | NCBI WGS metagenome assembly ULTX01 (sample SAMEA4835747, study PRJEB28245) | human gut metagenome | biome: gut microbiome; material: fecal sample | place: Denmark | collected 2008
CCTAACTGCGGAGCAAAGATACACAATAGATAGATTACTCCGGCAGTACTTTCCAAAAGGCTTAGACTTTCGCTCAATATCGGACGACATGCTCAGAAATATAATCATCAAGATCAACAAGCGTCCGAGGCTGAAACTCAATTTTTCTACCCCGGTCGCTGAGTCCTTCAAATATATTGGCTAATTTTACACTAGATACTGGAATCTACTCTTGAGAAAGATATAGAATAATAAGAGCTACAAAAATATATAAAAATAAGAGGATAAGAGCTATGGCTATAGCTTTAAGGACGTCGAGAATATATTCAGTTGGTGTGGGTAATTCGAGAGGCTCGTCTTTTTCGGGCTTTATCTGGCTTTCTTTGTCTTGTGCTGTCAATTCTACGATGTCAGAAATATATGTATATGTGTTCGTATGGCTTGATGCTACGATTTGTGTCCAGTCGTTATCGGAACTAAATTCTTTGATGCTTCCTGCAGGTGTCTTGTAGCTTAGAGGAGAGAGTGTGACAAAATCCAATTTATCAAGTTCTTCCGACAAGTCGACTAAATCAAGTTCAATGGATGTATAGATATTCTTTGCTGCTGACGGTTTGTCTTCTAATAATTTAAGAAGCGTTTGTGTGTCTATGCGTGAAAACATTGAATCCACAGATGTTTTGAATATGGAGAGATTATCCTGTTTGTCGGATAGCATCACGTCATTAAGCACAATACATATTCCTAATAATGAGTTATCGCTAATTCGTTGAATGTATCCATAGTACATAAGGTTGACTTTCCGATGTATGGCAATAGTTCGTGTCGTCTTAGCGCGGTTTATGAAATTGGTAAAAACAACTGCTACCCCATCTTCCGGATATTGAAAATCCTCTCCGTTGGCATGTCGTCCGAATACATATATATCTTTATTCATAATAACTATTTGTATTATAGTGCTTGAGCTAAGATACGTCTCTGAGGTCTATACTTATGTCGTTTAGTCGCTTATATTATTAGATTGATGCTTATCGGTTGTAGTACGTTAACAACATTGATAAACTAAATAGAAGAAGGGAAGCACCAATTATAAGAATGATTAAACCAGCAATAGAGGAAGGAGCATCGTTTGTACTGGGATCATCATTGTCTTCTGAAGTAGATGAGGAGGATAGGAGTTCTTGTGTTTGTGCGGGTTGTTCGGGATTGGCGAAAATATACGTGTAATCATTTGTATGGCATGATTGCAAAATGTCGCCCCAATTGTCGTTATACTTGTAATCGTTGGTAAACCCCTTCGGCGTTTTATAGCTTGGGGGCGGAAGGGTTACAGTTTTTAATTTACCGAAATTCTCTAATAAGGAGTTTATCTTTGGCTCAATCCCGGCGTAGACGGAGAATATTTCTTTAATACCATCATAAAGCTCGATATCCCCATTTTTATCCGGATAAATAAGCATATGGGTTTCTGTAATTGCGTTTATTGCATCTTCAAACAATTGGAATATATAGTTTGGCCTATATGTGAACTTGCGTGGTATATCGGACACCATTACGCCATTTAATACAACACAAATTCCGATGGACTTGCCTCCTTCAAGTTGTTGGATATAGCCGTAATACATTAAATCCCCATCCCGGTGTATGGCAATGGTTTGTTTTCCCCGAGCATGAGCTACAAATTTGCTGAAAACTGACGAGGTGCTATCGTTGGGATATTGTAGAAGTTCTCCGGGACTGTTCTCTACAAATATGTAAGAGGCTGCATTCATGGATTTATCTTAATCTGAAATTAATCACTTTGTTTTCATTGTCAATCTCATACGTCGGTACGCGGTTTAAAACCTCATTACCGAGTAAAAGTGGTGCGCCGCTATTTGCTGATACGGTCGCTCTGACATTTCTGAACACTATCCTGCCGTCAATTATGATTTCTTTTAGGTTAAAAACCATATTCTCAACAATTGAGCCATCGGCAATCTGCACATTTTCAGTGCCGCGGTAGTCTTCATTGGTCAAACAGCCCTTTTTATATAGATAGTTGGCTTCGGCTACAGAGATTAATGTTCCCGAGCATCCGGTGTCAAAAATCATATTAAATGGCTGCCCGTTGATAGATACGTTTACATACTTTATGCCGGATTTTTCAATGAATGGGACTGAGACATCTGTTTCACCGTCCAGAAATTCGAACTCGTCACCGGAACTGTCAATATCTTCAGAATCGGTGATAGATTCGTTACTTGTTTCTGTGTCATAGAAGGGCAAAGCCTTCTTTTCTTTTCCACAAGAAGTCATGAACAGCTGAAGGATGACAATAAGGATTGTTCCGACTAATATTCTCTTATTTGGCAACATTGAGTTCTCTTGAAACAACGACTACATCATCAACTACGTAAGAAATGATGCATTTACCATCATGCTTAGGTTTTATGCTTTCTCCGTCAATCTCGAAATCCGAGGATTGCCATTTGCCTCGTTTCTGCTTCTGCTTAACATTCAATAATTGAACTGGATAATAGTCATTGGTACTTAACCGCATCGGTTTTTGATTGTCTATAAACGAAATGTCTATTCTGGCTTTTTCATATACTGATTTTAGGGAGTCGGCATTTGTCTCTTCTGAAGGCATAGTGCTGTCTTCGGAGTCATCGGGCGCTACTTCTGCGGCTTTCGTGATTTCGTTACCTTTGGTGTTGGCGTTTTGGTTTATACCACGAAATGTCGCGAAACATAGCATGGCCGTGGAGATGACTAACACTATACATGATAATCCGAATAACCGTTTTAAGTATTTTTTTTCTTGGCTGCCGTTGCTTGTTTGCGGCGGACAGTTTACTCCTTGTAGTATTTCTTTTATTCGTGCAAGTTTTTCTTTAGTGTCATTCAGCTCGCTCTTGGCGGATTCGAGTTGGATGTGCAGGTTCTTAGACCCTTTTAGGGCCTCTTCCTCTTTTTTTTTGTGAGCCTCAATCTCTTTTCTTGCTTGCTTTTGGGCAGCTTCGATGTCTTGTTGTGCCTGTTTTTTGATAGCATTAATCCTGCTATCAACCTGAGCGTTAATTTGCCGCTCTTTTGATGTGGGACAAGACATCGATACAACTATTCGATTCTTTGCTACATAGGATTTTACAAGAGAAGGAGTGGCGTCTATAAGGTTTATGACACATGTCTGTCCTTGCGTGCTATTCGGAATGCTGTTGAGCGGCAAAAAGTCGGAATTACTTGAAAAATTCATCAAGTATTTTTGGATCTCTCCCTCAAGCGTGCGGAGTATTTCTTGCTTTTGCTCGATTTTCGAAACAATAAACCGATACCCATCTGCTTTCCTTTCGAGAATGCTTCCTACCAGGTACTTGTCGAAAGCTGCTTTAAGCAGATTAAACATATTCTGAATGTCGGCATAATAGTAGTTGTCGATGCGGAGGGTTATCGCGCAATACCCACCTGGGCGGTTGTTGGTGTTATCAATAGTTTTATCCTGTTTATAGGTGTAGTATGAACTTGTTCGCCCATCATATTGACGTATATCGACATACATTTGCGATTTGCCGTCCAACCCCTGGCCGTAGAATGACCGAATGTATTGCGCTTCGGGACCATTGCTGTCTCGAAGACCCCAGACGTCCTGCCCGCTTGGTACTCCGTGAATGTACAGGTTGATTGTATAAGTACTCATTTATTAGCCTCTGATTTTCTTAGATATGCATTTCCATAATTTTACACAGTATTCGCGAGGACCCTCTTGGTAGGTCAAACGTCCATTGTCCGTTGAAGTAAACGTTCCGGTTTGGAAGGCGACAAAGTCACAATTATAGTCCTTCCAAAGTTTGGTTATTGGGTTCTGGTTCTTGAACGGCGTAAATATGCCGGGATATTGATTGTTGACTTCTCTAAGTGCGCGAGTAATACTAGTACGTCCAATGCCTCCAAAAATGGATGAGATGTCAACCTTATTGAGTACAAAGATGGCGGCATCACGTGTGCGCATTCTTTTTTTAAGGTCTACAACGCGTGCGACATAGTTCTTCCGGTCGCTATCGTCTTTCCAGTCAGGTTCAACCATAATCATCCATACTTTACGATTCTTACAGTTGATGATTGTGTTTACATAGGCGGGGAATGCGGACTTGGGATTATTCGGGTCAAAGTAATGTTCTCCAGGCGCTTCTAGCAGTTGGCATATACGTCGTCCGTCTTTGAGGACTTCTACAAGCATAAAGCTGATTCGCTCTGTGGATTCTGCAGCATAATCAGTGGTCATTGCTTGATCGAAGTTGTTGCACATACTTGAGTAGTTTGTGTCAGTGGATGGACGAAATGTGCGAATTGGGGAGACTGTATACCCCTCTTCTTTAAGGAAGCGGCTCATACGAACAAGCGTCATCGTTTTCCCGCAAGCGGGGGGGCCGAACAAAATTACAAGAGGCGCTTTTTCGTCAGATATTGTGACTTTTATGCTGTTGGCATCCGATGTGTTTGATGTCGCAGTATCGGCTGTGACTTGGGTGGGTGTCGTGTCCACAAGAGGATTGATGACTGTGGATTCGACAGGTATCGTCTGCTCTTGATTTTGCTGTTGTGGTTCGTTGGTTACTGGCATATTCGTTGTGTTATATGTGTCTATGGGATATGTGATTGGTGGGTTTGTGTTTAGTCTTCGCGTTTTTTGAAGGCGATGTCGAAGAATATGAATGCAGCGACATCAACGAGGATGGAAATTACTATCCAGAAGAAGAAACCGTGTCCGTCATATTTTCCGTTGAGATAGTCTTCCCATACATCGAACACACTTGTAGCACGCTTCACATCGGTAACGGCATTAGGCGCTGTGTAATGGGCTTTATCGGCTTCGTTTTTGAAGTTAACAAACTGTTGATAGTTGCGTATGGTCGCATATCCGTCATTGAGCTTGTCGCATACAGTCATTATGCCCTCTGCGCTGTTCAGATCAATAGATCCATTTGCAATATATTTTGTTACTTGTTCGAGGTTTTTATATTTTATTCGAGCCTGTTTGCAATGTTCATTATTCTTGGGCGTCAGCTCGTTCTTGATGACTTCTTTTTTTGAGTCCATCATGATAAGCATCCTTGTGCGATAGGTGTCATATATCTTTTGACGTTCCTGTATCGATGTCCCCTTTATTGAGAGCGGTTCTATCTTTGCCACGCCAAATATTTCGGCAAATTCTCTCAAGATTTCTTTGGCCTTGGGCCCATTGCCGGGGTTGGCCTTATTCTCTATCTCGGTCTTTAGTTCTCCAAGCTTCAACTTGACTTTGTTCTCAAGTTCGGTTTGGCGTTTCTGTATCTCCTTCTCAGGTGCTACATTGTCTCGGATTTGTAGTAGATACCCCTCGGTCGTGGCAATATCGCCGGCTACCTTGTCACTTATTATATTACGATAAAAGAAGGTATGTGTATTTGTCGGCATACTGCAGAACAACCAAAAAATCACTAAGATTAGGAAACCTCCGAATAAGCGCAAGCCTCGCTTTTCTAAGTAGATTTTTTGATTAAGGCTGTCAACAATCATTTTGCTGCCCCATGAAGCAATAAAGAAAAAACCGATTGTAACGACCCAGCACATTAGGATGGGCCATGTGGGTAAAAGTAGATGCAGTGACTCTGCTGTTGCCCAGCAACTGACAGCCGCAAATGCGATAAATGCGAGAATTGAAAAGATTTTCAAGGGTCTGTTCTCGTTCATAACGTTTATCAAGTCCTCTTAGGCCCCCATAAGAAGAAGTTAAAAGCATGAATTAAAGAACAAAAAAGCGTGGGAACCTCCTTGTTGCCTGTCCCACGCATCGAGGCTCTCGCATTGCCCATTGAAGTTGAACAGGCAACGCCAGAGCCCACGCCGATATGAAATACCACAAGCGGATGCATAAATGATGAATTAAACACATAAGCATTTAATGCCATCAATTTGCATCGACGATTGCAATATAATTCACACCCATGGGCATCTACCGTTGCTATGCTCTTGACTTCAATTATGTAATTTGCGAGATTACGATGCGTCAGGAACAAAGCGTCAAGTAAACGCCTTTTTTTATTATCTCAAAACCCACCCATCCTCCTCTGAGGAAGGCTTGCGTCGCCCAGAGGCTCGGCGTGGGATATGAGAATGTGAATTTATAGCGATATACGTTGTTGAAACAATTATATTCAGATGTATATATGCGCTCGTTTTTCGCCTGCAAAGTTAATAAAAAACAATTAATGCCAAGAAAAAAAGTAAAAAATATTTAAGAGACCTGCAGAATGATTGTTTCTGGGCATTCTTCTATTGTGTGCTTGGATGATTATCTAATTTCAATGAATGGGCTAATTCCGGTCAACAGAATTCGGGGATAGGTTTGAGGAGAGGCGAGTTTTATGGCGGCAAGGTGGGGTGATTGCGGTTACGGAAAAAAGTTGTATTTTTGTGGGTGAATAAGAAGGAATGCGTCCGGGCGGTATGCCGCCTCGGGACGTGGTTCTGTATGCTCGTGGGTCGCTCCGGACGGGGCATGCCGCGTGGGTGTATGGAGGCCGGACAAACCGCATCCTTGTATTGAATGTTTTGATAATGGATAAATTGTCATCAAATAATATGGACGAAGAAGCTCGGGACACCGGCCTACAGGACAAAGATGCTCGTGGCGAAGTTGTGCGTGAACCAAGCGCCGATGTCGCCGCACAGACCGAAGCGGATGATGCCGGCTCGGGCGAGGCTTTGCGCGAGGCTGTGGGCGGCGAGTATAAGTATGGCTTTGTGAGTGATATCGATACGGATATCATTCCGCAGGGCTTGAACGCGGATATCGTGCGCCTGATTTCGCAAAAGAAGGGCGAGCCGGACTGGCTGCTCGATTTCCGTCTGCGTGCATACGAGCATTGGCGGACGTTGACGCCGCCTAAGTGGGGGCATTTGCAGATGCCGGATATTGATTTTCAGGCGTTGAGCTATTACGCTGCGCCGCGTCGCAAGTCGGACGCGCCTAAGAGCCTGGAGGAAGTGGATCCGGCAATTTTGGATACGTTCAATCGGCTGGGCATCTCGCTGGACGAGCAGAAGGCGCTGTCGGGCATGGCCGTGGATGCGGTTATGGACAGCGTGTCGGTGAAGACAACGCATAAGGAGAAGTTGGCCGAGATGGGCATTATCTTCTGCTCGTTTTCGCAGGCTGTGCGCGATTATCCCGACTTGGTGCGGCGCTACCTGGGCAAGGTGGTGCCGTATACGGACAATTTTTATGCGGCGCTCAACAGTGCGGTGTTCTCTGACGGGTCGTTTGTGTATATCCCCAAGGGTGTGCGCTGTCCGATGGAGTTGTCTACGTACTTCCGTATCAATGCTGCGGGCACGGGTCAGTTTGAGCGTACGCTCATCGTGGCCGACGACGACGCGTATGTGAGTTACCTTGAGGGCTGTACGGCGCCTATGCGCGACGAAAATCAGTTGCACGCGGCCATAGTCGAGATTGTAGCCGAGGAGCGTGCCGAGGTCAAGTACTCGACGGTGCAGAACTGGTACGCGGGCGACCGCGAGGGCCGCGGCGGCGTGTACAACCTCGTGACCAAGCGCGGTTTGTGTCGCGGCGACCACTCGAAAATCTCGTGGACGCAGGTGGAGACCGGTAGCGCCATCACGTGGAAGTATCCCGGGTGCATCCTCAAGGGTGACGGCAGCGTGGGCGAGTTTTACAGCGTGGCCGTGACCAATAATTTCCAGCAGGCCGATACGGGCACCAAGATGATACATTTGGGGCGTGACACGCGCTCGACCATCGTGAGCAAAGGCATCAGTGCCGGTCGCAGCCAAAACAGCTACCGAGGCCTGGTGCGCGTGGCTCCCGGAGCTGCCGGGGCGCGCAACTACACGCAATGCGACTCGCTGCTGCTTGGAGACAGATGCGGTGCGCACACTTTTCCCGACATAGATGTCGCCACCGATGACGCTGTGGTCGAGCACGAGGCCACGACGTCCAAAATCAGCGAGGAACAGCTGTTCTACTGCAATCAGCGCGGTATCCCCACTGAGGAGGCTGTGGGACTGATAGTCAACGGCTATGCCAAAGAAGTAATGAATAAATTGCCGATGGAGTTTGCCGTGGAGGCACAGAAGTTGCTTTCCATCACCCTCGAAGGGTCTATCGGCTGAGAAATCGGATATACAGCATATACATATGAGCAACGATATATTATTACAAGTCAAGGGGCTACGAGCCTCTACGACCGAGGGTAAGGAAATTCTCAAGGGTATCGACCTGACCATCCGTCCGGGTGAGGTGCATGCCATCATGGGGCCCAACGGCTCGGGCAAGAGCACACTCAGCGGCGTACTGGCCGGCGATCCGCGTTTTGTGGTGACCGCCGGCACTGCCACCCTGGGAGATGCCGACCTGCTGGCGCTGTCGCCCGAGGATCGCAGCCACGAGGGGTTGTTTCTGTCCTTCCAGTACCCGGTGGAAATACCCGGGGTGAGCATGGTCAACTTTATGCGTGCGGCTGTCAATGCCAAGCGCCGTTACCAAGGCCTTGAGCCACTGGGCGCCGCAGACTTCCTGAAGCTGATGCGCCAAAAGCGCTCCGTCGTCGAGTTGGACAATAAATTGGCCTCGCGCTCGGTGAACGAGGGCTTTTCCGGCGGCGAGAAAAAGCGCAACGAAATCTTCCAGATGGCAGTACTCGAGCCTCGACTGAGTATTTTGGACGAGACGGACTCGGGCCTCGACATCGACGCCCTACGCATCGTTGCCTCCGGAGTCAATCGTCTGCGTACCGACCGCAACGCAACCATAGTGATTACGCACTACCAGCGCTTGCTGGACTATATCAAGCCTGACGTAGTACATATATTATATAAGGGACGTATTGTCTACACCGGCGGCCCCGAGTTGGCGCTCGAACTTGAGCAGCGCGGCTACGACTGGATCAAGGAACAAGTGGACGAAGTCCAATGAAAGGGCAGAGCATGAACGCCAATCCATTACAACAATACATCGATCTGGCCCGCGAGCACCGCGACCTTCTCGAGAGCGGCTCGCCGGCGGTGATGAACGCCCTGCGCGACCGTGCTGCCGAGGTGTGCGCCTCCGTGGAGCTGCCTCGTGATGGCAGCCGGCCCTATCTGTATACCTCGCTGCGCCGGATGTTTGCGCCCGACTTAGGCGTCAATATTTCGCGCTTGCCCTTCAGTGCTACCGCTGCCGATGCTTTCCGTTGTCGTGTGCCCAATATCAGTACAGCCGTCGGCATCGTGGCCAATGATACTTTTGCAGACGATCAGCCCGGCTTATCCAACCTTGGCGCCGGTGTCACCGTGTGCAGCCTGCGCCGTGCCGCCACTCTGATGCCCGAAGTGCTGCAACGTCATTACGGCACCATTGTAGATATTGAAGACATGCGTAACGGCGATCGTGCCGCCGTGGCCCTGAACACACTTTTGGCACAGGACGGCATCCTTGTACATGTTGCACGCGGCGTACATGTCGATCGTACCATCCAGCTGGTGCAGGTGCTCAATGCCGCCGCACCGACCCTGGCTGTACGCCGTATGCTCATCGTCCTCGAAGCCGGCGCCGATACATCGCTACTGTTGTGCGACCACACCGCCCCCGGCGCTGCCGCGTCTACCATCTCGCAGGTCACGGAGGTATACCTTGGCGAAGATGCCTCGCTGTCACTATATACGCTCGAGGAATCAGCCTCGGACACCTCGCGCCTATGTCGTACCGGAGTTCGTACCGGGCGTGGCGCACGCCTGTCCATGACGCCGGTTACTCTGCTGTGCGGTACTAGTCGCAACAACATCGCCGTGTCCCTCGAAGGGGAGGGCGCCGAGTGCAACATCAACGGCATGGCCCTGGCCGATGGCTCCATGGTGGCCGACAATAATTCGGTAGTTTACCATAAGGCGCCTCGCTGCACCACGTTGCAAAATTTCCGCTACGTAGTCGATGACCAAGCTCGCGGCTCTTTCGAGGGTATGATACACGTTTCCGAAGGGGCGCACCACACTAACGGCGAACAAAACAATCGCAATGTTCTGCTGTCCGATGGTGCTCGTATGCACTCGCTGCCGCAGCTCGAAATATATTGTGACGATGTCAAATGCGGTCACGGCAGCGCCACCGGACGTCTGGACGAGCGTCAGATGTTCTATATGCTAAGCCGCGGCATCCCCGCCGCCGAGGCTCGCACGATGCTTATCCAAGCTTTTATGGCAGACATTTTAGATGCAATACGGCTGGAGCCTCTGCGCCTGCGTCTGCAGATGCTTGTCGACAACCGCTTACGTCGCGATGTCGCGCCTTCGGGATGCGCCGACTGCAATATTTGTCCGCAATAATGTATCACAAGACAATGTCCGACACCAAATTAGACATAGAAAATATACGCGGCCAGTTTGCCATACTCAGCCGCAAGGTCAACAATCGTCCGCTTGTCTACTTGGACAATGCCGCCACCTCCCAGACTCCGGCACGTGTCCTCGATACCCTCGAGGAAATGTATACCTGCCATCATGCCAATGTGCACCGCGGCGTCCATAGTATTTCGCAGGAAGCGACAGACCGCCTTGAACATGTGCGCCATCGCGTAGCACTTCGCCTCGGCGCTGCCTCGGACGAAGAAATCGTCTTTACACGCGGCACCACCGAGTCTGTCAATCTTGTGGCCGACACCTATTGTCGACTGCTGTCACCCGGCGATGAAATCCTCGTGACGGTTATGGAACACCACTCGAATATTGTCCCGTGGCAATTGGCAGCTCGGCGCAATGGGCTGAAAATACGTGCTGCCGGCATCCGCCCGGACGGATCATTGGATCTTGACACCATGTCAGCCATCCTGGGCGAAGGACGTGTGCGCCTTGTCGCCGTCTGCCATGTCTCCAATGTCTTGGGTACGGTCAATCCCGTGCGGAGCATTGTCGATATGGCACATGCTGCCGGTGCTGTCGTCCTTGTAGACGGAGCTCAGGCCGCCGCGCACATGAATATAAATGTATCAGCCTTGGGTGCGGACTTTTATGCCTTTTCATCTCATAAAATGTATGGGCCCACAGGTGTCGGCGTCCTTTACGGACGCCGCGAATTGTTGGACTGTATGCCTCCCTATCAGGGTGGTGGAGAAATGATTGCGCACGTGGACATCGATCATGCAACTTTTGCCGATTTGCCTTTCAAGTTTGAGGCCGGAACACCCGATTTCACTGCCGTGGCCGCCTTTGATGCCGCTTTCGACTTTATTGACAGCATCGGCATCGATGCCATGGCTGTCCACGAACATGCGGTGCTTGACGAGGCCACGCGGCTGATGCTCGACCGTCTGCCCGGCGTGCGCATCTTCGGCGCCACGCCCGACAAAGAGCCGGTGATATCATTCCTTCTCGACGGTATACACCATTACGACACCGGGATGCTGTTGGACCAACTCGGCATAGCCGTCCGCACCGGACACCATTGTGCCCAGCCGCTGATGACGGCCCTCGGCATCGAAGGATGTGTTCGAGCCTCATTCGCAGTATATAACACCATGGACGAGGTGCACGCCTTTGTTGACGGGCTTGTCCGCGTCCAAAACATTCTGAAGAATTAATCCAACAGGCGCTGTCATGCCACGCACAACACAGCCACGTATGCACAAAATTATCTTCGTAACACTCTTCTCGCTGCTTTCGGCCATTCTGTCGGGATGCTCCGGGCCGGACTCTTTTGCAGTCAAAGGCCACGTAAAAGGCGATGCAACCATCAATCTTAGAGCATTATACTATGTCGACGGAGCACTCCAAAGTTCGATATTCCCGGCCGATCGCGGCTCTTTTGCCTTCAAGGGGCGTGCACCCGAGGGCGCCGTTGTCGAGATTTTGGACAACGACTATCGGCTTTTCGGGCGCTTCTATGCCGTTAATGGCGACGAAATAGACGTAACCATAGATCCCAAATCGCCCGCCTCAGCTAAAGTCAACAAGGGCAGTGATATAGCCGTACGCTGGGCGCAATGGCTCAATGCCAATGCCAAAACGATAGACAGTCGCAACAGTAAAATTATCAATGCTTTGGCTGCTAAATATGTCAAAGCTCATCCGCAAGATATAGTTTCGACACTGATCATCACCACCGTATATGACGCCTCTGTCGACCCGGAAGGCGCATCGCGGCTGCTGTCTTCCATCGCGCCTGAGGCTCGCCCGACCGCGCTCACCGAAGCCATGGCTACGCTGCTTATGTATGCGGATACGAATGCCGCAAAACGTCGCGTATCTCCGCTGACGCTTATGGCTCAGGGAGATACGGTGACTACCTTCAGCCCGCGTAAGCATCGTCTCAGCCTTCTGGTGTTCTCGGACGAAAACAGCGGCCGCGCCGACAGTATCGTCCCGGCGTTGCGTCGCCTTCGCAAGGCACACACTGACAAAGCCTTGGGCATTATGGATGTTTCGCTGGATGCAGACACCCTGGCATGGCTGCGCAGTACGCGCAACGACACGGCCACATGGGATGCCGCCTGGGGAACGGGTGGAATAGCCTCGGCGGCGCTGAAGCCGTTAGCCATACCTCGGATTCCGTACTTCATCGTAACGGATAGTGTCGGCTCGCAGATCTATCGTGGCGCGTCCATCTCGCAGGCTCTCAAAAAGATAGACAAATAGGCCGTAACCACTAACAACAACATCCGTATGCTTGTCAAGATACACGGCGCTGCCATTCAGGGCATAGATGCCATAGGCGTGGATATTGAATTGACCGCCGTCCACAACCCGTCTACTGTTATTACTATTGTAGGCCTGCCGGACACGGCCGTCAAGGAGTCTGTAGACCGTGTGCGCTCGGCTATACGCGAAAGTGGATACGCTGTGCCTACCGGGATTACAACCATCAATCTCGCCCCGGCAGACGTCAAGAAGGAGGGTAGTGCATACGACCTGCCCATAGCCCTTGCGCACCTCATAGCCAATGATGTGATTTCGGCACCCTCGGTGGACCGCTTTATGATTATGGGCGAATTGTCGCTTGACGGCAGCGTCCGCCCCATACGTGGCGCCTTATGTATGGCCATCTTGGCTCGCAATGCAGGCTTCGATGCAATAATACTTCCGCGAGACAATGCGGCCGAAGCTGCCGTTGTCGATGGTATCGATGTTATCGGTGTCGAGAATCTCAAGCAGGTGGCCAACCTGATGTGCGGAGTGGCAGATATTGCTCCTACACATAGCGATGTGGATGCGTTGTTTGCCACCACGGACAATGACAATGCTTTAGATTTCAGTGATGTGCGCGGTCAAGAGGAGGTTAAGAAAGCTTTGGAAATTGCCTGCGCCGGCGGTCATAACATCCTGATGATCGGCTCGCCCGGGTCGGGCAAATCGATGATGGCCAAGTTGCTGCCCACAATCTTGCCGCCGTTGACGCTGGAAGAGGCGTTGGAAACCACGCGAATACACTCGGTGGCAGGTAAATTGCCCGGCGGTAGCCATCTACTTACGCGCCGCCCGTTTCGTGCACCACACCATACTATTTCGCCCGTTGCACTTGTAGGCGGCGGCGTCAATCCTATGCCCGGCGAGATTTCGCTGGCGCACAATGGGGTATTGTTTTTGGATGAGTTCCCGGAATTCAACCGTCAGGTGCTGGAAGTCCTGCGTCAGCCGCTCGAGGACGGCGACATTTGTGTCAGCCGTGCCAAATACTCGGTGACTTATCCGGCGCGTTTTATGTTGGTGGCATCTATGAACCCTTGTCCATGTGGTTATTACAACCATCCTACACGTATGTGTACCTGCCCTCCCGGTGCTGTATTGCGCTACAAAAACCGTATTTCAGGTCCGCTATTGGACCGCATAGACCTTCATGTTCAAGTCCAGCCTGTGGACTTCAATACCCTCGCGGACAGCGCCCCGGCCGAAAGTAGCGCCGAGATACGCGCACGTGTCATTGCGGCACGCGAAATACAGCGTCGCCGCTTTGCCGGCATTGAGGGCGTGCACTGCAATGCTCAGATGAGCAGCAATTTGATACGTCGTTTCTGCTCTATAGACGAACGAGGGCGGGCAATACTCGAGCGTGCGATACGTCTATACGGTTTTTCGGCAAGAGCCTATGACCGTATACTGCGCGTGGCTCGTACTATTGCCGACCTTGAGGGGCTTGACGCGATAGATGCACGACACATCGGACGTGCGTGTATGATGCGTTCTTTCGAACGCGAGGATTGGGGTGTGACCAACCTTAACCCTTCCAAGCGCCAAAATTGACATCTTTGCATCGCGGCATCCGTCACAACTTCCGGCTTCTGCATTAAAAATGGTCGTGAAGCATACTTGAATGTAATGCCGCTTTAAGGGATTTTTCGAATACTATGATAAATTGCTATGCTACACGTCGGTAAGCCGATGTGTGAGCCATGTTGCGCTTGCTTTTTGCAATGATTAGCCCACTTTCCTTTGTTAAATCCTGTTAAAATTAAAGAAAAAAACGGGGAAGAT
>ULTX01085898.1_pt1 | contig 14397 bp, 16 predicted proteins | sample 1958041 | NCBI WGS metagenome assembly ULTX01 (sample SAMEA4835747, study PRJEB28245) | human gut metagenome | biome: gut microbiome; material: fecal sample | place: Denmark | collected 2008
TGCAGGTGTTGCTCATATTGCAATGGTGATAGGGCTTCCGATATAACTCTTGCAGATTTTTGGCGAATTAAGGACTATGATCCTCAGTTGTGGAGTCCCAAAGGTGTTTCTATGATTCTTGCTAATACGGAAAAGGGATTATCGATTATAGATATAATTCGTTGTGATAGCAAATGTGTGATAGAAGAAGTCCCGTTACAATATGTGTCTTATGTGTATGAACGTAATCGTACTGATTTAGACTCTCCGTATCAAAATAAAGTAAGAGACAAGTTTCTACATGATGTTTATTCGATTGGGTATGAGAAAGCATTGGGTAAAAATGGATTAAAAGTGAGAAAGTTGGAAATAACTAAATATCGCATTAAGGAATTTGTAAAACGGGTAATAAACAAATGAAGAATTCGCAGTTTCGCAGTGTAGTTTTCTCAAAAGATATCTCGAAGATGTCCTCTATGATTATATATATGATAGCATGGGGGACAATGTTGTTGGGATATTGGCGTGGCATTAATAATCATATTCCGATACTGAGAAACTTTACTGATGAATTAGAATGGATGATTATTTTGATTCCATTGTTTTTCAGTTTGCCGTCGTTTGCTGGAAAACTCCGGGCATTTGATTATCTTTTTGTATTGGGTTGCCTTTTATTTTACTTGTTGAACTTTGTATTGTATCCACAAAACGATGAGTTCCTATACAATCGGTTGTTCAATTTTGCAGTTATTACAATTCCATTTTATTTTGTAGGGGCGACAATTGATATAAGAGATTTCTATGGAGTGTTTTTTTCAATATCATGTACCGCAATACTTATTTGTGCGTTTTACAATTTGTTTTATGTCGGGAGCGCATCATATTCTGGTGATGCTGATGTGAGTGAGTATAATATGGATTTAGCGTATAATTTGCTTCCTCATGTATTGTTCGTATCATGGGTCTCGTTAAGAGAACTGGATGTATGGAAACTGTTGATAATGTTACTTGGCTTATTCCTTCTTCTGTCATTGGGAACTAGGGGACCAGTCGCATGTGCAATCTTGTTTATCGCTATTTATCTTTTGTTTTTTAAACGAACTAGATATCAAAAGTCTTTTCGAATTGCAGTTGTTTTGGTCGCCGTCTTATCACTTTCTTTTTTGCAATCATTCATGTTGTTTATGCAATTCCTTTTACAACAGCTGGGCTTGAGTACAAGAATTTTTGATAAGTATTTTGATGATACTTTGGAGGAATCTTATGGACGTGACTTCATAAGGGAAACACTTTTAGATGAACTGAACATAGATGCAGGCGTATTCGGTCATGGAATATTAGGGTCTTATAATTATGTCGACACTTATGCTCATAATATTGTACTTGACTTTCTCTTTTCATTCGGTTTAATAATCGGACCTATACTTCTCTTAGGTCTAGCATTATTACTTTTCAATTCATTTCGCAAGATGCGTGGGAATGAAGAAGAACAAGTCTTCCTTATATTATTAATAGTTGCTAGTGTAATAAAGCTTTTTTTCTCGGGGACATTTATTGACGATACGCTATTCTTTTTCCTAATAGGCTATAGCATACAACATTGTAGAATTAAAACTATTACTCATGAAAATTTGTTGCGTCTTTAATTATAATCCTCTATATAGATACCCTATATATCAGGCGATGTCCAATGCTTTCGATTGTGATTTCTATTTTGGTGACAGTGTTTTTGAATCGTTGAAGCAATTTGAACCGCACGAACTTAATGGATTTAAAAAATATCTTCATTCAAAGAGATGCATAAAAGGCTTTATATGGTTTTCAGGGATAAAACCCGTGTTCAGCAGGCGATATTCTCATTATATTTTAACAGGGGATCCTAATTATTTAGTAAACTGGTTGATACTGCTTTATGCAAGTGTATTTCATAAGAAGGTCTATTGCTGGTGTCATGGCTTGAAGGGAGTCAAGACGAGGAGGATAGTTGCGCAGATGCAACGGAAATTCTTCAACTCGATGGATGGTATATTCATGTACAATAGCTACAACATTCGGTTTATGCAGCAAGCGGGTATTATAAGCCCATTATATGTGATACATAATTCTTTGAACACCCCAGTTCAGTCTGCTCTATATGAAAAAATGCAGTCTTCAGATATATATAGAAAACATTTTGGAAATGATAATCCAGTGGCAATTTTTATCGGAAGAGTGCAGAAGCGTATGAAAGTGCAGTATTTGATAGATGCGCTTGACTTGCTTAAGAAAAGAAATGTGAATGTTAATGCTGTGATAGTTGGGGATTATATCGACGGCGTGGATATCCGGGATCTTGTAAATAGAAAATCTTTGGAAAATCAAGTGTGGATATATGGGGCTTCATATGATGAAAATGTCAATTCTGAACTATTGTATAATGCGTTTGCTTGTATTGCTCCAGGAACAGTTGGTTTGACAGCAATACATGCTTTGTCATATGGCACTCCATGCATTACGCATGATAATCATTCGGCAACAGGACCTGAGTTCGAGTCTATTATTCCTGGGGTGACCGGTGATTTCTTCAAGGAAGATGATGTTGAATGTCTCGCTTCTGTTATGGAAAAGTGGGTAAAGCTATCTCTGGAATGTAGAGATGAAATACGAAAGAATTGCAGAGGTGAAGTGAAGAAGAATTGGAGCATTTCGAGTCAGATTAATTTGCTAAAAAGTGTGTTGAGATGAATGTATTATGGATTACAAATATCATATTTCCAGAAGCCCAGTCACTATTGAAAGGTAATGGAGATTTAAAATCCTCAGGCGGTTGGATGTTAGGCGCAGCAGAGTCTTTATTGAATCAAGATGATATTGAATTGCATGTGGCTTCTATCTCTCGCGATGTCCGCTCATTGAATATTTTGAAAGGAGACAGAATTACTTATTATCTGATTCCTTATGGGAAAGGTAATCTTAAGTACAATTCAGAATATGGACTTTATTGGCAACAGATTAATTCAATTGTTTTGCCAGATATAGTTCATATACACGGGACAGAATATTCTCATGGACTAGCCTATATGAAAGCCTGTGGAGTAGATAATGTCGTCATTTCAATTCAAGGTCTTACGTCAGCTTACTACTACTACTACTACTACGGAATGACGAAGTCTGATGTCTTTAGTAATATCACCTTTCGTGACATTATTCGAGGAACGGTTCTACGTGGACAGAGGCAATTTAAAGGGAGGTCTAAGTATGAGATAGAGATGATTCGGATGGCTCATCATATTATTGGCCGTACATCATGGGATAAAGCGAGGTGCTGGGCAATCAATCCAGGTGCAGAATATCATTTTTGTAATGAAACATTGCGTCATGAATTTTATTCTGGCGTGTGTTGGGAATATGAGCTGTGCACTAAGCATTCGATATTTCTCAGTCAAGCGGGTTATCCGATTAAGGGACTGCATCAGGTCTTGAAAGCAATGCCTTTGATATTGCGCCATTTTCCAGATGCCACGATACGTATTGCTGGGGGCGATATAACTAAAACAGAAACGAACAAAGACAGATTGCGTTTGTCTGGGTATGGCAAGTATATTAAACGTTTGATCTTAAAGAATGGACTCCAAGATAAAGTCGTGTTTACAGGAAACCTTAATGCCTCGGAGATGAAGTCGGAATATTTGCGTGCTAATGTATTTGTATGTCCGTCTTCTATAGAAAACAGTCCGAATTCATTGGGGGAGGCTCAAATTTTAGGGGTGCCTTGCCTCGCAAGTTATGTGGGGGGTATACCGGATATGATGAAAGGAAACGAATGTGGGTTATATCGTTTCGAGGAAATAGAAATGCTGGCATATAAAATATGCAATGTATTTGACTCGACTAATACTCAAATAGACATGAGTTCAAATGCACGGTTTCGTCATGATGGTTATATGAATCAAAAGTCTCTATATAATATCTATACAAAAGTCTATAGAGAAAAAGGCCGGTGATATGAATGTTCTTTATATTGGAAAATTCTTCCCACAATCTTTAATGGCAACCATTAAAGATAATAGTAAAGGGAAAATAGGCTTTTCAAACCACAATTTTGAAATGTCTGTAATTAATGGACTATGTCAGCAACAAGTCATAAATCTTCGGTGTGTCTCTCTTCCAGGGGTATTTTCTTATCCTCGGAATAATAAGCGGCTATATACGAAATCAGAGTCCTATGAATATCAAGGAACTCATGTTTATTCTGCTGGTTTTTGCAACCTCGTAGGTATAAAGGAGATTTGGGCAACAGTATCGTTGTCGAAGTTGCTTGCTAAAGAATTCGCAATGTTTCCGGCAGGTCCAGTTCATCTTATAATTAATACACCAGATAATCGTTTGCTTGAAAGTGTTTCTGCCGCAAGACGAAAATGCAATAGGCGTCTTACAAAGACTGTAATTATTCCAGATGTGCCATCAATGGTTACTTCAATGGATAGTCAGAATATATTTAAGCGATGTGTCTTAAATGTTTTAGATAAAAGGGCAATGAAGAAAGCTTCTGAAAGTGACGGGTTAGTGTTGCTTACAGAGGCCATGATGGATTTTGTTAATCGACCAGTCCGTCATATTGTGATGGAGGGGATTGTGAATGTATCGTCAATTTGCAACGGGACAGGAACTTCTAATGATAAGAAAATAATATTATATACAGGTACCTTGCGCAAAATTTTTGGCGTGCAGAATTTGATAAGGGCATTTGAACTTATACCAGATAATGATGCGGAATTGTGGATATGCGGTTCAGGTGACTCTTCTGAATATATCAGATGTGCAGCGCAAAAGGATAAGCGTATAAAGTTTTATGGTTTGGTCGACAGTCGTGTTGCTCTCGAATTACAGCATAAAGCTATGATACTTGTAAATCCTCGTACTAGTGATGGGGAATATACAAAGTATTCCTTCCCGTCAAAGACAATGGAATATCTTTTGGCTGCAAAGTCAGTGGTTATCAACCGGTTGCCTGGAATTCCAGATGAGTATTACAATTATGTATATACTCCATCGGATGAAAGTGTTTCTGCTTTAGCAAAATGTCTCGTTAATATTTTTAGCCTGTCTTCAGAAGAGAGGCTAAGATTTGCAAATGCAGGACGAAAATTTGTTTTAGAAAAAAAGAATTCTAAAATTCAAATGGAACGTGTTATTAACCTAATTCAATCGTATTGAAAGTTAATATGTCCTGGATTTAGATTAGTGGCTATGAAAATCTCCGTTATAGTTCCAACTTACAAACCTCAAGCATATCTATGGGAGTGCTTGGATTCCATTGCAGCGCAGACTTTTTCAAAAGAAGACTTTGAGGTTTTGCTCGTTTTAAATGGATGCTGTGAGCCATATAATAGTCAAATTAAAGATTGGCTGTCAAATCATGATGAGTTACAGGTGAGATATATTCAGACAGATGTGCCCGGGGTTTCTAATGCAAGAAACGTCGCACTTGACAGAGCCACTGGAGAGTACGTGACGTTTATAGATGATGACGATTATGTTTCGCCAGACTATTTATCTGGATTGTATGCTGTTACTTCGGGAGATACAATGGGGTTGTGTTACCCTTATGCGTTTCGAGACGGAAATTTGGCACACCAATTACCATATGCTCTTACGAAGCAGTATGAACAACTTGCTGGCAAAGTCACAATGACTTATACAAGGGCCAGAAAATATTTTTCTGGCCCTTGTATGAAACTCATGCCGATGAGTTTCATACAAGGCCGCAGGTTTGATGTGCGTTTCAAAAATGGGGAAGACAGCTTATTTATGTTTTTGATATCGGACAGATTTTCGAAGGTCTCATTTGCGTCGAGGGATGTTGTTTATTATCGGCGGGTAAGGGAGTCGTCAGCGACAACAAAGCATAGGGATTTATGTCAAAGGATTAACAATCAATTAGAAATGATACGCGAATATAATCATATATATTATAAGAGGGCGAAATCGTATAAAGTGTCATTTTATTTCACAAGGATTGTTGGCGCAATTAAATCAATATTCGTATGAATCAGCGTAAATCAGGCAGGGGGGGCATATTAACAGCCTTTTATCGTAAGAAACATCCGGGTGTGCCGGACGACAAGATTCCGTACTATTATAGACGCTCTATTACCGGAGAAATATGGCATCTTATTCGGAAATCAATATGTCAGAACATTGCACCGAATTGTGTCTTGAATCCAGTACGGTTATGGCTGTACAGGCTTTGCGGCTTCAAGATAGGGAAGAACTGCTTCATAGGGATGAAATGCTACTTTGATGATTTGTGCGTGGATAAGATTGTCATTGGTGATAATGTGACAATCAGTTACGGGGTTTATTTTGCTTGTCACGGACGAAAACAAGACCATAATTATATTGAAATAAAAAATGGCGCATATATAGGAATGTGTACAAGTGTTACTGCACGGCATGATATAGTAATCGGAGAAAATAGCATTGTCGGAGCGAAGGCTCTTGTCAATAAATCGGTTGAAGATGGGATGACAGTCGTCGGCGTGCCGGCTCGTCCTCTAAAAGAAAGATGATGATGGAATTCTATGAATATTTTAAGCATTAATTTGATAGTTAAGTAATAACGGTGTAAATATTATTAAATTTTAATCTATATAAAAATGATAAAAGTTGGAATTATTGGATGTGGCTTCGTTGGCGGAGCTCTGAAGGATTGGTTGGAGAACAACAATCCTGATTGTAAGTTATTCATTAGCGATCCGGCTAAAGGATATTTTGATGACCTCAGTAAAATAGACATCGCATTCCTGCAGATTCACGTGCCGACGGAAGATGACGGTACGCAAGATTTGACTCTGATGAAAGATCTTATCTCAAATTTGCCGAATGTACCTGTTTTTGTCAGGACAACAATTCTTCCAGGGACGAGTGAAAGACTGTCTAAAGAAACTGGTCATCAGGTATGCTATATGCCGGAGTTTCTCACAGAGCGGACATTCCTTGAGGACTTTAGGAGACAAACAATGGTGTTCACTGGAGCCCAAGAGTTGCTTACTAAAATTTTTGTAGGTAAGAAATTCACTGTTATGTCACCATTGGAGGCAGAACTCACCAAATATATGCACAATGTATTCGGCGCATATAAAGTTACTTATTTCAACGCATGCCGTGAATATTGCGAACAGATGGGCGCAGATTGGCGAAAAGTACACACTGGCATTCTTTTGTCGGGATATATTAATGACACTCATACCTATGTCCCTGGTCCGGATGGAAAATTTGGATATGGTGGCAAGTGCTTCCCTAAAGATGTGAATGCATTTGCGAAGATGACAGCAGGTACTCCACTAGGGACACTTTTGGAACATCTCCATGAGCTGAATGTCCATTTCCGAGGAGTGGAAGAACATATTTAGACAATCAATTACGCATACAGGCATAGCTGAGGCTAATGGTTTGTTGCTGTCACGTACTTCAATTAATCACAAACAATAAATATGTTGTCCGTTATTTGCCCTATTTACAATGAAGAAAAATATATAGCAAAATGTCTTGATAGCATCCTTTAGCAAGACTATCCTAAAGATGACCTTGAGATAATACTTGTTGACGGCATGAGTAATGACAAGACAAGGGATATCGTCGAAAGTATACTGCGCAGTATACTTTTATTCGAGTTATTGACAATCCTAACTGTATTGCTCCATGGGCAATGAATATCGGTATTAAACAGTCTAAAGGAGATATTGTTATGCGATTGGATGCTCATGCGATTTATGAGCGAAACAATTTTTCTGCTCTTGTGTCTGGGCTACAGCAGTATAATGCCGACAATGTCGGTTCAGTGTTTAAAACAGATGTCTTGAACAAAACCTCTAAAACACTTGCTATCAGGGAAGTCCTCAGTAATAAATTCGGTGTTGGAAATTCTACGTTCAGGACAGGAATCAATGGCGTGCAAGAAGTTGAAACAGTGCCTTTCGGATGTTGGAGACGGGATGTGTTTGATAAACATGGCTATTATGATGTATGATTGGTTCGCAATCAGGACATTGAGTTGAATAAGCGAATTGTCAGGGGCGGTGGAAAAATAGTCATCATCCCAGATACTTTCTGCACCTATTTAGCTCGTGAAACATTTAAGGGCCTTGCGAAAAATAATTACAGTAATGGGAAATGGAATGTCCTTACGGTGTATTATACTAAAGGGATTCATTCATTGTCAATTCGGCATTTTGTGCCCTTGGCTTTTGTGTTGTCGTTGATTATACCTGCGCTTATGGGGTTTTTCTGGTGGCCGGCATTTATAGTAAGTGTATTTGCTCTTTTCGCGTATTTGTCAGTGTTAGGCACCATCAGTGCAAAACTTTCGTCATCAAAGCACTTGAATTTCATGTATCTGTTGGCAAGTTTTATAACTTTACATCTTTCATACGGCTGGGGTTCGCTTATTGGATTATTGCGTCTTCCGTTCGTAAAATAAGTTCAACTTCGCTTTGTTTCGGGTTCTTGCTATGGAGGATTTATTCTTTGAGTTGATACAGATTTCCATAGGAAATAAGCAGTCCCTGAATCATATCCCAACTGGAGATGAATGGCAATGGCTGTACAATATGTCACGGAAGCAGACTTTGAATGGAGTTTGCTTCCGAGGAGTTGATTACTTATGCTGGAATCCTACAGAATCCGATATACGTCTAGTCGGACGCTTTCCTTCGTCGGGTCGACACGGAACTGGAATATGTCCCGACTCAACTTATTTGCGAGTATTGCAAGTTGAATCAAATAGATGGCATTAAGTTCAGCAGTTCTGTACATAAAGGAGGGACGAGCATTGTTTTGTTCAATTCTAATGACGCGGAATGTATGGGCTTGAACTACATCGAGATTAAGAGCGTCAAGATTACTTCAACTGAAGATTGAATGCTTTTCTGTACCTCGACTTGTGAAATAGATTAGTTTAGAATTGTTCTTAGTTTTTTGAGGATGAGTCGGATGCAGAAATTGTAGGATTGTTCGCAGCTTCGCTCAAATTGAAAACACTAAACGATAATCCCTAAATAAATTATGAAAGACCACGGATTAGTATCTATCATAACACCGTCTTGGGCGTGTGGAAAATTCATCGGTGAGACCATTAAGAGCGTGCAGTCGCAGACATATCAGAATTGGGAATTACTCATACAAGATGATTGCTCAACGGACAATACACGTGAGGTGGTTGCAGATTTTGCGCGGGAAGACTCTCGTATCAAGTATGAGTGTAATTCAGTCAATTCAGGAGCGGCCGCAACTCGCAATAATGCACTTAGTCGTGCCTCTGGTCGCTGGGTCGCTTTTCTTGATAGTGATGATCTTTGGCTGCCGGAGAAGCTTGAAAGGCAGTTGGAGTTTATGGTGAAAAACGACTACCATTTCTCCTATACTAGCTATGAAGAGATTGATGAAGGTTCACAGCCGACAGGAGTAAGGGTGAGCGGACCGCAACACATCAGCAAGGCTGGAATGTATAGTTTCTGCTGGCCAGGGTGTTTGACTGTAATGTACGATAGAGAGTATGTGGGGTTATTACAAATCGCTGATATTAAGAAGAACAACGATTATGCGATGTGGCTGTCGGTGTGCCAGAAAGTGGATTGCTATTTATTGGATGAGGTGTTGGCAAAGTATAGGAGGGGAAGAGTCGGCAGCATTTCTACGCATGGTTATTCCACAATGATCCGTTGGCACTATAAGCTATGGCGCGATGCGATGCGTTTCTCAGTTGTCAGTAGTGTCTTTTGGACTGGTATCAACCTAATATGTGGCGTGGGCAAAAAACTCATCTATGTCAAAAGGATTGATGCAAAGTAATATGCTAGAAACTCTTAAACTATTAATCAAAATTGGTCTAGGTACAGAACAGCCTTGCACCCTGCCATCTGAACTTGATTTGAAAGAATTACGCAGTCTTGCCGAAAGACAGGGCGTGTCCGCCATCTGCTTTGACGGATTGCAGCGGCTGATGGATGAGCATATCATCGACTCTGAATCATTGGACAAGAGTCAACTGCTTCAATGGATTGGAAGTGTGATGCATCAAGAGAAGGTGTTCAATTGTCAGTTGGAACTGGCGCAAGGTTTGGCTGATTTGTGGGCGCAGAATGGGCTGGACACACTCGTGATGAAAGGGTTCTCACTCGGTCGCCTTTATCCTCGTCCGGCGCATCGTCCTTGTTCGGATATGGACTGCTTTCTCCAATGGACTGGTCAGACAGCGAACAGTCACGAGGCAAGTGAAAAGGGGAATGTACTGGCAGAAGAGAATGGATTAAAGGTTGATAGAAGTTATTACAAAAACTCGAAGATTCTTCTGAAGGGGCTCACGGTTGAGAATCATCAGTATCTGTTGCCAATCAAGGGAAATCGAAAGGCGAAAAAGTTTGAGAGGCAGTTGCGCTCATGGATTTATGATGGCAGCAACGACTACATAGCTGATGCCAAACTTATGGCAACCGCACCTTTCTTTGACGCAATTTATGTTTTGGCTCACGCACAGGAGCATTTCTTGAACGAGGGTATCGTGCTTAGGCACGTTTGTGATTGGGCTATGGTGCTGAAGGCATATTCCACTGCGGTAAATTGGGACGCGTGGAAGATAACTTGTCAGAAACACGGACTACTTTCTTTTGGTTATGCAATGAGCCGATTGGCAAAGGATATTTGTGGCGTAAACATTCCGTTCATTTGCCCTCCTAATGAGGAAGCAGACAAACGTCTGCTTGATGATATACTTAAGAGAAGGGCTCACGCATCAGATAGGACAGCTTTTCAGACAAGGGTGGATTTGGTAAATGGAATGTTCCGGAATAGGTGGAAGTATCAGATGTTCTCTGACACGAATGCCTTTGTGTTTTGCTCTCGCAGAGTCTGGGGCTATCTGTTTGATAAAAACTTGGATTGAGTTATGATGGCACTGAAAAGATTATTTGATATTGTCGCTTCCTTTTTGGGCTTGTTACTTATCTGGTGGGTATTCCCGCTTGTCGCCTTTTTGATTCACTGGAAGATGCCGGGCGGACCGGTGTTTTTTGTGCAGAAACGCGTGGGGAAGGATGGTAAGTTGTTCAATTGTCACAAGTTCCGCACTATGACAGTCAATCATAATGGTTCTACGGTGTCGGTGGCTGGTGATTCGCGAATAACTCCTTTGGGGGCAAAACTTCGCCACTATAAACTTGATGAACTACCGGGCTTGTGGGATGTGCTTGTCGGCAATATGTCATTTGTCGGTCCTCGCCCTGACGTGCCCGGATATGCCGATAAACTTGTGGGAGATGACCGGGATGTGTTGAAACTTCGTCCGGGCATTACGGGACCTGCGACATTGAAATATCGTCTTGAGGATGAGATGATTTCGGAGTATGTGGAGAAGGCCCGGGAGCGGGGAGACACACGCCCGATGCAAGAAGTCGCGACGGAGTACAATGACACGGTAATCTATCCTGATAAGGTTCGTCTCAATTGTTATTACTATAGGCACTATTCGTTTATTAAGGATATTGAAATGATTTTTGCGACGGTGCTGCATTTTAAGGTAAAATTCGCTGGTGAGGAGGTATAGACTTGAGGAGAGTCTGTACCTTCTTTATGTTTTGGATATTTAAATAAATGAAATATAACTATGTCAGAAGAAAGAAAAACAATTTATCTCTGCTTGGCTCATATGTCAGAGGAAGGATGGGAGCAAAAATATGTTAAAGAGGCGTTTGACACCAATTGGGTGGTGCCGATGGGACCGAATGTGAGTGCTTTTGAGAAGGATTTGGAGGCGTTTGTGAATTCGAAGTCAAATGGGGGAGAGGCTCTTGACAGAAGGGTTGTGTGCCTTTCTGCCGGTACTGCCGCTGTGCATCTTGCGCTTTTGGCTTGTGGCGTGGGACCCGGTGACGAGGTATGTGTGCAGTCGTTCACTTTCTGTGCGTCTTCGCATCCTATAACCTATCTTGGAGCGAAGCCTGTGTTTATTGGTTCGGAATCCGAGACCTGGAATATGGATCCGGCACTTCTTGAGAAGGCGATTCTCGACCGAAAGGCTGTGACCGGCAAGTATCCTAAGGCAATCGTTCCTGTGGCCCTTTATGGTATGCCGTATAAGATTGATGAGATTATGGCTATTGCCGACAAGTATGGAATTCTTGTGGTTGAGGATGCCGCAGAGGGAATGGGTTCGCGTTTTAACGGTCAGGTTCTCGGGACTTTCGGCAAGTATGGAGTTTTGTCGTTCAATGGCAATAAGATGATTACGACTTCCGGCGGCGGTGCCCTTGTGTGCCGTAATGCGGAGGATGCGAATGAGGTGATGTGGTATGCGACTCAGGCACGCGATGCATATCCATATTACCAGCACACGGCGATTGGCTACAACTACCGTATGTCGAATGTCTGTGCAGGCATCGGGCGCGGTCAGATGACAGTTCTTGACTCCCACATCAAACATCACCAAAGAGTGCAGAGTCTCTATGAGGAGCTTCTCTCAGATGTTCCGGGCATTAAAATCCACAAGCAGCCTTCAGACCCACGCTATGATGCGAATTTCTGGCTCTGTGCAGCGACAATTGACCCGTCTGTTCACGTTCAAGGTCAGGAGGATGCCTACAAGGAGGTCATCAAGACCGCGGTGGGAGGAGCCGCCGGTGTCATTCACGCAGTTGATTGTGCGACGACCGATTGTCAGCCGAACGAGAATGTGGAGGCTCTTCGGGTGTTTATGCTAGCGAAGAAAATCGAATGTCGTCCAGTCTGGAAGCCGATGCACAAGCAGCCGGTTTATGCCGGTTGCACAGCCTACACCAACGATGTGGAGATCGAACTTTTCAAGGTCGGCTTCTGTCTCCCAGCCGGCCCATACGTGACTGACGATGATGTACGCTATATTGTCGATTGCATCAAGGAGGCAATTCGGTAGATTGCAATATGTAATCAGATGCTTTGGGAATATGCATATAGGTATTGTAGACGCAAAGTTAATATGTGATGGACGTGTTGATGGATGGTACCGCAAGAATTGTTATCATTGGCAATGGTTTTGATCTACACTATAATATTGCGTCAAGTTATAGGCACTATAAGGAATGGCTAACGATAGTTCATCCTGAATTGTGACAGAAACTTGAGCGGTACATTAATGCTAATGGCGAGTGGTGGAACGATTTTGAGAGGAATTTGGCCGAGTTTGATATTCGGAAAATAATTAAGGAGAGCCCACGATATTATCCATCTCGTAATTCTCGATTTCCACCGTCTCCATTATTTCTTGCTAATCAGTTCTTTGAAAAAATACGGAAGGAGATAACTGATAGTTTTGTAGAGTGGATAAAAACATTATCTATTAATGATGTCATTAAGAACGTGGAGTTGCCGGAAGCATTGCTCTATATCTCATTCAATTATACGAACACGCTCGAACAAATTGATTGACAAAGTGATAGAAGTTTTGCGCCTTTGATGAAGGAAAAAAGGATTCCCCCAACCACTGTTGAAAGTGAGAAATGGGGGGAATAATCCTCAAAGGCGCATCCGCAATTCGGACCAGATGTTGAATGTGCGGATGCAATTATATCATCATTTGTCGTCTTTCTTGTCAAGCAGCTTCTCCGAATACCGCTCCTTTGCAATAGCGATAGCTCGCTGCAATTTTTCTGAAAGAAGCTTCTTGTCCGGCAATTTTGTATAATACTGTGCCACCTTTATCGGACTATCCTCCTCAAGCATCAGGTATTCAATGTGCTCCGTATTTCCCTCAGAGCACAGAATCAATCCTATCGGAGACTCCTCGCCCTCCCTTCTCTCATTCTTCCTTGTCCATATATCTTTATATTTAAAAATCAAATTGGGTACGCGGTGCGTACCTTTTTTTAACTGCTCCTCATAATAATACGAATAATCAATCCCCTCCATAAACATCTCCCTATCATTCACCTTGTCCGTCAAAGCATTTCTCAGAAGCCTCTTTATTTCCGTACTATCTGCCACACTCTTCTCCATTGCCGCAAGATAGCATATTTATCAATACGGCTCCAATCAATGCATATCCCAAGTTTCTTCTTTATAATCAAATCTAGCCTGCGGATTTCAGTGATGACCACCCAAGTATTTCGGCGATAACCACCCACTTGAGTTAACTTTCAAGCCTGGTATGTCAAAGGTACTATTATTTTCTCATACTATCACCAGATAGCTCGATTCTATGAGCCGTTTTTGCAAGTTTGTCGAGCACGGCGTCGGCGACGGTGGTGTTTTTTTTGCGAGGATATTATACCTATTTTTCACGGGCAATGTCGAAAATAATTGATATTTAATAAGATATCATTGAAAGTATTTGTTCCATTTGCGGAAAATGCTTATCTTGCAGCCAGAAATACGTATTCCGGACCAAGGTCGGCCATTAAATCCAGCCTA
>ULTX01040733.1_pt1 | contig 14384 bp, 10 predicted proteins | sample 1958041 | NCBI WGS metagenome assembly ULTX01 (sample SAMEA4835747, study PRJEB28245) | human gut metagenome | biome: gut microbiome; material: fecal sample | place: Denmark | collected 2008
GCATCGTTGTTTACATATTTTAATCCGACATCTACGGCACGGCGGTTATCGTTTCCGAGAATCTCAAAGTTGTATCCGCAGGCACGGAACGCAGCCTCAATGACATCGAAATGGATTGGAGACATCTGCGGGGCAAGAATGGTATAGTCCTTTCGCATTTCCTCAGTAAAGGGCACCTTCGTGATGGCACTGGAGCGGATCGTACGCTGCTTGTTCAGCTTTTCCCTGACACGGATCGCAGAGAGCAGGGATCGGATACGGATTCTGGCAGCGCCAAGGTTATTTACCTCATCAATTTTCAGACAGGTATAAATCTTATCTGAGCCTGTCAGAATATCATTAACCTGATCAGTCGTAACAGCATCCAGACCACAGCCAAAGGAATTTAACTGAATCAGATCCAGATTATCTACGGTCTTTACATAGCTTGCGGCTGCGTAGAGACGGGAATGGTACATCCACTGGTCGGAAACGATTAACGGACGTTCCGGCTTCGCCAGATGGGAAACGGAATCCTCGGTTAAAACAGCAATATCATAAGAGGTAATCAGCTCCGGAATACCATGGTTGATTTCAGGGTCGATATGATAAGGTCTTCCGGCTAAAACAATACCACGTTTTCCGGTCTCCTTTAAATACTGTAGGGTTTCCTCCCCTTTTTTCTGCATGTCAGTACGGGCAGTATTTAATTCGTTCCATGCCTTTTCACTTGCAGCAATGACCTCTTTGGAAGGAAGCTCTTTAAACTCACGAACCAGTGCTTCAGTGATAGTTTTGAGGTCGCGGAAGGACATGAAGGGATTCCTCAGAATGACTTCACCACGTTCGATTTCTTCCACGTTATTCTTGATATTTTCGGAATAAGAGGTAACAATCGGGCAGTTGTAGTGATTGTTGGCGTCCTCAAATTCATTACGTTCATAAAAGAGAGCGGGATAGAAAATGAAATCGACCTTCTGGTTAATGAGCCAGCTGACATGTCCGTGAGCCAGCTTTGCCGGGTAACATTCGGATTCACTCGGAATGGATTCAATGCCAAGCTCATAAATCTTACGATTGGATACCGGAGAGAGAATCACACGGTAGCCGAGCTCCTTAAAGAAGGTTGCCCAGAACGGATAATTTTCGTACATGTTAAGCACACGTGGAATGCCGACCGTACCACGTGTGGCTTCTTCGGCAGAAAGCGGTTCATAACCGAAGACTCTCTTTAATTTATAATCAAACAGATTGGGAACGTTGTTCTCATTTTTCTGTTTGCCAAGACCACGTTCGCAGCGGTTGCCGGAAATGTACTGACGTCCGCCGGAGAACTTGTTGATGGTCAGACGGCAGTTGTTGGTACAGCCCTTACATTTTGCCATGCTGGTTTCAAACTGCAGGGACAGAATCTTGTCAAAGGGCAGCATGGTCGTTTCGTAATCTGTGCTGTAACGCTCCCTGGCAATAAGGGCAGCACCGAAGGCACCCATGATTCCGGCAATGTCCGGACGGATGGCTTCACAGCCGGCAATCTTTTCAAAGCTTCGTAAAACAGCATCGTTATAGAAGGTTCCTCCCTGTACCACGATATTTTTGCCAAGGGCAGAAGCGTCGGATACCTTGATGACCTTAAATAAGGCATTCTTGATGACGGAGTAGGCAAGTCCGGCGGAAATGTCCGGGACGCTGGCGCCCTCCTTCTGTGCCTGCTTTACCTTGGAATTCATGAATACAGTACAACGGGTACCTAAGTCAATCGGATGCTCGGCAAAGAGAGCGGCCTTTGCAAAATCATGGACACTGTAATTTAAGGACTTGGCAAAGGTTTCAATAAAGGAACCGCATCCTGAGGAGCAGGCTTCGTTAAGCTGCACACTGTCTACGGTCTGATTCCTGATCTTGATACATTTCATATCCTGGCCGCCGATATCTAAGATACAATCCACGGAAGGATCGAAGAATGCTGCCGCATAATAATGGGCAACGGTCTCTACTTCGCCGTCATCTAAAAGGAAAGCAGCCTTCATAAGCTGTTCCCCGTATCCGGTAGAGCAGGAGCGGACCACATGCACATCAGGAGGGAGCTGCTTAGAAATTTCCTTCATGGAACGGATGGCCGTCTTCAGGGGACTACCGTCGTTACTGCTGTAGAAGGAATAAAGTAAGGAGCCGTCTTCTCCGACAAGTGCAATCTTCGTGGTCGTACTTCCGGCGTCGATACCCAGATAGCAGTTTCCGTGATACGTGGATATATCTGCGGTTTTTACGTGGTGGGTTTCGTGGCGCTTACAGAACGCATCGTATTCTTCTTTGCTTGCAAAGAGAGGATCCATACGTTCTACTTCAAATTCCATTTTGATATCGGAAGAGAGCTTCTGAACCATTTCTTCCATGGTATAAGAAACCTCTTCTTTGGCATTCAATGCAGAACCGATTGCTGCAAATAAATGGGAATGTTCTGTTTCAATGGTATGCTCCTCATCCAGTTTTAAGGTGCGGATAAAAGCAGCCTTTAATTCAGACAGGAAGTGGAGCGGACCGCCTAAAAAGGCAATGTGGCCGCGGATCGGTTTCCCACAGGCAAGACCACTGATGGTCTGGTTGACAACGGCCTGGAAAATGGAAGCTGCGAGGTCTTCCTTGGTTGCCCCTTCGTTGATGAGGGGCTGGATATCGGACTTGGCAAATACGCCACAGCGCGCAGCAATGGTGTAGAGGGATTTGTAGCCCTTGGCATATTCGTTTAATCCGGCCGCATCGGTCTGTAACAGGGAAGCCATCTGGTCGATAAAGGAGCCTGTACCACCGGCACAGATTCCGTTCATACGTTGTTCCACGTTACCGCCTTCAAAATAAATAATCTTGGCATCTTCACCACCTAATTCGATCGCAACATCCGTTTTCGGTGCAATTTCCTTTAATGCAGTGGCAACCGAAATTACCTCCTGGACAAAGGGAACCTTCAGATGGTTGGCAAGGGTTAATCCACCGGAGCCAGTGATCATGGGGTGCAGCCTTATATTTCCTAATTGACTGTATGCATCACTAAGAAGGGAATGAAGTGTTTCCCTGATGTTCGCGAAATGTCTCTTGTAGTCGGAAAAAAGGATGTTGTGTGCACTATCCAGAATGGCAATTTTAACGGTGGTTGAGCCGATATCAATGCCGAGTGTATATTGCTTGTTTTCCATATTTTACCGCCTTTCATTTCCTTATTTGATTTGTAACTATTCAGAGCCATGCAAATTATGGCAATTGGACATAGAATGCCTGCATTCATATGGACATTTGACATGATTTATATGGCGAAATAACCACATGAGTAAACTACGCTGTGAAACAACGGTTTTACGAATGCGGTTCTGAATAGTTACTTTACTTTAATTTCTGTGTAGTCACCATGTGATTATACGACACGAATCGGCAAAAAGCAACGGAACATTTGCGTTTACAATTTGTGGCCGGAATGATAGAATAAATGGACTAATAGTTTTTGAAAGGCGTAGAAGAATGAGTAATTTTGAAAAGAAATTCGGTAAATATGCAATTAAGAATCTGTCGTTGATCCTCATCATGTGTTATGCATGCGGTTATCTCATGAAATGGATCAATCCGGGCTTTTTTACCTATTTATATTTGAATCCGTATGAAATCATTCACCATTTCCAGATCTGGAGACTTTTGACATGGCTGATTGTTCCGCCGGACAGCTTTGATTTCTGGACATTATTAATGCTTTATTTTTACTATTCGATCGGCACGAGCTTAGAGCGTACCTGGGGAACCTACCGGTATAATGTCTATATTTTTTCCGGCATTCTTTTTACTGCGGCAGGAGCGTTTATCCTGTATGGAATCAGTTCCCTGCTTGGGGCACAGAGTCTTGGATTATGGACAACGGTAAATGGTTATATTACCTATCCGACGATGTTCAGCACCTACTATGTCAATATGTCCATCTTTTTAGCTTATGCGGCAACCTTCCCGGATTATGAAGTATTGTTGTTTTTTATCCTGCCGATCAAGGTGAAGTTTCTTGGTATTATTTATGGGGCGATGCTGGTTTACCAGTTCATTGTCGGTTATGGAACGAGCTCGGCTCTGTTTTACTATAACCTCGGCATCCGTTTCGTGATTACAGCGTCTCTTCTTAATTTTGTGGTGTTTTTCTTTACCAGCCGCAGAAAGGTACGCAGGGGACCGATCCGGATTACGAGACAGCAGGCTGCAAAACAACAGTCATTTCGTCATGAGGCGAAGAAGAGTGGCAGTATCACCAGGCATAAATGTGCTGTCTGTGGAAGAACGGATGAGACGAATCCGGAGCTGGAGTTCCGCTTCTGCTCGAAGTGTAACGGAAATTATGAATATTGTCAGGAGCATCTGTTTACCCATACGCATGTACAATAAGATATCTGGCAGAACAGTTAGGATATTCTAAGTTTTGGAAAGAAGGACTGATATGAATAAAGAAATACTTTTTGCACAAAAGCTCGGAGAAATCCGGAAGCTCGCTAAAGAACAGGGCAATTATGTGACAAAGAAGCAGGTTGCAGAGGCATTTGCAGAACTGGAATTTCAGGAAGACCAGTTCCAGATGGTGTATGACTATCTGACGAAGCATAAAATCGGCATTGATGAGCCGGTGGATCTGGATGAATACCTGTCAGAGGATGAGGTCGATTATCTTAAGATGTATGAAGAAGAACTGGCTGCAATGGAGTCGGTAACCGATGGACAGAGGGAGGCCATTCTGTTAAGTGCCATGGCAGGAGAAACGGATGCAAAGAAGCGCCTTATTGAAATTTATCTGCCGCAGGTTATTGAAATATCGAAGCTTTATACCGGACAGGGTGTTTATATTGAGGATCTGGTTGGAGAAGGGAATCTGGCTCTTGCACAGGGGGTTACTATGTTAGGGTGTCTTGAACATGCCAAAGAGGCAGAGGGGATGCTGATGAAGATGGTGATGGATGCTATGGAAGAACTGATTCAGGAGGATCTGACCGAGAAGGATATTGTGAAGAAAGCCATCGATCAGGAGAAAAAAAAGAAGAATAATAATGATTCTTTGCAGACCGATACAGATACGGGCGAAGATTCGGCTAAGTAATAGGTTGGTATGCACAAGAAAGCTGGGAGAATAAACGAGAATGAAATTTTTTGAAGGAACTTCAGAATATCAGGATTTTAAATATGTACTGCAGGATACCCGGACGGTATCGCTTGGGGTAAAATATACCTATGAGGAGCTTCTGCAGGACGAGAGGGTGCCGTTTAAGTTTCAGGCGGTTATTTCCCAGTATCTGCTAAAGGAAGCTGCTCCGGAGACAACGCTTGAAAGTGAATTTTATTATATGGAAAAGGGAACCTTTGTATATGAAACCTACAGGCAGCTGAAGGCACGGGCAAAGGTACGTACCCAGACTGTAAAGAAAACGATGACAGGAAAAGAAAAGATTGTTTATAAGGAAGAAATCTGGACGGTAGAGGAGCTGGCACAGATGAACCTTGCCAGAAAAAAAGCAGCCGGGCTGATGATTGAAGAGATTGAGTTATCGAAGCTAGGCTTAATGACATTTTCCATCTAAAAATAAAGTTGTAGGTATTGGAAAGAAAACGGAGGGAATGAAGGAAACGATGAAAAGCTTAAAGGGACTTGATAAATATGAGGTAATAGAAGAACGCCATATCGGGGATCTGAACTCGGACGGTTATCTGTTAAAGCACAGGAAGACCGGGGCGTATATAACACTGCTTTTAAATGATGATGAAAATAAGGTGTTTTATTTCGGCTTCCGTACACCGCCTAAGGACAGTACGGGGGTAGCGCACATCTTAGAGCATTCGGTATTATGTGGATCCAGGGAATTTCCGGTGAAGGATCCGTTTATTGAACTGGCAAAGGGTTCCTTAAACACCTTCTTAAATGCGATGACCTATCCGGATAAGACGGTTTATCCGGTGGCAAGCTGCAATGATAAGGACTTTAAGAATCTGGTGCATGTCTATCTGGATGCTGTGTTCTATCCGAATATTTATAAGGAAGAGAAGATTTTCCGACAGGAAGGCTGGCATTATGAGATGGAGGATGCTGATGCACCGCTTACCATCAATGGTGTAGTTTATAACGAAATGAAGGGAGCTTTTTCCTCTCCGGATGATGTGGTTTCCCGTGAGGTAATGAACGGATTATATCCGGATACCACGTATGGACTGGAATCCGGCGGAGATCCGGAGGTCATTCCGGAGCTTACCTATGAGGAATTTTTAAAGTTTCATGGGAAATATTATCATCCGTCGAACAGCCTGATTTATCTGTATGGAAATCTGGATCCGGAAGAATATCTTACGTTTTTAGATGAAAAGTATCTGTCCTCTTATGAGACACTGGAAGTTGATTCTGCGATTCCGTTACAGAAGCCGTTTGACGAAAAACGCTGCGTGAAGCGTGAATACTCCGTGATGGAAGGAGATATTGCAGAAAACGAAACCTATCTTACCTATAATATTGCAATGGGAAGCAGTCTCGACCGGGAACTGTATATTGCGATGGACGTGCTGGTTCATGTGCTCTGTTCAGATCCGGGGTCACCGGTAAAGCAGGCTCTTGTGGATGCGGGAATCGGAGATGAGGTTTACAGCTATTCCGAAACCGGCATTGCACAGCCGTACTTTTCCATTACCGCAAAGAATGCTTCCTCCGCACAGCAGGAACAGTTTGTTTCCATTATCGAAGAAGAACTGCAGAAAATTGTGAAGCATGGGATTGACAGGAAAGCGCTTCTTGCAACTTTAAATGAATTTGAATTCCGTTACCGTGAAGCAGATTTTGGCTCCTATCCAAGAGGACTGATGCTTGGCCTGCAGGCACTCGACAGCTGGCTTTATGACAAAGAGAAGCCGTTTATCCACATTGAAGCCAATGATACGCTTGCAGTTTTAAAAGAAAAGATTGAGACCTCTTACTATGAAGATCTGGTACAGAAATATTTTATTGATAACCGGCATAAAGCAGTGGTTGTCGTAGAACCGGTTCCCGGACTTACAGGGAAGAAGGAAAAGGAACTTGCCGATCGTCTGGCAGCAATAAAGGATCGGATGACGGAGGAAGAAAAGCAGGCGGTTGTAGATGCAACAAAAGCGCTCCATGCTTATCAGCAGGAGCCAAGCCCGAAGGAGGATCTTGCAAAGATTCCGCTTCTTAAGAGAGAAGATATGAAGAAGGAAGCAGCGGCTTATGTCAATGAGGAGCGTGGCAGCAAGGAAGCTCCGGTTTTATATCATAATATTTTTACGAACGGAATCGGTTACCTGAATCTTGTATTTGATGCTTCCCATGTGCCGGCAAGACTGTTCCCTTATATTGGAATTTTAAAAAGTATTTTCACCCTGATGGTAGACACGGAGCATTATTCCTACAGTGATCTGTATAATGAAATCCGGATCTATACCGGTGGAACGAAAATGGTATTTAATGTGTATACCAATGCCAAAGATATGGCGAAGGTTAAGCCAACCTTTGAAGCACGGACGAAGTTCCTGTTTAATCAGAAGGATAAGGCAGTAGAACTTTTGGAAGAAATCCTGATCCATGCGGATTTCACGGATACGAAGCGTCTGTATGAAATTCTTGCGGAGTATAAATCCGATATGCAGGCCACCATGCAGAGTGCAGGACACAGTCTGGCAGCAATCCGTGCGATGTCATACTTTTCAAAGTCTGCAGCAGTTACCGAACAGGTAAATGGTATTCCACAATATCGCCTGCTTGAGGAGCTTACAAAGAATTTTGAAGATCATAAGGAAGAGCTTGTTGCAAATCTGAAGGAACTCTGTCAATATCTTTTCCGGCCGGAAAATCTGCTGCTGGATTATACCGCACCGGAAGAGGGATATGCGGGAATTGAGGAAGCCGTAGACCGTCTCCGTAAGAAGCTTTATACCGGAGAGATCGCTAAGGAAACCTATGAGCCGGTTACTGAAAAGAAGAATGAAGGCTTTTTAACCGCCGGACAGGTTCAGTATGTATGCCGTGCCGGCAACTTTATCAGGGAGGGACTTCCTTATACAGGTGCCTTAAGGGTACTTAAGGTAATGATGGGATATGATTATCTCTGGAATCAGGTCCGTGTGGTTGGTGGAGCGTATGGATGTATGTGCAGCTTTGGCAGGAACGGAGATGCATACTTTGTTTCCTATCGTGATCCGAACCTTGAAAAAACAATCAGGACCTATGAGCAGGCGGCAGATTATATTGCTGGCTGCAGGCTTGATGAGAGGGAAGTGACCCAGTTTATCATCGGGGCAGTCAGTGAGCTTGATACACCGATGACTCCGGCCGTGAAGGGCATTTATTCCCTGGGCGGTTACATGACCGGACTTTCCATGGAACGGTTGCAGAAGGAACGGGATGAACTGCTTGCGGTTACACCGGAAATTATTCAGGGACTTGGCAGACAGGTCGCAGCCTTTATGAGGCAGGATTATATCTGCGTGGTCGGAAACGGAAACAAATTAAAGGAAAGCAAAGAGCTGTTTATGAACATGGAACAGTTATTCCGGTCTTGAGAAACAGCTCCGAAGCATTACTTAACATGTATACGGAGAAGCTGGCTGTCAGCAGCAGGCTCGATGGTGGAACAAGGTACGGGCAGGCAGTAACAATATGTGGGGATTATTTGTCAGAAACAAGGGAGGAATGAAAAGGATGAGAAAAAGAATAACATGGCGTTATATCACGTTGGCAGGGTTTATGGCTCTTGGATTAACCGGCTGTGGAGCTTCTTCAAAGGGTGCGGCAACGGAAGCTGCAGTGGCAGATTCGGCTTATCTTAGCGATGATATGTACAGCTATGATAACAGCTATTATGAGGAAGCTGCAAGCGAAGAATATGACAGCACTACCGGTTCGACAGAAAACGTAGAAAAGGTACAGGATCCCAGCCGTAAGCTGATTAAAAACGTGGATATGTCTGTAGAGACCGAAGAATTTGACAAATTGCTTGCAAATGTGGAAAAAAGGATCGAAGCGCTTGGCGGGTATATTGAGACCAGCAATGTCTATAACGGAAGCACTTACAAAGCTGCCGGCAATCTTCGTACTGCAAATATTACGGCCCGGATTCCGGCAGAGAGGCTGAACGAATTTCTGTCCCTTGTTTCTGAAGCCTCAAATGTAATCAACAAAAATGAGAGCGTGACGGATGTTACCCTGCAGTATGTGGATATGCAGAGCCATAAGGAGGCGCTGCAGACCGAACAGCAGCGGTTATTGGAACTTCTCGAGCAGGCAGAAACCATTGACGATATCATCACGATCGAGAGCCGGCTTTCTGATGTGCGTTATCAGATCGAAAGTATGGAATCCCAGCTTCGTACCTTTGACAATCAGGTATCCTACAGTACTGTTTATCTATATATTGACGAAGTGAAGACTTATACCCAGACTGAGGAGCAGACACGCCTTCAGAGAATGGCAGGTGGATTTGTAAACAGCCTTAAGGGAATTGGAAACGGCTTTCTTGATTTTTGCGTTTCATTTGTCATTGCTCTTCCATACCTTGTTGTCTGGGCAGTGATTATCGTTGTGTTCATCCTCCTTATCCGTCTGATCGTCAAAAAATCAAAAAAGAGCAGCGAAAAAAGAGCCTTAAAGCAGCAGATCAAGGAACGGGAACGCCAGGCTGCCTATGAAGCGCATCTTAAGAATATGGATAAAGAAAAAGTACAGAAAGCAGATACAGTAGATTCAGAAAACAGCCAGGGAAAGGAAAAGAAGGAGTAGCTCATGAATGAGAAGTACAAGTCCGGATTTGCCACGCTGATCGGAAGACCAAATGTTGGAAAATCCACATTGATGAACTGTCTGATTGGACAGAAAATCGCGATCACCTCAAGCAAGCCGCAGACCACCAGAAACCGGATCCAGACGGTGTATACCTCGCAGGAAGGACAGATCGTTTTTGTGGACACACCGGGAATCCATAAGGCCAAGAACAAGCTTGGTGATTATATGGTAAACATTGCAACACGTTCCTTAAGGGATGTGGATGTTGTGCTCTGGCTTGTGGAACCGACGAATTATATCGGGGCTGGAGAAAAGCATATCATTGAACAGCTTAAAGGAATTAAAACACCGGTCATCCTTGTTATCAATAAGATCGATACAGTGAAAAAAGAGGAATTGTTTGGCTTTATTGATACCTACCGGAAGGAGATGGACTTTCAGGAGATCGTTCCGGTATCTGCCCTGAAACAGGAAAATACGGAAGAACTTATTAAGTGCATTATGAAATATCTGCCGTACGGACCTGCCTTTTATGATGAGGATACGATCACTGACCAGCCACAGCGTCAGATAGTGGCAGAGCTTATCCGTGAAAAGGCCTTACGGTGCCTCGATGAAGAAATTCCGCATGGAATTGCCGTAACCATCGAAAAGATGAAGTGGCGAAAGAGCAGTAAGGGAACGATTGTGGATATCGAAGCCAACATTATCTGTGAGAGGGAATCCCACAAGGGAATTATCATCGGAAAGCAGGGAACAATGCTTCGTAAGATCGGGCAGTCTGCCCGCCGGGATATCGAAGAGATGCTGGAAGAAAAAGTAAATCTGCAGCTTTGGGTAAAGGTCCGCAGGGATTGGCGAGACAGCGATCTGCTTCTCAAAAATTACGGATATAATCCGAAAGATAACGAATAGAAAACTTCAAACTGTAAACCCTAATTACAGAAGACAATTTAGGGGGCACAGGATGAAAAACGTAAATTACTGGGATCAGTTTTTAAGCACAGGAAAGATAGAAGATTATCTGGCCTACCGGAAGGAAGCTTTCGCGGATGCCGGAAAACAGCAGAAAGAAGGAGCTGAAACTCATGCAGGAACCGGTCAGGGTTACAGGGATGGTGCTCGAGGTATCACCTGTAGGAGAGACGGATAGAAGAGTGGTTCTGTTAACAAAAGAAAGAGGCAAAATTTCAGCGTTCGCCAGAGGGGCGTGCAAGCAGGGAAGCCGGCTGATGGCGGCTACAAATCCATTCTGCTTTGGTGAATTTATCTTATATGAGGGAAGGAATTCCTATTCCTTAAGTGAGGCAGTAATCAGGAATTATTTTGAAGATATGCGTATGCACTTTGAGGAAGCCTGTTACGGCATGTACTTTTTAGAGCTGATGGATTACTATACCAGAGAAAATAACGACGAAAGGGAGATGCTTCTGCTTCTTTACCAATCGCTCCGGGCACTGCTGCACGCAGCTTATGACAACAGGCTGGTGAGGTACATATTTGAAATCAAGGCAGTTGTGTTAAACGGCGAGTATCCGGGACTCCCGAAAAACAAGGACTATGAAGAGTCTACCCGGTATGCCTTGCAGTATATCGCAGACAGCAGCGTGGAGAAGCTGTATTCATTTAAGGTTTCAGATGAGGTTTTACAGGAGCTTGAGGAAATTGCAGGGATTTATCAGAGAAGATTTGTGGATCGGAAAATGAAAAGCCTTGAAATCCTTGAGGGACTCATATATAATTGATTGGGTAAATTCTTCCGGAAGAGGAGAAGAGGATTTTTATGAGGAAAAATGAGCAATGTGTGAAGCGCTTTTTAGCGGGCGTTCTGTGTGCTGCTTTTGTGTTGGCCGGAATGACGGCATGTGGAAACACTAAAGGAGCAGAAGGATCCGTGATTGCGGTTTCTAAAGACGGAACAGTAACGGATACGATCCGCGAGCCGTTTGACCAGGATTATTACAGCCAGCAGGAATTGCAGGATGAGGTGTTGAAGGCCGTAGCCTCTTACAACTCCGGAATGGGAAATGAAGCCATTACGGTATCGAAGGTCCAGGTGGATGACGGTGTTACGGATGTGGAGATGAAATACCGGAGTGCAGAGGACTATGCAGCCTTTAACCGGGAAACGTTTTTTATCGGAACCCCGGCACAGGCGAGGCTGTCAGGCTTTGACCTTAATAAGGTCTATACAGCAGTTTCCGATCCGTCCAAGACCATGGGCATGGCAGAGCTTTTTAATACAGATGGGGTTCTGGTACTGATTACGGATACCACGCAGACGGTAGTGATGAGCCACAGGATCCTTTATGCTTCGGATGGTGTGGAGGTTGCGGATCATGCGAAAGCATTCCGTGTACAGAGCGATGAAAATAATCAGATTTCCAAGGAAATTTGTGTAATATTTAAAGAAAAATAACGAGAGGTAGATGGAACAATGGAAAAGACAATGGAAAAAATCGTAGCATTGGCAAAGGCAAGAGGATTTGTATATCCCGGATCCGAGATCTACGGAGGTCTTGCCAACACGTGGGATTATGGTAATCTCGGTGTGGAATTAAAGAACAATGTGAAGAGAGCATGGTGGCAGAAATTCATTATGGAAAATCCCTACAACGTAGGAGTGGATTGTGCTATCTTAATGAATCCCCAGACATGGGTAGCTTCCGGACATCTGGGAGGGTTCTCCGATCCTCTGATGGACTGTAAGGAATGCCATGAGCGTTTCCGTGCAGACAAGCTGATCGAGGACTTTGCGCAGGAGAATGGAATTACACTGGATAAGCCCATTGATGCTTTTTCACAGGAAGAGATGAAGAATTTCATCGAAGAACACAACGTTCCATGTCCGACCTGCGGCAAGCATAACTTTACCGATATCAGACAGTTTAACCTGATGTTCAAGACCTTCCAGGGCGTAACCGAGGATGCGAAGAATACCGTATACCTTCGTCCGGAAACCGCACAGGGTATTTTCGTTAACTTTAAGAATGTACAGAGAACCTCCCGTAAGAAGATTCCGTTCGGTATCGGACAGATTGGTAAGTCCTTCCGTAACGAAATCACTCCCGGTAACTTTACTTTCCGTACAAGAGAGTTCGAACAGATGGAATTAGAGTTCTTCTGCGAGCCCGGTACAGATCTTGAATGGTTTCAGTACTGGAGAGCGTTCTGCCGTGACTGGCTGTTAAGCTTAGGAATTAAGGAAGATGAAATGAGACTTCGTGATCATGCGCCGGAGGAGCTTTGCTTCTATTCCAAGGGCACCACTGATATTGAATTCCTGTTCCCGTTCGGCTGGGGTGAATTATGGGGAATCGCAGACAGAACCGATTATGATTTAACCCAGCATCAGAATGTATCCGGCGAGGATATGAGCTATTTTGACGATACGAAAAATGAACGTTATGTTCCGTATGTTGTAGAGCCTTCTCTTGGAGCAGACCGCGTGGTACTGGCATTCCTTTGCGCGGCTTATGATGAGGAGGAGATCGGAGAAGGAGATGTGCGTACCGTACTTCATTTCCATCCGGCACTTGCCCCTGTAAAGATTGGTATTCTTCCTCTTTCGAAGAAGCTGAATGAGGGTGCGGAGAAGATTTATGAACAGCTTTCCAGGAAGTACAACTGTGAATTCGACGACAGAGGAAATATTGGTAAGCGTTATCGCAGACAGGATGAAATCGGAACTCCGTTCTGTATTACATATGATTTTGATTCCGAAACAGACAACTGTGTGACGGTACGATTCCGTGATTCCATGGAGCAGGAACGTGTGGCTATCGCAGATCTGGATGCTTACTTTGCAGATAAGTTTACGTTCTGACAGAAACGTTCTGTGAACGGAATGAAACCAGGTATCTGCGGAAGCGTTGAACCACAGAACCTTTTGAAAATACAAACAACGCAGAAATGGTGAGATCATGAGACAATTCACTTCAGATGAATTAAGAAAAACCTGGAAACAATTTTATATTGACCGCGGACATGTAGATGTAGGAGCTGTTTCACTCGTATCTGACGGATCTACCGGTGTAATGTTTAACGTAGCAGGCATGCAGCCTTTGATGCCGTATCTGTTAGGTCAGAAGCACCCTCTTGGAACCAGGCTTTGTAACGTGCAGGGGTGTGTCCGTACGAATGATATTGATTCAGTTGGTGACAAGAGCCATGTAACCTTTTTTGAGATGATGGGAAGCTGGAGCCTTGGTGATTACTTTAAGAAAGAAAGATGCCAGTGGAGCTTTGAACTGCTTACCCAGGTTTTTGGCTTTGATGCCGATCATCTGGCTGCAACTGTTTTTGCAGGAGATGAGAATGCACCAAGAGATGAGGAAGGTGCACAGTATCGTATCGCTTCCGGCTTTAAGAAAGAGAATATCTATTATCTTCCGGCAGAGGATAACTGGTGGGGACTTGAATATGGTCCCTGCGGACCGGACAGTGAAATGTTCTATGTAGCCGACCGCCCGGATTGTGGTCCGGATTGTGGTCCCGGATGTCACTGTGGTAAGTATACCGAGCTTGGCAATGATGTATTTATGCAGTACGAGAAACACCACGACGGTCATCTTACTCCGTTAAAGCAGAAAAATGTGGATACCGGCTGGGG
>ULTX01024994.1_pt1 | contig 14367 bp, 12 predicted proteins | sample 1958041 | NCBI WGS metagenome assembly ULTX01 (sample SAMEA4835747, study PRJEB28245) | human gut metagenome | biome: gut microbiome; material: fecal sample | place: Denmark | collected 2008
TTTTTTTTATCCTTATATGAACAGATATCAGACAAACGGTCCCATGGAAAAAAACAACAAGGTTTTATTAGGAATGAGCGGAGGCACGGACAGTTCCGTAGCGGCCATGCTGTTGCAGGATGCCGGCTATGAAGTAACCGGTATTACATTCCGTTTTTACGAAAAAGATTTTCAGACCGAATATCTGGAAGATGCCCGCCACTTATGCGAACAACTGGGTATCCGTCATCTGACCTATGATGCACGGGAAGTGTTCGAAGAACAAATCATTCATTATTTTATTCAGGAATACATGAACGGACGGACTCCCGTTCCCTGTACCTTATGCAACAACCAGCTGAAATGGCCATTACTCAAAGAAATTGCCGACCGGGAAGGTATTTATCATCTGGCTACAGGCCATTATGTCCGGAAACAAACAGTAAACGGCCGCTGGTTCATCCGTTCCGGAGCTGACCCGGATAAAGATCAGTCGTTTTTCCTTTGGGGACTTCCACAGGATTTGCTGGAACGCGCTTTGTTTCCTATGGGAGAACTGACCAAAGTACGTGTCCGGGAAATAGCGGCCGAACGGGGACAACTGAAAGCTGCCCGCAAACGTGACAGCCTGGGCGTCTGTTTTTGTCCGATGGATTACCGCACCTTCCTGAAAAGTCATGTACCGGAAGGACAGATATCTCCGGGAGAGTTCCTGGATGAAGAAGGACGAAAGCTGGGACAACATGAAGGATATCCGTTCTATACCATCGGACAGCGAAGGGGACTGGGTATCTGGCTGAACAAGACACTGTTTGTCAAAGAGACCTTACCAGAACAAAACCGAGTTATTGTATGTGACAACCTTCGAGCTCTGGAAAAACAGGAAATGCTGCTTACAGACTGGAATCTGATCGATCCCGAAACTGCCCTGAATCATCCTAATGTTATCGTCAAGATCCGTTACCGGAAACAAGCCAACCGGTGTACGGTTACCTGCACAGGCGACGGTTGCCTGCATGTGAATCTGCACGAACCGCTTGCCTCTGTTGCCCCGGGACAAGCCGCCGTATTTTATCGTGACGACCTCGTGCTGGGAGGAGGAATTATTGCAACTTCCCGATAACAACAACCAAAGTTTATCGCAGGTCCAGCTCATGGAACAGAAGTCTTATCAACTGTTCATTCCCTATTTTTTCACAAGATATAAACAATACTAAATTATTGTTATACAAATACTTTCTCTTTGATATCAACCAGACTGTTTTAAACTATCAACAGGATGAGAACAAATTATTAACACGCGGTTAACACTCCACACATCTCTTTTGCAGATATTTTTCACTACATTTGCCGCCATCAGAAAAACGCTATGTACCAGTCTGCTTTCACATACCGTCCCCGTACTGTACGATTCTGTCAATGGAGTCGTAAGGCCTATGCTGCCTTTGCCAGCCTGAAGATTCAGGTAACGATGGGATGTGTCAGCAAAGGAATCACGGAGGTAGCGTTAAGCAAAAACGGATATATAGCCGAGAAACAGTCTTCCCTGCAGGGAAACACCGGCTTCATGCCACCGGAAGAAGCCTCACGGGCTTCAGGAACGGAAATGCCCCCGCTTCCTGCCGGCTTCTGCCTTCCGGAACGGGAAATTCATACTCCTGCGGCCGCTCCCTGTCCTGGATTTCCGGGATTTATTCCTCTCTTTTGTTTTGCTTTACTGTCCGTGATATTCATCCGTCACGGATAGACTTCCTTTTTATCCGGCGGAATACTAACCTTATCTCTTAACCAATTAACAAACCGAATGATCAAAATGGAAGAAATCAAGCAACGCATCATAGCAGGCGGAAGCCTGACAGCCGAAGAGGCTCTCTCCCTCCTGACGGAAGCCCCTTTCGAAGCCTTGTGCCAGGCGGCTCACGAAATCACCGAACAGTGCGCTCCCCGGGTATTCGATATGTGTTCCATCATCAATGCCAAATCAGGACGCTGCCCGGAAAACTGCAAATGGTGTGCCCAGTCGGCTCACCACAATACCCGCGCCGAAATATATGGCATCGTTCCGGTAGAGGAATGTCTCCGCCATGCCCGTCTCAACGAAAGCCAGGGAGTAAAACGTTTCTCTCTCGTTACCAGCGGTCGCCGGCCGACAGAAAAAGAGACAGAAGTCCTGTGTGAACACTTTGCAGAACTGCACCGGCAATGTGGTATCTCGCTTTGTGCTTCTCTGGGACTGGCAACCGCAGACCAGCTGAAACGGCTCAAGGAAGCAGGAGTAACACGCTATCACTGCAATCTGGAAACTGCACCTTCTTATTTCGGACACCTGTGTTCCACTCATACACAGGCACAGAAAATAGAAACCCTGAAAGCAGCCCGAGAAGCAGGAATGGATATCTGCAGCGGTGGAATTATCGGCATGGGTGAAACCCCGGCCCAGCGTGTGGAACTGGCCTTTACCCTCAAGGAACTGGAAGTTCAATCCATTCCGCTTAATTTGCTGCATCCCATTCCAGGAACTCCGCTGGAACATGCTGTACCACTGACATCAGAAGAGATCATCCGCACTGTTGCCATGTTCCGTTTTGTTCATCCTCATGCATACCTGCGCTTTGCAGGAGGACGTTCACAAATGGACGAAAGAACTCTCGCGCTGGCACTTCATGTGGGAATCAATTCGGCCATCGTAGGCGATCTGCTTACGACACTGGGATCGAATGTAAAAGAAGATATTGAACGTATTAAAAAAGCAGGCTATGAACTTTGAAGCTATGACAGACAGTTTCGACCGGGACCATCTCTGGCATCCGTATACTTCAGCCACCCGACCGCTTCCGACTTATAAAGTCAAACGGGCTGAAGGATGTGTCATCACACTGGAAGACGGCACCGAACTCATCGAAGGCATGTCATCGTGGTGGTGTGCCGTTCACGGATATAATCATCCCGTACTGAATGCAGCCATCGAGAAGCAGTTGAAAAGCATGGCACACGTCATGTTCGGCGGACTGACTCACGAGCCGGCCATCGCGCTGGGTAAACGACTTTTGCAACTGGCTCCTCCTTCCATGAGCCGGATCTTTTACGCAGACAGCGGTTCGGTAGCAGTGGAAGTAGCTCTCAAAATGGCAGTACAGTATCAGTTTGCCAAAGGCTGCCCACAACGGAACAACTTCGTAACCATCCGTTCCGGTTACCACGGAGATACATGGAATGCCATGTCAGTATGTGATCCCGTAACCGGCATGCACAGTCTGTTCGGGAATGCTCTGCCTGTCCGGCATTTTGTTCCGTCCCCGAAATCGCGTTTCGGGGGAGAATGGGATGAAACCGATATCCTTCCTTTGAAAGAAACCATAGAAGCTCACGAAAATGAACTGGCCGGTCTGATTCTGGAACCAATTGTCCAGGGAGCCGGAGGCATGCGTTTTTATCACCCCCAATACTTACGGGAAGCTGCACGCCTGTGCCGCGAACATAGAATACTGCTTCTTTTTGATGAAATTGCAACCGGATTCGGACGGACCGGCAAACTGTTTGCCTGGGAACATGCGGGGGTCGAACCGGATATCATGTGCATCGGCAAAGCCCTGACTGGAGGATACATGACCTTCTCGGCTGTGCTGACCACAGATGCGGTTGCCGAATGCATTTCCGACCATTATCCGCATGCTTTCATGCACGGTCCCACCTTCATGGGAAACCCGCTGGCATGTGCCGTGGCCTGCGCTTCCATTGATTTGCTGTTGTCTTCCGGCTGGCAGGAAAACGTGAAGCGGATCGAAACCCAGCTCAAGGAAGAACTGGCTCCGGCAGCTTCTCTTCCCGGAGTTGCCGACGTACGGGTACTGGGAGCCATCGGAGTCATTGAGACACGCCAGGAAGTTGACATGGCCCGGATACAACGACGTTTCGTAGAAGAAGGTGTCTGGGTACGTCCATTCGGAAAACTGGTCTATATCATGCCGCCTTTCATCATACAACCTGAACAATTAAGCAAACTGACCGCCGCACTGGTGAAAATCGTAGGAGAAGAATCTTTATGAAACTATCAAAAACCTCAAGCAATACCCAGCACTTCTATCAGGAAGAACTGAAGAAACTGAAAGAAGCAGGCAACCTGCGCACACTCCCTGAAGTGATACATGACGGGAAATGGGTTCTATCCGGAGAACAACGGATGCTGAACCTTTCTTCCAACGACTATCTGGGACTGGCCACAGACACGGCGCTGCGTGATGAATTTCTGGGAAGTGCAGATAACCGCGACCTGCTCTTTTCATCCTCTTCCTCACGCCTGCTGACCGGAAACTTCCATATTTACACACAACTGGAAAGGCTTCTGGCTGATCTGTTCGGCACGGAAAGTGCACTGACCTTCGGAAGCGGATATCACATGAACTCAGGCATTCTGCCCGCCATCACGGACAGCCGGACACTCATTCTGGCCGACAAGCTCGTTCATGCCAGTATCATCGACGGTATCCTGTTATCCAGTGGATACAGCATCCGCTACCGTCATCACGATTACCGCATTCTGGAAACACTGATCCAGAAATATCACAAAAATTACAGCCGGATCATCATTGTGACGGAAAGCGTCTTCAGCATGGACGGAGATGTAACTCCGCTCCAGACACTCGTGGAACTGAAAAACAAATATCCCAATGTTTATCTTTATGTAGACGAGGCACACGGTATCGGCGTCCGGGGAGCTCACGGACTGGGCGTTGCCGAAGAACAGGGATGTATCAAGGATATCGATTTCCTGTGCGGCACATTCGGCAAGGCACTGGGATCAATCGGTGCCTATGTGGTCTGCCGTGAAAGAATCCGGAATTACCTGGTCAATAAGGTACGTCCGTTTATTTTCACAACTGCCCTGCCTCCTGTCAACATTGCCTGGACCAAATTTCTGCTGGAACGACTCTCGCAATGGGACGACCGCCGGCAATGGCTGGCCGAGGCCTCCAGCCGGCTGCGCACCTGCATCCGGGAAATGGGATGCGAATGTACATCTGAAAGCCAGATCGTTCCACTGACACTGGGAGCCAGCGAGAAGGCCATCGAGAAAGCAGCGGAAATGCAGCGGAAAGGATTCTATGTTCTTCCCGTACGTCCGCCTACGGTACCGGAAGGCACCTCGCGACTGAGATTCTCCCTGACCGCCGCCATCACCCCGGAAGAAATCAGCCGACTGATTCAGATTCTGAAAGAAACTCAAAACAAATAAACCCATACACACATGGAACAACGATTCATTCTCCGAGAAGGGAATTCATCCCTGTTGCTTTTCTTTGCAGGATGGGGCAGTGACGAATGCCTGTTCACACGTCCGGCAGCGGAAGGATATGACTACCTGTTGTGTTTTGACTACCGAAATCCAGATTTCGACTACAGCCAGCTGGAAGGCTATCAGTCCATCCGTCTGCTGGGTTGGTCTATGGGTGTATGGGTTGCCTCACAAACCTTTTCCGGGAAAGATCTTCCCTGGGAAATGAAACTGGCCGTCAACGGGACACTCACTCCCATTCACGATACGACAGGCATACCGGAAGCTGTATTCAACGGAACACTTGATACTTTTTCTCCGGCTACACTGGCCAAGTTCCGTCGCCGGATGTGCGGCGGTACGGAAGAAGTAAAGCACTTTCTTGACCGCCAGCCCCGCCGCAGCGTCGAAGAACTATACGAAGAGTTGAAAGCCCTCCGGCAGGAAGTTCTCCGCCTACCGGTACCCGCTTTTCAGTGGGACAAAGCAATCATCGGCACGGAAGACCGGATCTTCCCCTCACAAAACCAGCTGGAAGCCTGGCAGGGAACTCCTGTTCTCTCCATGAATATACCGCATTATGCAGACCTGTTTTTCACGGAATGCCTGAAAGGAAAGGAGCAGCTATGGACAAAGGACTGATCAGAAGACGATTCGCCAGGGCCGCCTCAACCTATCCGGAGCAAGCAAATATCCAACGGCAGATCGCCGAAAAGATGACCAGACTTATCCGGCGTTACCTTCCCGCATCAGCTCATCGCAGCGTATTGGAGGTGGGATGCGGAACAGGCCTCTTCACACGTTCCTACCTGCATGACGTCAAACCCGGACAACTCTGCCTGAACGACATCTGTCCCGAAGTGGCAGGTTGCTTCAAAGATTTGCTGGGCGACCGGATCCGTTTCTTCGCCGGAGACGCAGAACGCCTGAACTTTCCGGCCGGACAAAGCCTCATCACTTCCTGTTCGGCCTTACAATGGTTTGAATCGCCCCAGCGTTTCTTCCACCGGTGCAGTCATCTGCTGACTAACGACGGCTATTTCACGTTCAGTACCTTCGGCAAGGAGAACCTGACAGAAGTCGCCTCACTCACCGGAGCTACCTTGCCTTATCTTTCACTTGAGGAACTGAAAGAGGCTTTACGTTCCGACTATGAGCTGCTCTACTGCCACGAAGAGAAGCTAAGCCTTTCCTTTCAGTCGCCCATGGACGTACTCAAACACTTGAAAGCTACGGGAGTGACCGGCATCCGTCAAAGCCAGTGGACCAAAGGAAGCCTCGCCACTTTCTGTAACCGATATCAGGAAATATACAGCCAGCCGGATCATACGGTACGGCTGACCTATCATCCGATTTACATCATTGCTAAAAAAATCGCATCATGAAAAAAGAAATTATTTTTGTCAGCGGCATTGATACCGCCATCGGAAAAAGTTATGCCACCGGATTCCTGGCCCGGGAATGGAACCGGGAAGGCATCAAGACCATTACCCAGAAGTTTATCCAGACCGGCAATACCGAAATCTCAGAAGATATTGAAGTCCACCGCCAGATCATGGGAACGGGACTGGTGGAAGCCGACCGCGAACGCCTGACCATGCCGGAAATCTTTACTTACCCCTGTTCGCCCCATCTGGCTGCGGAAATAGATCACCGGGACATTGATTTCGACAAGATCGAACAAGCCTCACAGGCCCTGCTGCAATCTTACGACCGCGTGCTGCTGGAAGGAGCCGGCGGTCTGATGGTCCCCCTGACCCGCGACCTGCTGACGATCGACTATGTAGCACAAAAGAATTATCCGCTGATCCTCGTCACCTCCGGACGTCTGGGAAGCATCAACCACACCCTGCTCAGCCTGGAAGCCATCGAAAAACGAGGTATCCGCCTTCACAGCGTACTATATAACCTGTATCCTGAAAATGAAGACAAAATCATCCAGCATGATACGGAAGAATACATCCGCACCTGGCTGGAACGGCATTTCCCGGAAACGGAATTTATCCGTGTTCCCTGCCTCTAAAGACAACCTCAAAAAGCCCGCCAGCTTTTTTTAAAACGTCGAATCGTTTTCATGAAAAGACTTCGGCCTTTCAATGAAAACGATTCGACGTTTTTCTGACAGTTCTTTATCCCTGGAAATCAGACAAGAACGGTATTCCGGATTTTATTGCTTGTTCTTCAGTTCTTCTGCCGGTACAACCCGATACAACTTATCACTTGGACGTACACGATCAGGAACCTTAAACGAAACATGAACGCCTTTCTTCACCACGTCCACAGGTTTCAGATCCACACGTGCTTCCTCCAGAGTGACATACATGGCACCAGTTGTAGGACCGGTAATCAAGAGTTTATCACCGACCTTGATCTCTGCAGCTTCAATCAGGAATTCAGCGACTCCCAAATTGGAGAAATATTTAATACCGCGTCCGGCATATACTTTACGTTCCGTAGCTTCCGATCCATAATTTCGGCTCCATTCACCCAAACGCTGGCCCAGATAATAGCCGTTCCAGAATCCCCGGTTGAAAACCGTCTTCAGGCGTTCATCCCAGGCAGCCTTCTTTTCTTCGGTAAATGTTCCGTCCAGATAGGACTGGATGGCTTCCTTATAACATTCCACAACGGTCTTCACATACTCAGGACCGCGGGCACGTCCTTCAATCTTGAACACCCGTACTCCGGCTTCAATCATCTCATCCATGAAATGAATAGTCTTCAGATCCTTGGGAGACATAATGTATTTGTTATCCACTTCCAGTTCTATATCACTCTCCTTGTCCCGCACCAGATAAGACCGGCGGCATACCTGCATGCAGGCACCACGATTAGCAGAAGCATTCAGCTCATGCAAGCTGAGATAACATTTTCCTGAAACAGCCATACAAAGCGCTCCATGGCAGAACATCTCAATACGAACAGGCTCACCCATCGGACCTTTAATGCCTTCCTGCTGGATTGCATCATAGATCTTGCGCACCTGTTTCAGGTTCAGTTCACGCGCCAGTACTACCACATCGGCAAACTGCGCATAAAACTTCAGGGCTTCAGCATTGCTGATATTCAACTGAGTAGACAAATGTACCTCTTGTCCCACCTTGTTACAGTAAGCCATTACAGCCACATCGGCAGCAATCACGGCACTGATACCGGCTTCCTTGGCTGCATCCACAATCTTGCGCATCAGTTCGATGTCCTCATCATAGATGATCGTATTGATGGTCAGGTAACTCTTTACCCCATGTTCATCACACACCTTTGCGATCTCACGCAAATCATCAATAGTAAACGTGCTGGCCGAACGGGCGCGCATATTCAGACTCTCAATGCCAAAATAGATGGAATCTGCTCCCGCATGAAGAGCTGCCGCCAGTGATTCACGAGAACCCACCGGGGCCATAATCTCAAAGTCTTTTATCGAGTAATTCATTATTTTACGGATTGATTCGATGTGCAAAGGTAATGCTTTTTTCATGAACTACCTTGAAAACAACACTCTTTCACTGACTATAAGACAAAACAAAGGGGTATACCTTGCGGCATACCCCACCCTGATGGTATCAGAAACCAAATTCATTATTTCAGCACTTCTCCATTTTCAGATAACAGAACAGTCTGTTCAGTATCGTCCTGTGCCGTCAACGTAACCTTGTACGTCTGGGTTCCATCTTCATTTGCTTCTACTGCGGCTTCCTTCACCATATAATCTGCATAATCTTTTGCCAAGGTATCTTTTACAGCCTGAGGAAGATCATCTACTTCAACAGGAACAAAATCATTCACTGCAACTGCTACAGATGCTGCTGTTGTCTGGTTGTCTGCTGCGAAAGCTACTGTTGTTCCTACTCCCATTACCAATGCTACTGCTACAAATAATTTCTTCATAATCGTAAAGTTTTAAGTTATTAAGTTTTAGTTTCGTGTCACTAAATTACAGACAAGCGTCATGCCAAAGAAATAATCGTTATATGCCAACATTGATTTTCAAATAGTTACGCATACCAATCAGAAACCAGAAACAAAAATTTGCGGAAGTTTTACCCAACAGTGCGGAACAGAGAATGTGAAAATCACAGAAAATCCACATAACGAATCTTAAAGCTACACCCTGTGGTTTCCGTTTTTTCACAGGCAACGCTCCAGAAGCGATGTAAGTTTACTATCTTTGCACCATAAACAAGTAACATGAAAATAAGAAATATAGACCTGGGAGAAAAACCCGTCCTGCTCGCTCCGATGGAGGACGTTACAGATCCGGCTTTTCGTCTGATGTGCAAAAAGTTCGGAGCCGATATGGTATATACCGAGTTTGTTTCAGCGGATGCTTTGATACGTTCTGTAAGCAAGACCCTGCTTAAACTGAACATCAGTGATGAAGAACGTCCCGTAGCAATTCAGATCTATGGTAAGGATACCGAAACAATGGTGGAAGCAGCCCGTATTGTAGAACAGGCCAAACCGGATATTCTCGATCTGAATTTCGGCTGCCCCGTCAAGCGGGTTGCCGGAAAAGGAGCCGGTTCAGGCCTTCTTCAGAACATTCCGAAAATGCTTGAAATCACGCGTGCCGTAGTAAATGCCGTACGCATTCCTGTAACGGTGAAAACCCGTCTGGGTTGGGATGCCGAACACAAAATCATCGTTCCTCTGGCCGAACAGCTTCAGGACTGTGGAATCGAAGCACTCACCATTCATGGACGTACACGGGCACAGATGTACACCGGCGAAGCCGACTGGACACTGATCGGTGAAGTGAAGAACAATCCCCGCATGCGTATTCCCATCATTGGAAACGGAGATGTCACTACCCCTCAGCGTGCACAGGAATGCTTCGACCGCTATGGTGTAGACGCCATCATGGTGGGCCGTGCCAGCTTCGGACGTCCCTGGATTTTCAAGGAAATCAAACATTTCCTGCAGACCGGTGAGGAACTTCCTCCCCTGAGTTTCCAGTGGAGAATGGACGTTCTCCGACAGGAAGTAAAAGACAGTGTGGCCCTGCTTGACGAACGGCGAGGCATCCTCCACGTAAGACGACACCTGGCTGCCTCTCCCCTGTTCAAGGGAATTCCTAACTTCAGAGATACACGTATCGCAATGTTGCGCGCAGAAACTCTTGAGGAACTGAACGCAATCCTGAATCATATTGAAGAGAATTTCGGAAACTAACCTTTATAACTATGAGTGATTCTGTATATCAAGCAGCCAATAACCGGTATACCTGTGGAATGGATTACCGGCGTGCCGGAAAAAGCGGTATCCTGTTGCCCGCCATTTCACTGGGATTATGGCATAACTTCGGTGATGTAGACAGTCTGGCCCGAAGCAAAGACAAACTGCATTATGCCTTCGATCACGGCATTACGCATTTTGACCTGGCCAACAATTACGGTCCCTCAGCAGGAAGTGCAGAAGAAACTTTCGGCAAGATCATGAAAACATCATTTGCTCCTTACCGGGACGAACTGTTTGTTTCTACCAAGGCCGGTCACGACATGTGGCCCGGACCATACGGCACATGGGGATCACGGAAGCATCTGACAGCAAGCCTCAACCAAAGTCTGAAACGGATGAACCTGGATTATGTGGATATCTTTTATTCGCACCGCTATGATCCGGAAACACCGCTGGAAGAAACCCTGCAGACACTGGTAGACATCGTACGTCAGGGAAAGGCTCTTTACGTGGGTATTTCCAAATATCCTCCTGAAGCTGCCCGGAAAGCGTATGCTTACCTGAAAGATCACGACGTCATCTGCCTGCTTTATCAGGGACGCTACAACCTGTTGAACCGCGAACCGGAGGAACAGGGAATTCTGCAACAGGCAGCTGAAAATGGAAGCGGATTCGTTGCTTTCTCTCCGCTTGCACAGGGACTGCTCACCAACCGTTATCTGAAAGGAATCCCTGAAGACTCACGTATCGCACGGGGAGGATTCCTGAAAAAAGAAGCATTGACCGAAGATCTTCTGCAAAAGATCATCCGTCTGGACCATCTGGCCTGTGAACGGGGACAGTCACTCGCAGAAATGTCTCTGGCCTGGCTGCTGGCTCATCCGTTCGTTACATCAGTAATCATAGGTGCCAGTTCTGTGGAACAGCTTGCAGATAACCTGAAAGCTTTGGAAAACATTTCCTTTTCTCAAGAAGAACAGCAGACCATCCAGGCCATCCTGCAATAAAAATAAAATTCCGGAAAAAACGTCTCTCCTTTTCAAAGGATTCCGCTTTTTCCGGAATTATCTAATTACCTCTTTCTATCTTACATCCGATAAACTCCTTTTTTGGAAGTTTCCACTTTGGACGGATTTCCGGAATAACCGATATTGCCACTGCTGTAACAATAAGCAGAAACAGACTGGCTGGCATGACAGGTAATATCACCACTGGAATTACTTACTGCACTAACCTTGGCAGCTTTCAGACCGGAAGCATTAATATCACCACTTGAATTAGCTGAAAATGCAGCCTGCCGGCAACTTCCGCTTACAAAGATATCACCCGAACTGTTAGCCGTTGCATCTACATTATTCTGGCAGACAAGTGTACTCACCTTGCAGTCACCACTGGAATTAGTTGAAAGGAAGGCCTTGTCACAATTTGCCTTTTCCAACGACACATCACCGCTGGAATTGGTACACATCATCAACTTGGAACATTCCACGTTACCGGCTTCAATGTCACCACTGCTGTTTGTTTGTATATTCAAAGTGGCACAACGAAGATCACGCGCATCGATATCACCGCTGGAATTTGTCTGAAGAGAAATATCCTTCCGCGTATTCAGATCTCCATCAATCTTGATATCACCTGAAGACAAAGTACAGAAACTCGTTACAGAAGGAGCATACACCCTTACTTCACAGGTATATTTTCCATTGATTGAATAGGAGTTGGTTCCGGGAACCTTGAATATAACCTTCAATTCACCTCCCTTTTCCTCCAGCTTCACATATTTCGCTATATTATCGGGCGCATAAACTTCCGCATACGCCGGACCGGAGGACGGTTTATAAATGATATCCACAAAGGAATAAGTAGTCAATGAAGACACATTGCCTAAATTCACGCGCTGAGTTACATAGTTCTTACTGGGAACAACTTTGTAAGTTTGTGCCTGACATCCTGTAAAAGTCATAGCCAGCACCATCAGAAGAGTTAGAAATCCTGTTTTCATAATTTTTCGTTTTTTAAGTGTTTGCTTTATACACTTAGACGCTAAGTGTCCCGAAAAGTAACACTATTTTTTCAAAAAACTTCAAATAATCTTCATTTTCACCAAAACCTCCCCATTTTTTCCTTGAAGGACCGGTCGTTTCGTCGATAAAATCCGGCCGTTCATCGACAAGCCCTGCTTTTGCCTCCAGATCCATCGATAAAACCCCGTCACCAGTCTAGTTTCCTGTTTAAATCCTTTCACATTCCCTACTTTTGCTTTACGAAATTTCGCTGAGAAAGCTTTTCAAGAATGGTACCAGCTTGAAAAATTAATAGTATGCGTATTAAAAATGTGACTAATATCATGGGAAAAAAAATTATTTTTCTATTGCTCATGCTTCTGTCTGTCACCACCCTGGTGTACGGTCAGGGGAAAGGACAAATTTCGGGCGTAGTGACTTCGGCCGAAGACGGCTTGCCGGTGATCGGTGCCACAGTCTCCCTTAAAGGCAACAGCTCGGTTGGTACCATTACGGACATAGACGGACGTTTTGTATTAAATAACCTGCCACCGGGAAATAAAACCCTTATCATTTCTTATGTAGGTCTCAAAACCGTTGAGATCAATGCTGTTCCAGGAAAGCCTGTTACTGTCAGCATGAAATCAGATACCGAAGTACTTGATGAAGTCGTAGTGGTAGGTTATGGAACTCAGAAAAAAGTAAATGTCACAGGATCTGTCAGTATGATCGGCGGCGAAAAACTCGAATCGCGTCCGGTACAGAATGTTTCACAAGCCCTTCAAGGTCAAATCCCTGGTTTGAACCTTACGGTAGGTTCATCAGGAGGTACTTTGGACAGCGATATGAACATTAATATCCGTGGTGCAGGAACTATCGGCGACGGATCTAACAGTGATCCGCTCGTTTTGATTGACGGAATGGAAGGTGATCTGAACACTGTAAGTGCCAACGACATTGCTTCTATTTCAGTATTGAAAGATGCTGCCGCTGCATCCATTTACGGATCACGCGCTGCTTTTGGTGTAATCCTGATCACGACCAAATCCGGACAGTCAGGAAAACCGAGAGTAAGCTATTCAGGCAATGTCCGCTTTTCCAGTGCAACCCAGTTACCCAAGATGGTAGACTCCTACAGCTTTGCCCAGTATTTCAACCGTGCCGCACAGAATGACGGATCAAGCGCCGTATTCTCTGACGATACAATGGAGAAGATCCTTAATTTCCAACAGGGAAAATATACGGATCCTTCTACACCGGAATATTATGGAGCACAAGCCGGCAGTGACGGCAAATGGTCATACTATCAGACTTCCTTTGCTAATACGGACTGGTTCGACGAACAATACAAAGATTTTGCAGTTTCACAGGAACACAGTCTGAACATCAGTGGAGGTAGCGAACGCCTGACTTATATGATCAGTGGAAGTTTCCTGGATCAGAACGGACTGATTGCTCACGGCAGTGACGACTTCTACCGCTATAACTTAAGCAGTAAGATTTCAGCTAAACTTGCAGACTGGGTAACAGTCAACCTGACATCCAAATGGGTAAGAGAAGACTATAGCCGACCCACTTATCTGACTTCTCTTTTCTTCCATAACATCGCACGCCGGTGGCCGACTGTCCCTGTGACCGATCCTTACGGCCATTACACCGGACCATCTGAAATCATTCAGCTGGAAGACGGAGGTAAACAGACAGATACCAAAGACTACTATACCAATCAGCTCCAGGTAGTTTTCGAACCGATCAAAGACTGGCACATCACAGTAGAAGGCGGTATGCGTAACTACAACCGGAGATATGACTATGCCGTACTTCCTGTATATGCCTATGATACAAACAATGAAGCATATGCCATGAACTGGAGTGATGACTATGCAGCAGGAGTTTCCAGAGCTTATTCTTACCGTTACAATGAGGATTATTATT
>ULTX01046210.1_pt1 | contig 14307 bp, 17 predicted proteins | sample 1958041 | NCBI WGS metagenome assembly ULTX01 (sample SAMEA4835747, study PRJEB28245) | human gut metagenome | biome: gut microbiome; material: fecal sample | place: Denmark | collected 2008
TAAAATCCTTCCGCGCCGTATCACCGGTACTTCATTGAAGTATCAACGTCGTGTTGCGCAGGCTGTTAAGAGAGCTCGTCATTTGGCTTTGCTGCCTTTTGTAACTGATATGATGAAATAATTAAAGGAGGAATAAGTATGGAAATTATTTTGAAAGAAGACGTAGCGAACTTGGGCTACAAGAATGATATTGTAACCGTTAAGTCTGGTTATGGTCGTAACTATCTTATTCCGACTGGCAAGGCTGTCATCGCTTCACCGGCTGCAAAGAAAATGTTGGCTGAAGAATTGAAGCAACGTGCTCATAAATTGGAAAAGATTAAGAAAGATGCTGAAGCTGTAGCAGAATCGTTGAAAGGTATTTCGTTGACTATCCCGACTAAGGTTAGTGCTACGGGTGTTATCTATGGTTCTGTAGGCAATATTCAGATTGCAGACGAATTGGCTAAATTGGGTCATAACATCGATCGTAAGATTATCGTTGTTAAGGGTCAAGTAAAAGAAGTTGGTCAATATACCGCTGTAGTAAAACTTCATAAGGAAGTTGCAGTTGAAATTCCTTTCGAAGTAGTAGCAGAAGAAGCTTAATTTGTTATCTGTAAATACTTGATAAAAAGCCTCGGTCAGGAACATTCCCCGACCGGGGCTCTTTTTTTATTAAGGTAGGTTCATAGGAAGATGCATCCGGCTTCATTGCCTGACGAAGCCGGATGCATCAAGCTATGAAGCCGTATGCATTGGCAGATGAAGCAGGGTTCGTTTAACTATGGGAAAAGCGAATTGGGGGATAGGGAGGAGAAAGTGGGGATGCCGGATAGAAATGAAAGGGCACAAAAAAAGTCTGTAGGCTGAGCTTACAGACTTTCAATTCTCTCTAAAAATGTTCGAGATGATTATTCAGCAACTGTAGCTGAATCAGTTGCAACTGCTGCTGTAGAATCTACTGCTGTAGAATCGTCAACAACCGGAGCTGCTTCTTCTACTACTGTTGAATCTACTGTGCTTTCAGTGTTAGCTGCTTTGTTACCGCAAGAAGCGAAAGATACAGCAGCGAATGCTACGAACAAAAATACTAATTTTTTCATTTTCTTTGCTTTTTTAAATCTGTAATACTTATGTTGTCTTCTTAAAACGCTGCAAAGATATAGACTTTTTTAATATGTTGTTCACGAAAACGGATTTTTTTTCAAAAAAATATGTTTTAGAAAATATTTTCTTGTAAAATGCTTTTCGGTATCTTTCAAAATCCAGCCTCTTTTCGTTTTGTGGGTTTATTTATCTACAATCTCAAAGCGTGCCAGCATGGAATGGCTGATAATAAATACTGATAATCTTGTTTTCATAAGGCTACTATTTGATTTCAAATTCTGCACTCAATTCTATATTCTCTCTTTTCGCATGAAACGATTTGCGTATCCGGTATTTCCCTTTGGGAAGATGATAGTCCCTGCTGACGGGGAAACGGAAGCAATACAATAAAGGTGCTTTTGGGATTTCAAACCCATCATCTTGCCATACAATATCGCCTTTCGTTTTAGCCATGACCCATTCTTTCCCGTTCCATTGCTCTACGACCCAAGCTCTTCCATACATCAGCGAGGTAGATGTCGGATTTGCTACGAACACATTAAAGGCTTGTACATTCTCCCAATAAACAGGACGTTCCGTCCACATGGAAACAGGTTTGTCCTTGTACTTGTCCGGCAAGTCTTCGACATACCAAAGATAGCACTCCGGCGTATCATAGATGACGGTATCTTTATCTGCCGATGCAACTTGGATGCTTGTAACCGTATCGTTTTCGCCGATGATAGCCGATTTCCTATCCGGCGTAGCTTCCGGCTGGAACTGCTGCCGCTCGTTTGTACAACTCAAACAAACGGCACCTGATAACATTGTGAATAAAATGATTGTTCTCATTGTAGAAATTCTCCTTTCTTGTTTATATATTGCCATTCATTGCTGACCCATTCGTGATGTACTCCGTCAAATATTGCTTTTTCTTCTCCCGTAAATGTAACTTTCGCTTTGTCGTTCTTGAATGGAAAAGCAAATTTGAACTGAGGTTTTATGACCACATAGCCCAAAGAATCGGCAAACCCTATCAGTCCGTTCTCATCCATGATGCGGAAAAGTCCTTCACGGATATAGTCGGGACCGTTATCGTATTGGAACACATAGAACAATTCTTTACCTTGATTGTCTATGCAAACAATCCGTGCGTTCTGCTTGTTCTCATACACAAAACCGATGTGCCGTATAGTGTCTGTTTGGCAAAATTTGTATTTGCCGTATGGCACTATGGTATCACCTTGTTCATTCAAATAGCATACTGGGACACCGACCTCAAGATGCTTTACTGTTGTATGAGCAATCAGATTACTTTCCAATGATTTGTCAAGACCGAATATCAATATCCCATCAGGAACTTCCCGACGCCAAGTTTTGCCATATTGGGCATCTAGATAATCAAACACCTCTTGATTGTAGGCTGCAAGCATAAAGTTGGGGACACCCAAATAACAATCAAGATGTCCGTCCTTTCTTAACAGGTAATAACTATCATAGCTGACACCGTATTTTTTCCAAAATGGGTGATTCCTGACTTCTTTTTCTTTTCCTTCGGAGATAATGAGTTTTATATACGGATGTCCCTTTCGGATATTTGCACGTGACAATTCGGGAGAACACTTATATTTTGAAATGTATTCGTACCACAAGGGTAAGACTAAACGCAATGTGTCTGTGTGCTTCGTCAAGACAATAAGCGTATCACATGGGACTAAACCTACGAATTCCGCTTTCAGGTGGTAGGTTCCTTTTCTTAAATTGTTTATCTGGAAGCATCCTGTAGAATCAGTTAGCCATCCTTGTTGAGGCAATTCCAAAATGGAAAGATTGGAATTCGTTAAAGGTTCTGTTATAATATCATAGGGTGGGAATTGACGGACAAATTCACCATAGACTTTGCCTATCATAGAATAAACAGTAGAATCACTTAATGTTCCTACCGCTTTCAGTTGCAAGACTATTAATAGTAATAAGATGGAAACTGAATATTTTCTCATAACTTATCGTCTTAATTAGTGGTACTCAAAGATAGCGAAAAGGAATCACCTAATCAATTATTAGACCGTGCTTTTCCCGTCAGGTTTAAGTCGGTTAACGCTTATTGGCTAAAGACGAGAACTCTATGCGGATTGTTGGATTGGAGATATTTATTTTCGAATCATTTTTAAAGCGTTCCTTTTTGCGGCTGCTATGCTTGGGGATGAATCTTGCGGCATCATATCCAAACACAATGTCAGTTCCTTGCATAAATCGGGATAAGGTTTGCACATTCTTGCGGCGAGTTTTATCATCACAGAACGTGAACCGTCGCTTTCTTTGGGGGCAGCCAGATGCGTAAGGCAAAAATCCAATAATTTACCGTCCGGCTCATCCATTGGCATATCTGTAAGAATAGTCAGTATCAGCCCACGGCGGAAACAAAGCTCTGCAGATGTTGCCATATCGACCAATTCCTCGTAGTGCGGAAGTAGATAAATCCTTTTGTCCTCCTTGGATAAATGGGACAGTACCCATGCTGCATTATAAGCCACACGAGGATTGTCTGCTTGTTTCATAGCGGTAAACATAGTCTCAATGCCGCATTCATCGTAATGCAGATTGCCGGTTATTGCCATAACCTGCGCTTTTGAAAGTCTGATATCCAATGGAGTCATAAGGAGTATGATAATGTAAGGAGTTGCCTCAATCCGCTTACAAAGGTAAGGGATTTTTCCGATAATTTATTATCGTTAGCGGCATTTGTTCGATTATTCCGGCAGGATTGAGTAACTTTGCAGGCGGAATACATTATTATATACGATATGATAGATACGACTATTTTTCAGAATAAGAAAGCGGTATATTATACATTGGGGTGCAAATTGAATTTTGCGGAAACTTCTACTATCGGGAAGATGCTGAAAGAAGCGGGAGTGCGTACCGTGCGCCCCGGCGAGAAGGCGGATATTTGCATTGTCAATACTTGTTCGGTGACGGAAGTGGCGGACAAGAAATGCCGGCAAGCCATTCATCGGCTGGTGAAAAAGCATCCGGGAGCTTTTGTGGTGGTGATGGGATGTTATGCTCAGTTAAAGCCGGAACAGGTCGCTGATATCGAAGGAGTGGACTTGGTATTGGGTGCCGAGCAGAAAGGCGACTTGATGAAGTATGTGGGAAACTTGGAAAAACATGCGCATGGCGAGGCTATAACTACTGCCATGAAAGACATCCGCACCTTTGTCCCTTCTTGTTCGAGGGGCGACCGCACCCGTTATTTCCTGAAGGTGCAGGACGGATGCGATTATTTCTGCTCGTATTGCACGATTCCTTTTGCCCGTGGAAGAAGCCGGAACGGGAAGATAGCCGATTTGGTGGAACAGGTGCGCGGGGTAGCGGAAGAAGGCGGAAAGGAAATCGTATTGACCGGCGTGAATATCGGAGATTTCGGAAAAAGCACGGGCGAGACGTTCTTTGAGCTGGTTCAGGCATTGGACGAGGTGGAAGGTATCGAGCGGTACCGCATTTCTTCTATCGAGCCGAACTTGTTGACCGACGAGATTATTGCGTTTGTAGCCCAATCGAAACGGTTTATGCCTCATTTCCATGTACCGTTGCAATCCGGATGCGATGAGGTGCTGAAGCTGATGCGCCGGAGATACGATACCGGGTTGTTCGCATCCAAGGTGCATACCATCAAGTCGTATATGCCCGATGCCTTTATCGGGGTGGATGTTATTGTTGGCACGAGGGGCGAGACGCCGGAATATTTTGAAAAGGCATACGGGTTTATTCAGGGATTGGATGTCACCCAATTGCATGTGTTCAGCTATTCGGAACGTCCTGGCACTCAAGCGTTGAAGATTGATTATACCGTTTCTCCCGAAGACAAACATGCGCGTAGCCAGCGTTTGCTTGCTTTGTCCGACGAGAAGACTCGTGCTTTTTATGTCCGTCATATCGGACAGGAAGCTACGGTTTTGATGGAGCATTCTAAACCGGGTACGCCGATGCACGGATTTACTTCGAACTACATTCGGGTAGAATTGGCACACGATGATGTGTTGGACAATCAGCTCGTGCGGGTGCGTTTGGGAGACTTTAATGCGGAAGGGACGGCGTTGAAAGGTGTCCTTATTTAAAGAAACTGGAAAATGAATGGTATGCATAAAGTGGCTATAGTTATCTTGAACTGGAATGGAGCCAAAATGCTTCGTCGGTTTTTACCTTCTGTATTGACAGGGTCAAAAGGAGAAGGGGTGGAAATTTATGTAGCGGATAATGCTTCTACCGATGAGTCGTGCGAAGTGGTCGGGAAAGAATTCCCAACGGTTCATTTGATTCGATTAGACCAAAATTATGGTTTTGCAGAGGGGTATAATAAGGCTTTGGAATGTGTGGAAGCCGAATATGTGGTGTTGCTGAATAGTGATGTCGAGGTGTCAGAAGATTGGTTGAAACCGTTGACAGAGTATATGGATGCACATCCGGAAGTAGTTGCCTGCCAACCCAAAATCTTGAGTTGGCGTGAGAAAAACCAGTTTGAATATGCTGGGGCTGCAGGCGGATTTATTGATAAGTATGGGTATCCTTTTTGCCGGGGGCGCATTTTTGAGGAAGTAGAAGAAGACCATGGACAATATGACAGTGTAATTCCTGTGTTTTGGGCCACTGGGGCTGCATTAATGATTCGTCTGGATGTTTATCGCGAAGTTGGCGGGCTGGACGGACGTTTCTTTGCTCACATGGAAGAAATCGATTTGTGTTGGCGTTTGCATAGCCGTGGATATCAGATTGTTTGCTTGCCGGAAAGTATTGTATATCATGTGGGTGGCGCTACATTGAAAAAAGAAAATCCTCGCAAAACGTTTTTGAATTTTCGGAATAACTTATTGATGTTATACAAGAACTTGCCGCAAGGGGAATTGGGTTCGGTTATGCGAATTAGGAAAATATTGGATTATATGGCTGCTTGCTTTTTCTTGCTAAAAGGAGATAGGGCAAACTTTCATGCAGTTTTACAGGCACGAAAGGAATATACAGTAATACGGTCTCAATTTGAGGCTGACCGGGAAAAGAATTTGCAGAAAAGTGTCTGCAAGGATGTTACAGGGCGGTATAAATTCAGTATTTTATGGCAGGCGAAAGTGCGTGGAAAGAGAACCTATGCAGAATTAATAAAACGTTAATAAAATATAAACCGGAAATATCGCAAAGAGAATGGTTAGAAATATGTTATATTTGTTAGCATTATAATATTTAAAAAGGAGTGATTATGACATTGATTGACGGAAAAGCCATTTCGGAACAGATTAAGCAAGAGATTGCTGCAGAGGTGGCGGATATTGTTGCAAAGGGCGGAAAGCGTCCGCATTTGGCTGCTATTTTGGTAGGACATGACGGTGGAAGCGAGACGTATGTGGCTTCGAAAGTAAAGGCTTGCGAGGTATGCGGGTTCAAGTCTACATTGATCCGTTACGAAAGCGATGTGACGGAAGAAGAATTGCTGGCTAAGGTCCGCGAACTGAACGAAGACGATGATATCGACGGGTTTATCGTGCAGCTTCCTTTGCCTAAGCATATTTCGGAGCAAAAAGTGATAGAAACCATTGACTATCGGAAAGATGTAGACGGATTCCATCCGATTAACGTAGGGCGCATGTCTATCGGGCTTCCGTGTTACATTTCGGCTACGCCAAACGGTATCTTGGAATTGTTGAAGCGTTATCACATTGAGACACAAGGCAAGAAATGCGTTGTCTTGGGGCGCAGCAATATCGTAGGCAAGCCAATGGCGATGCTGATGATGCAGAAGAGCTATCCGGGAGATGCTACGGTGACCGTATGCCATAGCCGGAGCAAAGATTTGGTGAAAGAGTGCCGGGAAGCGGATATCATTATTGCCGCTATGGGACAACCCAACTTTGTAAAGGCGGATATGGTAAAAGAAGGAGCTGTAGTGATTGATGTCGGTACGACCCGTGTGCCGGACGCTACGAAAAAATCGGGCTTTAAGCTTACAGGTGACGTGAAGTTTGACGAAGTGTCTCCGAAGTGTTCGTACATCACTCCGGTTCCGGGCGGAGTAGGACCGATGACGATTGTTTCGTTGATGCGGAACACGTTGCTTGCGGGTAAGAAAGCGATTTACCAATAATTATTTGTATGAAAAATATCCGCTGGAGGATGCACAGGGCAATAGGGGCATTTCTATTCATGGAAATGTTCATGTTGCCTTGTGTGTATGCGTCAGGACAGAACGATACGTTGTCCTTGCTTTTTATAGGCGACTTGATGCAACATGATGCCCAGCTTGAAGCTGCCCGGAGAAGCGACGGAAGTTTTGACTATTCGGCTTGTTTTGCAGAAGTTAGCTCCGAGATAAAGCGGGCGGATATTGCGGTGGGCAATCTGGAAGTTCCTTTAGGCGGGAAGCCCTATAGCGGATATCCGGCTTTCAGTGCTCCTGATGAGTGGTTGTACGCGATGCGTGATGCTGGATTCGATGTGATGTTAGCCGCTAATAACCATTGCCTTGACCGAGGCACAGAGGGGTTGGTGCGGACGATAGAAATGTTCGATTCATTAGGCTTTGATTATGCAGGCTTTTACCGGGATTCGGTAGAGAGAGTGGAACGTTATCCGCTATTGGTCGAGAAAAAAGGGTTTCGTATCGCATTCCTTAATTATACGTATGGCACGAATGGCATACCGGTTACTCCTCCGGCTATTGTTAACCGGATTGACCGAGAACAGATTCGCCGGGATATTTTGTCGGCAAGGCAAATGAAGCCCGATGCGATTATCGCTTGCATGCATTGGGGGATAGAATATGAATTGTTACCCGAGCGGGCAGACCGTGAGTTGGCGGAATGGATGTTATCGTTAGGGGTAGACCATGTGATAGGTTCGCATCCGCACGTGGTGCAGCCGATTGAGGTGGTCGATACTTTATCCGATAGTGAACCTCATGTCGTGGTGTATTCGTTAGGCAATTTCATTTCGAATATGAGCCGTCTGCATACCGATGGAGGCATGATGGTCAAGCTTCTTTTAAGGAAGGCTCCGGAAAAGGCTCGGCTTGCCGGGTGTGGTTATTCGTTTGTGTGGACTTCCCGTCCGGTATTGAGCGGCAAGGGCAATTTCATTGTATATCCTTCGCAAGTGCCTTTAGATGAATTGAATACAGCGGAAAAAAGCCGTATGGATTTATTCTTAACGAATGTACGGAAGCTTTTTAAGCGTTATACAAAGGGAATAAATGAATACTTTTTAGAAAGAAAATGACGGAAAAATTTGCAGATTCAAAATAATTCCCTACCTTTGCACTCGCTTTTGAAAGGGTAATCAACACGGTGACTATAGTTCAGTTGGTTAGAGCGTCAGATTGTGGTTCTGAATGTCGTGGGTTCGAGTCCCACTAGTCACCCTTTCTTGAGTAAGTTTACATGGTGATTATAGTTCAGTTGGTTAGAGCGTCAGATTGTGGTTCTGAATGTCGTGGGTTCGAGTCCCACTAATCACCCCTTTAAATAAAGAGGATTTCCAGCGATGGATTTCCTCTTTTTTTGTTACGTTTTCTTGCAAGTGTGATGCATTTGCTATACCTTTGTATATATAGAATAAATATCGTTTTATGGAAGCAGTAAAAGTACGTAAATCAACCGCTTTCCGTTTGGATAACGCTTTATTGGAGCGTCTGAAAACGGAAGCCAAGCGTGAGAACCGCAGTCTGAATAGTCTTGTGGAGGCAATTCTTATGGATGCCATGTATTGTGTTCCCAATGCGGAAACGTTGGAGGCTATCGAGGAGGCGCGTTCTGCTAAAAAGAAAGAAGTATTTGATAATGTGAAGGATTTAATGGATGAATTGATGAAATGAAAAAAAAGCTCCATCTGAATTGTTTTAGTCTTTCATAGCGCATCTATTCATTAACTATCTTTTAAAAATCGAAGAAATTATCCGTCTTTTCTTGTAATTCTCTGTTATTAATTTGCTTTTTTTAAATAATTACCTATATTTGCAAAAAAGTATGAATACTATGGTCGGCAAAGTAGGTGTTATTGTTTCTATTATCCTTTTCTGTATAGCGGTTGGAGTGTATAGTTTTGTCCAGCTTAGCGTGGCGGATAAGGGGAAGAATGTCGATTTGTTGTCTTTTGTTCCAGCCGATTGTATGGCTGTATTAGAGACGGATAATGCGGATTTCCTGGTTAATGAGTTCCCTCAGACCGCATACGCCATGCAATTGGATACCATTCAGAAGAGCGGGCTGTTTCCTCTTGTTTTTGATAATCTCTTTGCGTCTTCGGATAGCACCGTGCATCGTTTGAGCAATGGTATCGAACGGATGATGGTTAGCTTTCATTATCCGGTATCGGTGCGCAATGTCGTGATGTATTTCCAGACACACGAATCAGGAAGGGCTTTCCTGCAGAAGGTGATGCGGAAGAAAGAGTTGGAATTTGTTCCTAAGAAAGATGTTTATCGGGGGGAAGACATTGATATTTACGCTTTAGATAACGGCGAGTTTGTTTCCGCTTATTGCGGGAAAGGTTTTTGTGTCGTGAGTTATCAGAAGAATCTGATAGAGCAAGTGATTGATGCGGAGAAAGACGAGCTTTCTTTGTCGGGCGATGCGGTATTTATGGAAGGATATGAATCGAAGGCGGCAAATTTCATGACTTTGTACGGGCGGACAGCTTCCTTGCCTATGTTGGTAAAAGGGCATACGCATTGCTGGAGCAGTTTCGATATTCATTTGAATAGTGAAGTCCTTTATTTAAGCGGTTCGATGATGTTTCCGGATTCTTGCCGGAATCAGGTTGTGGCGGATTTAGGCAGGATTGAGTCTGTATCAGAAAAAGGAGTGCTTGCGTTATCTGGGCAGCAAAAGGTGGATTCTTGCATTTCGGAGATTGCCGCTCTTCCGCAACATACGTTTTTCGAGGAATGCGTTTCTAATATGTCGCGTGACGCGTCTTTCATCTTTGTGGCAGATATGGATGAGATAGAGGATAGCATCGTTCGTTATCAGCCCTATTTGCCGAAGTTTGTAGCCCGTCATGCCGACCTTTTCCGTTCATTCATTTTTTCAGCTCAATTGACACGGATAGATAACCGGTTCTCCCATATTTTTGTATTTACTTATAAGAATTAAGCAACTTTATTTTGAATATTCCTTCTCAAGGGGGTATTGATTGGCAGGGGTAGAGTCGTTTTTATATACTTTTATCATTAAAGCAAGAAAGCAATCCTGCGCTTGCTGTTCGTCCAACTATTCCACCAATGGTTGTCGCACTTCCGTTACCTTTTATTTTTTCTGTATTCCAACACCCGATGATATAGCTGGGATTGTTAATCCTTCCACAAAGCACAGCCGCCTGCCTCTTGTGGTTGTGCGCAAAGGGCAGGCGGAATAATGGAGTATTTGTGCAGTTTATGAGGTTATTCTTTCCACAAAGGTTCTTCTTGCCAGTTTGCAGGGAAGCCCATGGCTTTTGTAATCGTTTGGGACTTGTCGTAGAGCAATGCGATGACTTTTTCCTTGAAATCGCTTTTCGGGTGAATGCTTTGTTCCAAATTCTGTCATGATGGGCACAAAGATTGCGAAGGACGGCAATACATTTCGTCCAAGTCTCCAAATACAGATATTGTGGAAGCCCGAAGCTATGCGCCACTGCCTTTTTCACATCCACATCGCTGAAATTGCAATACAGCTTGGAGAGCATTCCGAATGAGACCACTTCCATTGTTTTCCAAACAGGAGGCAAAGACGGATCATCATACTTGGAAAAATGCTCCTGCAAGAAATCTTCCTTGGAACGGCTTACTTCCTTTTGAATGTTCTCCAAGCATTTCTGAAAAATATCCCTGTCCTTAAACAAGCTGGCATCCATAAACCAAAACGCCCCATATTTTTCCTAATGATAAGACATATTGATGCAACCGGATTTTCGGACAGACCCGAAAGTTCTATAGGTTGTTTGTCATATTTCATAACCTATATAAAAACGAAGTCCCGCCGTGGTACGCATCGTTGAGAGGTGTGGCAGGAACTGTTGCTGTAAAAGTACGACTTTATCTTGAACCCACTAAACTTTTTGCGAGGAGGAATGCGGACTTGACATAAAACATGACTTTTGCCTCGCTTTCATCTACGATTGCTTCTCCATTATTCACTTTCATGCATCTTTACTTCGCTCGGCAGAATGTGCAAGCACCCTATGTGCTCCGACAGGCTGGAAAACAAGCGTCCCGCCCTCCTCCACGGTGGGGAGAGGGGCGGGACGGGAAACTTGCGGTGTGTACCGCTGCTTACAGCAATGCCGCGTACTTCCGTATTTGGGCAAGCCGTTCCATAAAGGACTTGTCGCGGGTGGCTTGCTGCATGTTGTATTTCAGTTGCAGGCGCATCAGCGAGTCGGTCGGCACACCCAACGCCGCCTCCAGCATCATGGCCGTGGCGGTGGTCATGGAACGCCGTCCGTTCAGGATGTCGTTCAGCATCTTATAAGGGATACCCGTTTGTTCGGCCAGCTTGCGTTGCGAGATTTTACGGTATTCAATCTCGTCTTTCACCACTTCGCCGGGGTGTGTCGGATATGCCGGTGTCAGGTTGTTAGCTATCATGTCCGGGTCGATTCCTTGTATCTTAATCATAAGTCCTCTATTTATAGTGGTTCGACAAATCAGTGATGTTGCATATCGTAGCGATGGTTTCGCCCTCCCGCACCTGTTCTTCGAACTCGATGCGGTACTGGTCGTTCACCCTGACGGAAGAAAGCCCGGCTTTGTCGCCTTTGGGCTTCTCATAGTTCAACGAGTTGTATCGCAAAAGTCCCTGTACGTCCGGTGCATCTATCATGATGTCAATCACGCGGATATATTTGCGGACCACCTGCGGCTGATAGCGGTGTTTCTTGTCCGTCTGTCCGGTGAGATACATTTCTTGCAAGTATTTCTCGTTGAAGATGATTTCCATTCCTTCTTTTGCTACGTTGGGGCAAAGATAGTGCAAAATCCCGAAAAGTCCACAATATATGAGGATTTTTCTTCGATAAGTTTCCAGTTTTCCAGTCTGTCAAAGAATGCGCAAGCCGAGCGCAATGTCCGTCAAGTTTGCTTGAACGGCATAGCCGAGGCGCAGCCGTTGTTCTGTAAAGAACGCTTTATCTTTATATCCTTTATCTTTGGCAAACTGGAAAACAAGCGTCCCGCCCTCCTCCACGATGGGGAGAGGGGCGGGACGAAACGAATGGGTATATATCTTGTATGTATTACTTTTCGTTGAAAATCAAGTCAAGCCCTTGGCCGCGATAGAACCAGAAGCGGGTGTCGCTGGAGATGAGGGGCATCCGCTCGGTAATGGCATGGGCGATGATGACATGATCCGACGGGTCTTTATGTCCCTGCGCCTCGTTGATTTCCATGCGGGCGTAGGTTGCCATGTGTTCTTTCTTCACGGGGAGAATCTGAACGTAAAACTCATTTTCGATGGCCGCCACCATTTCTTCCACCGTCTTCCATCGCTTGGAGCACAAGCCCTTGTTGCGGTATCCCACTATCAGTTCGCGCACGGACTCGGCACTGATGTAAAGCAGGGTGTCCGGCTCTTCCAAAATGGCTTTCACGTCGCGGCTCAGCGAATCACGGTCGGTTGTCGCATAGACAAAAATGTTCGTATCAATCAAGTACCTCATGGTTACAACAAGAATTTAGGGTCATTGATGATGAAACAACCTTTGGATTTGCCGAAAGCCTCCCATGTCTTATTCGTTTTCTTGCCTTGCTTCTTGGCTTCTTCGTCCAGTTCTTCCATTTTGCTCTTTTTCGGTTGCTCTTGCACTTTTTCTTCCTTCTTTTCCATAGTTGGCCTCCTTTATTGTATGATTTTTGGCAAAGGTATGAAAAAGGTACGAGAAGCGGAAACTTTTTCCCACTATTTCGTTGTTTCCCAGTCTGTCAAAGCACATACAAGTCGAGTCCGCTCCCGTTCATGCACCAAAATGGCGGCCATGCCCCACGATGACCGCCACTGTCGTGAGCATCCATGCGGATATTTTAAGTTGCAGTTTCTTGTGCTCTAATGCGCTTCGTCTTTAGGATTATTTTTTTTGTAAGTTTCCGCCTTATCCCAACGGATTTTCCGTCTCGTCCTCGCCCGGCTCGGTGGCAGTGCCGCCGCCCGTGGAAGCCTTCACGGCGCTGCGGTCGATGCTCAATTCTACTGCATTGGCGGCATCGCGCATCTTCTGCTTGGGGGTGAAGACGATTTTCGGGGTTTTGAGGGCATCTGCCACGGTGACTTCCTCCGGCGTGTCCATCATCTTGGAGGGAACAATGAGACGGAGGCTGCCCAGCTCGGCAAGGTCAACGCTCATGCCCATTTTGAGGGCATCGCATACAATGTTGCTCAGGCTGATGAGGGCGTTGCTCACATCGCCTTCAGACAAAGAGGTTTCGCGCACGATGCGCTCAATGACCATTTCATTCGTCAGCTTCTGCTGCGACTTGGGATAGGCGTAATAAACCGTCTGTCCCTTGCGGTTACCAATGGTAAGCACTTTCTTCTTAATCTCATGTTCCAACATAGTCTTTACTGTTTAATGGTTATACTTTATGTTGTTTTATCTGCCCTGCCAAGGGTATCTGATACTCTTCGTCACGGGTATCTGATACTGTTGGCTAAGGGTATCTGATACTGTTGGCAAAGGGTATCTGATACTCTTTGGCATGGGTCACTGTACCTGTTCCTTACTTATGCCATCAGCACCATACACCACAGTACCTTCTTCTATTGTTGCGTTATTGGCTGGATTCCACATATACTTATGAATGACAGCATTAGATATGTTACCTTGGATGCTATTGCCTTGATAACTTGGTCCACCACGTCCGATCCAATCTGCTGTACTTATGTAGTTATAACTGCCTCGATACGCAAAAATTTCAGAATTACTGATGGTAATGCTTGGCAGTGATTGGCATGAACCTATGGCTGGTGTATAATATAAATGTTGTGCCACACCATAGGCATACACTGTGGAGTTATCTATTGTGATGCTTCCACAATTTTCCAGACTTCCGATGCCAGGTGTGCATTCCATGCTCATATCACTATAAGCATAAACCGTTACATTTTTAATCACAATATTACCACATGACAACGTGCTTGTATCATCAGCACCTGAGCTGCCTATGCCTGCTCCATCTCCACCAGCCGTTGCTTTCAGTACATCATCTTTACGGCTGCTACC
>ULTX01059856.1_pt1 | contig 14270 bp, 8 predicted proteins | sample 1958041 | NCBI WGS metagenome assembly ULTX01 (sample SAMEA4835747, study PRJEB28245) | human gut metagenome | biome: gut microbiome; material: fecal sample | place: Denmark | collected 2008
CAAAGGCTCCGTCATCGCCGACCGCAGACAGGCCGCCAACGACATACGAGGGTACAACCGGCTTGACAGCGTGGCGTACAAGCGTGCCTCTGAGACATCGACAGCCGAACATTCGGCAACGACATCCATTGCCGAGCCTCCCGATACGACGCTTGTGTTCGCCGTTATCGGCGGACTGGCCGTGGTCGTATCGGCTGTGCTGGTTTACCTGAAGAGAAGAAGAACATGACCATATCCATCGACACAGATTTTGATTGAAAGGCGGCTTGCCCGTGAGGGCAGGTCGTCTTGCTTTGTCCCCGAACCCACCCATGCCGTTGCGCGGCTGCGCCTCGGAGCAGGATTTCCTGACTGCTTCATTACACCGAAGCAGGGGGCTTTCTCCGTCTGCTCCGTATCTGTGTATGGGCGTGCAGCAGCCGTCAGATTGCGTTCCTCTCCGTCCCATACGTTCCACGCAAACTGACTGCGATGCCGTGGGGACACTCCGCTGTGCTCCGTGTCCGCCACGTCTGTATCGCACTGCTGTTCGCCTATGATACCGGGCAGACTGCGGCAGCCTTCCCCCTGCGTCAGTTCCATACGCCCCTCGAAATCCACATCCGGGCTTTCACCGCGCAACGCCCAGTCAGCGGCATGGACGACCTCGCCCCACGGCATCCGCCCCCGCCCCAAGCCCCGGCTGACTATGCTGGTCTTGACTTCTCCGCTGCGGCTGCGCTGCGTCCGCCGCCTCAATGCCGAGCGGTCATTGCGCGTTCAGTCGGAGACCCTTTTGCGTCCGACGACCCACAGCCAAGGCAGAGGCTCTTGCGGACGCGGGCCCCGGCTGAGGCTTCATTGCTCCGCATCGATGCCGTTGTCCTGTGCACCGCCACCTCCGCTGCGAACTCGCGACCACTGCCGTCAGCCGCCACACATCACCCCGACAGGTGCTGCCGCGTGCCAAATCGGACTTCGCCCAATTTGACTTGCGCGTCAACGATTTAGATAATCCTTGGCTGCACTCGGCATACATCAAACTGCGTTTGGGTCTGCTCTCGCTTGCAAAGGATTTTACCGCGCTTTTGGACGGCAGCGGTGGCGGCTCTTACATATTCCGCAAAGATAATCCCGAAAACAGCCGAAGCAATCCACAGGCTCGGGGGGGCAGTGCAGTGGCACACTCGGTGGAATTATTCCCCCGAACCCCCATTTTGCGCCGACCTTTACGTGTTATCTTCCTGAAAATCAGCATACGGTCGGCTTGCCAACGGATTGAAAAATTTTCATTTCGGCAAAGCAAAGAAAAATTTCGCCGAAAACCGGCTTTTCAATCCGCCGGTTTCCACCTTTTTACCGCCTCCGAATTGCGAGCCTCGGCTTCGCCCTCACATTTCTCGGCTAAAAGGTGAAGCCAAAACCTTTTGCATCGGCATCGAATGTCCGTCTTTTCGAGCCAGCGTATAAAGAGGTACTTTTGCTTGAAAAGTCAACAATCGGTCGGAGAGTAGAGTTTAGAGTCGAGAGAAAAATCCTCGACAACTCTCTAAACTCTCGACTATCAACTCTAAACTTTGAACTATGTCGAATTACAACAGCACAGCAACAGTTACCCTCTCGGTCAATGGAAAACAGGCGCAGCAGATGTTGCGCCGCTTGGAGACCGATGCGCTAAGGCTTGAAAAAGGAATAGCCCGCGCCGCGAAAGCAGGGGACAAGACGACAATGGCGAAGCTCCAAAGGGAACTGCGTAACACAAGGCGGCTGATGCAGCAGCTCCAATCGTCTTCCGCGACTGTGGAGCAGGTCATGCAACGACTTGACAAGGCGACACCGCGAGAGCTGAACAAGGCTCTCCGCACATTGCAGTCGCAGCTGAACGGCATCGAGCGCGGCTCGAAGGCGTGGGATGAGCATATCGCGAAAATCAAGGCTGTAAAGGAGGAGCTGGGCAAGGTCAACGAGCAGATGCAGCCGCAACAGGGGCTGTGGTCTCGCTTCAACCGCTGGCTCAACGACTGCCAGACCGCGCTGCTCGGCATCGGTGCGGCGGTAACAGGCTTGGTCATGGCCGGGAAGTCCGCCGTCCAGGCATACGCCGACATGGAGCAGGAAATGGCAAACGTGCGCAAGTTCACGGGGATGTCCGCCGAAGATGTGGAGAAACTGAACGAGGAGTTCAAGAAGATGGACACACGTTCTTCTCGCGAGGAACTGAACCGCCTCGCCCAGGAAGCCGGACGGCTGGGGAAGCAGTCACAGGAGGACGTGCTCGGCTTCGTCCGCGCTGCCGACAAAATCAACGTCGCCCTTGACGACCTTGGCGAAGGGGCGACGCTCACGCTCTCAAAGCTCACTGGTATTTTCGGCGACGAGAAACGCCTCGGCACCGAGAAAGCCCTGTTGTCGGTAGGTTCGGTCATCAACGAGCTGTCGCAGAACTGCGCGGCTTCAGCCCCTTACATCGCGGAGTTCGCCTCTCGCATGGGCGGTGTCGGCTCGCAAGCGGGGCTGACGGTGCAGCAGATAATGGGCTTCGCCGCAGTCCTCGACTCAAACAACCAGAAGCTCGAGGCATCGTCAACCGCCTTGTCGCAAGTAATAGTGCGCATCTACCAAGATCCGGCGAAATACGCCCGTGTAGCCGGAATGGACGTGGAACGCTTCGCCAAACTCGTCAAGACTGATATGAACGCCGCGCTGATCGAGTTCCTGACTACGCTGAACCAAGCCGGCAGGATGGACGTGCTGTCTCCAATGTTCCGGGAGATGGGCGAAAACGGCTCGCGTGCAATTTCCGCTTTGTCCACGCTCGCCAACCACATCGGGGAAGTCAAGAGCCAGCAGCTCGTCGCAAACGAGGCTTTCAGCCGGGCGGTCTCCATAGACAAGGAGTTCGAGGTGCAGAACACGACTGTACAGGCGGGGCTTGACAAGGCGAAGAAGGCTTTCAACGAACTTGCCGTGGAACTTGGCGAAAAATTGCAACCAGTGATGCGCTACTGCATCTCTTCGGGTTCGGCCATGCTCCGCGCACTCAAAGCCATGGTGGACTTCTTCATCAGGTACAAGACGGAAATCGTCACTGTCGCCGCTGCCGTGGCGGCGTACAGCGCCGTCATGCTCGTGTACAACGCGCGGGTGGCGATTGCCTCCAAAGCCACGGTTTTATTCCACGGCGTGTTGCGGCTGTTGCGCGGCATCCTCCCTGCGGTGAGGCTGTTGTTCACGCCGCTCATAAACGCCGTGCAGTATTTCACCAACGGACTCGAGGTGAACCATGCCATGCAGCAGCGGTGGCGCAGGAGCATGGAGGCGATGAAGTTCTCCTCTTGGGTCGGGCTGATACTCGCCGTCGGCGGCGCGGTTTACGCCGTGACACAGCGCATCAAGAACCAGCGTGAGGAACTCGAACGGCAGCGCAAGGAGGCGGAGGACTTCAAGAAGTCGATAACAGACCTTGACGAGACAGCAGCTGGCTATGCCGCTGCCGAGGTTGACCGCCTTGACGCGCTGTACAAGGCGGCCACGGACGAGGCGAAGTCAACAGACGAGCGCAAAGCAGCCGCTGAACGTCTCCAAAACCTGTACCCGGACTATTTCAAGAACCTCTCTGCCGAGGAAATCATGCTCGGCAAGACCAAGACTGCATACGACAAGCTGCGCGATTCCATCATCGAAGTCGCGCGGGCGCGTGCCGCCGCCGGAAAAATCGAGGAGAACGAGAAGACACTTCTCACCCTCGAACAGCAGCTGCCGTCCCTGCAAAAGAAACGCGATGCTGACAAGAAGGCGCATGACGCGGCTGTCGCCGACTGGGAGAACGCCCGGCAGCAGGAGGCCAACCGTTCTGCCTCGTACACCAACAGCACCGATGCGGCGGCTTCGGGGCTGGTGAACGTAACGCCTTACGCCCGGCGTGTTGCTTCGACAGGGAAAACCTACAACGCTTCGGAAGCGGCATTGCAAGCCAACCTCACGAAGCAGAGGCAGTTGAACGACGCCAACGAGTTCCTTCGCAAGAAGTACTCAATCAGTGCCGATGCCCTGACAGAACCGCAGACCCCGAACACCCCGGTCGTCCCGTCTGTCCCAACAAGCGGCTCTAATACCGGCAAGGATGCCGACAGGTTCGCGGCTGAAAAGGACTGGAGGGAGCAGGAAGAGGCCATGGCGCGTATCGCTTACGCCACAGGCAAAAAGGATTATCTCGAATATACGGCGGAGATGGACAGGATTGCCGTCGAGTTCTATGAGAAGCAGCTCCTGCACACAGACCTCGGCGAGACCGAAAGGCTCTCCATCACGGCTCAGTGGCGCGAAGCACAGATGAAGCAGACCGAGGATGCGCTCAAAGGGACGGCTGAAGCGGAAAACAATTCTTACAACGAGCGCATCGCCGAGGCAAAGCAGTTCTACATAGATGGGAAGTATACAAAAGAGACATACGACGAGGCTGTGGAACGCATTGAAATCGAGCATTTGAAAGCTCTGACCCTAATTTACGAAGAGGGATCAAAGGAGCGCATACAGGCGGATGCCGACCTCCAGGACGCTCTCTTCCGGCAGACGCAGCGGCGGCAGCAGAAGACGGAGGAGGCGGAACGGAAGTTCGCTTCGATGAAAGAGAAATTCTTCGGCGACAACCCTGCGGAACGACAGGCGAAATACGATGCCGATTTTGCCGCGCTTCAAACAGTGTACCAACGTGAACTCCAAGCGGCGGGCGACAACGCCGATGAGAAACTGCGCATCGAGGAGGCTTTCCAAAAGGCTAAGCTCGCGTTGCAGAAGCAGTACGGCTTGCTTGCCGAGGAGGACACGCGCAACGCTTTGCAGCGCGGTGTCGATGCTTCCGCCGAATGGCTCGGCGGCGAGGGCGGCAAAGCCTTGTCCGGCGCGTTGGATGCCGTTGTGTCGGGGATGTCAGCGGTTTTCTCGAGCCTGTCGTCTGTCATCCAAGCCGAGCTTGAAATGCAGACGGCGGCGATAAACAAGCGTTATGACGCGGAAGTGAGCCGTGCCGAGGGAAATTCTTACAAGGTCAAAAAGCTCGAGAAGGCAAAGGAGCGGGAGATTGCAAAGGCGAAGAACGAGGCAAACCGCAAGATGTTCGCGATGCAGGTCATCCAGGCGGTGGCACAGACCGCGACCAACGCTCTCAACGCCTACGGCTCTGCCGCCGCTGTCCCCGTGGTCGGCTACATCCTCGCCCCTGTCGCTGCCGCCATGGCTGTCGCAGCGGGCGCTGTGCAGGTAGCGGCAATCAAAAAGCAGCAACAGGCTTCCGCGTCGCAGGGCTACAAGTCTGGCGGCTTTACGCCGCCGGGCAGGGCGGACGAAGCCGCCGGTGTCGTCCACAAAGGGGAATGGGTCGCTTCGCAGTCCCTTGTCAATAACCCCCGGACGCGCCCTCTGCTCGAGGCTCTGGACTATGCGCAGCGCACTAACACAATCGGCTCTATCACTGCCGCCGACGTGTCGCGCTCGGTAACTGCACCAGCCTTGCTTGCAGCGCAGCCGCTGTCTTCCAATACCGTAGTGAACAATCCCTACAAATCCGCCCCGGAGCAGTCTCTCGAAAGGCTCTACGACACCCTCGACCGCCTCGATGAAAGGCTCAACGAGCCGTTTGTCACGGTCAACACCGTTGCCGGAGACCACGGAATGCGGCGTGCACAAGAGGAGTACGACCGCCTCATGAGAAACCGTCTGCCAAAATCAAGAAAGTAATGGAGATAAGGATAAACGGCAGAGAGGCCGTGTTGAAGAAAGGGACATCGTTTGAGTACGTAGCCGAGAACCGCCTCTTTTCGGGAAGCGATGGCTACACGCTGTCAATCACGTTCCCCCTCAGGGGATGCCCGGAGAACATAGCCATATTCGGCAGGATTAACCGCGCAGATGTCATCTCTGACAAGGTCGTTTTCAATTGCGAGATAAGGCATGGCAGGTTCTTCAAAGCCGGGTCAATCGCCGTTACGGAAATCAGCGAGTCGGAAGTCAAGTGCCAGTTCCTCGAGGGGCGCAGCGAGCAGAATTTCTCGCAGACTTTCGATGACATATATATCAACGTACTCGACCTCGGTGAGTGGCCTTCGGGCAAGCCGTCGCCTTCGCTGGCGTGGAGTCCGCTCTCATATCCCGACTGCGTGGCGCTGCCTTGGGTCAATGACTATTCGGGCAACATACAGAACCTTGCGGAGTATGTCGTTGACGATGCCTCGCAGGGTAAAGGGCATTATGAATGGAGCGCGGACACCTGGGGGCTGTCGTGGCAGCCGTACCTCATTTCCGTTGTCAAAAGGATATGCGATGCTGTCGGCTATGCCGTTGACCTCTCGGAATGGGAGAGGTCTGAGGAACACCGCTTCCTCCTTGTCTGCAACTGTCTGCCCGCTGCTTGGTACACGCCGCAGTTCGCCCGTGCGCTCCCTCATTGGTCGGTCGCGGAGTTCTTCGAGAGACTCGAACTATTCCTTGGCGCGGAGTTTGAAATCGACCACCGGGCAAAGTCCATAAAGTTTGCTTTTACCGACACCGTACTCAAGGAAGCCGGAGAGGTCGAGCTTGAAGGCATCATTGACAGGCATTCAACGGAAGTGTCGGTCGAAGACGGCGGCTGCGAGTACATCGAAGCCAAGAATATCGTCTACAAGGATTGCGACCACGCCGCCTGGAAGTATTACTCTTGCGACTGGTTCATCAAAGCGAACAAAGGAGATGCCGTGGTTTATGAAACTATGTCGGAAATGCTTGCAGCCAACAGGCAGTGGCGCACATGGGACGGGCAGCACCACCGCAACAGCCCGATTGACCGTCTGCTGTATGCGAAGGACGCTAACGCTTATTTCATCATACGCGCCGTCAGCCGCACCCCTTATTCTGACGGCAACAGAATCCGCTTCTCTTACCGCTGCGTGCTGCAGCCTGTCAACCTTTTCGGCGGACGCATTGCCGAAGAGGCTGACGATGCAGATCAGGTGGAAGTCGAGTTCGTCCCGGCACGCATCGACTTCACTGATGAAAAACACGGCAAGTGCCTGTTTCTGTCGTTCTCCGGCTATGACGAGGACAACGCCGAGGGTGAGGACGAGTCCGATTACCCTTTCATGCAAACGTTCTCCGCACAGACTGTCGTCGCCGGTGAGAAAGGGAAGAAAGCGGAATACTATGACAGGATTTATGTTGCCTTTTGGGACGGTGCGCAGGGCACCTCGGGCAAGCTGCCTTACCCGCAGGTCGAGGACATCGAAATAAGGGCTGACTGGGGCGGCTTCTCGTTCCTGCATTTCAACCTGCGGCTGAACAACCGCAAGCTTAACAGCCGTCGCATAGCTCGTAAAATAGACCCGAAAAGGAAGACGGCTTTCAAATTCCTATCAGACACCATCCCGAATGTACGAGCCGTGTTCAACATACACGGAAAGAAGTACGTCTGTGAAAAGATAACCGCGACTTTCACCGAACAGGGAATGTCGCAGCTGCTCAAAGGGGAGTTTTATCCAATTGTCGAGTGAATGTTCCCGGCAAAGGTTTGTCGGCACATTTGCCGAAACAAAGCCCAACTTAGCGGAGTAACAAAAACAGACCTCACGGTCTATTTTCTTATTTTGTTATTTTTGTTGGTTCTGTTTGGGTTCTTGTTTCCGCTAAATCTGTATGTACTGCTTAATAATCAATGTAGTAACAATCACATTAGACGAGCAACATGCAGAAGCCCACGCAGTTATTGTAATAACGTCACTGCCGGCACCGTGGCAAGGCGGTGTCTCTGGCGGTGACGGGGTATTACAAACCCACAGGCGTTCTACTGTTGCTATATCCTTGACAGCGATGATGGAAATTTGTCAGATTTCGGAACGTCAAGAATAAGCGCCAAGTATACGCTTTTTTGATAATATGTCGTGTATGTCGCGCCGTATTGTGCGGCGTCTCATACGATGTTGCCCGCCGCTCGACCCCCTACGGGGCTTCTGCTTCGTTACGGGTAACTTTTTCACAAAGTAAAGGTTTTTTTTTGATATGACAAAATATTCATCAAAAAAACCTCAAAAAATGTTTTTTGTGGCGCAAGGGTGTCTTTGTGGTGAAATTCGGGGGGGGTAATGTATTGATACTAAGCAATATAGCGTGATGTGCGCATATTGCGTAGCTGCAGCCCGGATGTTGAGCCTTCGGTCTGCCTTGTGTGCTTCGATGTTGTATACGCAGGTTATCTGTCTGTGTCGAGCCGGGCGATGTGGTCGCGGTCGACGTTGAGGATGCCGGGGATGGATTTGAGGGTGCGGATGGCTCGGTTGGTGGCCGATAGTGTGTGCGGCTCGGGCAGGCGGATTGCTATGGCATCGATGATGTCGTAGTCGTAGATGACGGCAGCGTTTAGCTGCTTGACTTGGGCGAACATGGCGGCGCGCACGCTGTCGGTGCGTGTGTAGTTGATAATCAGCACTCCGGGGTTGTATATGGTGCTGTCTTCGGGAATGTCGCCGACGGGTATGGCCTCGGCGTTGGTTGATTGAGGCTTGTGCGAGTTGCAGGCGCAAAGTATTGCAATGGTGGTAAGTATTGCAGTTGCTATTTTCATTTTGTGCGACTTATCGTTGTTCGTGGTATGAGTCATCGGTATTGACGTTCCATATGTTTTTGGGGGATGCGTTGCCTTGTATGGCATTGACGGCGGCTATGGCGGTAAGCATTGAGTGGTCCATATTGTTGTATCGGTGTTGGCCGTTGCGTCCGATGCAGTAGAGGCCGCCTATGCTGTCTAGGAAGTCGCGTATGTATGGCATTTGGGCGTAGGTGCCATGGTATGCCGGATATGCTTTGGGTATACGGATGCGTATGCTGTCGCGGATGACGGCGTGTGTATCGATGATGCCTATTCGATGCAATTCGTTGACGGCCATATATATGGATTCATCATCCGACATTGTCCATAGCTCATCGCCTTGGTTGCAGAAGTATTCTAATCCGAGCCATATGCCTTGGGTGGGGACGAGGTATGGTGACCAGTTGTTGAATATTTGCATTCGTCCGAGGTGTACGCCTTTGTCCTGGATGTAAATCCAGGTATCCGGAATGGGTTTGCCGTCGCGTGTGTGTATAGTGAGACTATCCACGAGTAGGCCCACAGTGACGAAGTCACGGTAGGGCAGGGCGGTGGCGTAGGCAAGTATGTCAGCCGGGATGTCGATGCCTCGAAGGTCGGGAACAAGGTCGCATAACGGCATTGAGGATAGAACGTAGTCGCAGGGAATGTCTTGTTGACAGCCGTCTCGGTCGATGACTGTGACCGAATGGACATGGCGTCGGCTGTCGATATTGATGGCAGTCACGCGGTGTCGTGTAAGGATTGTCCCGCCGAGTTGTCGTACTTGCTGTGCAGCGGCGTCCCATAGCTGTCCGGGCCCATATTTTGGATACCTGAATCTGTCGATAAGCGATGTTTCGACGTGCGTTTCGTTGGTGTTCTTGCGGGTCAGCATATTGCGTATCACGGCGTTTATGGATAGGCCTTTGACGCGCTGACTTCCCCAATCGGCGTTCATTTCGGATGGATGTATGCCCCAGACCTTGGTGGTATAGTCTTCGAAGAACATCCGGTATAGTGGTCGGCCAAAGCGGTTGACGTAGAAGTCCTCGAGCGAGTTGACAGGATGGCGTGGGTGTATCTTGGCCCACGCGTATCCACAGGCCGAGCGCATGGCGTTGAGCAGGCCTATGTCGCGCAGTGTGTGCCAAGACGCCGTGACCGGGTAGTCGATAAAACGATGTTTGAAATATATGTGGCTTACGCGGGGACGCAGCATCATGACATTGTCTTGAACCTCGGGGTTGCCGTCGTAGTCAAGTACGGATTTCCACCAGTCGTTGACAATGTCCGATTTGCTGAAAAAGCGATGTCCACCGATGTCCATGCGTAGCCCGTTATGGACAATTGTCCGACATAGGCCCCCCACGCAGTCTTCGGCTTCGATTACGACGGGCGTGATGCCGATGTCGGATGTGGCCAACTGCCGTGCGGCTGTCAGTCCTGCCGGCCCGCCACCGATGATGGCTGCAGTATGGTGGCTGCCGTGGTCTGTTGTGTCGATATGGCTAAGCATACACATCAGTTTGTAGTACAAAGATAAGCGTTTTTCGGCGTATTTGTGCTATATTTGCGTTGCAAATAACAAGCAAGCACACGATGTCACGCCGCAGCGAATTGGGCCGTATGGGCGAGCAGTATGCCGCTGAGTACCTCATAGCCAAGGGGTATGCAATACTTGCGCGCAATTGGCGTATGGGTCATCTCGAAGTCGATATTATAGGGATGGAAGGCGATGAGGTTGTTTTTGTCGAGGTCAAGACGCGTCAAGGGGCCGATGTGGATGCCGCCGTTATGGCCGTCGATGCGGACAAGCAGCATAATCTTATAGTTGCTTCGCGGGTTTTTATGAAGGTGTCCGGCCTTGTACACCATCGTATTCGATATGATATCGTTGCGGTCAATGTGGAGAATGGTCTGCCGAGTTTGACGCACTTACGCGGTGTCGCTTTCTCAGATTTTCGTCGCCGATTTCATTAGCCATATTGACTAATTCACGATAATTCTTGGCATCGTATTGTCGGCTTTGGGCAAGAAACGAAGAAGTTCCGACCCGATGGCCGAAACTTCTTCGTTTGGAGGTGGTGGTTATTTCTTAGAACGTTTAAACCAGCATTTTTTGCTGTGTTTGTGGTGGTGATGCGAAGCCACAACGTTGCCTTTGTCATCGCGGCTGTATCCGTACCCGTATCCGTATCCATAGGTGTGACGAGACGAGTATCCGTAGTATCCATAGTGGCGATAGCTGTAGGCACTTGATGTCATATTGACATTGTTCAGCACTATGTACGGATGTTTTAGGCGGCCATTGTTTATGGCGTTATGTAGCACTCTGAGGCTGCGTTTGGTCGAATAGGATGCTCGTGTCACGTACAATTGGATGTCCGATTGAGGTATCAGAATATATGTATCTGAGATGATGCCGATGGGGGACGTATCCATGATTATGTAATCGAAGTGCTGACGTAGGTATGCGATGAGTGTGTCCATGCGTTTGCTCAGCAACAATTCGTTGGGGTTTGGAGGTACTGGGCCGGCGGGCATAACGAACAAGTTCTCGCTCTTTGATGTAGGGAATATCAGCGAATTGATATCGTCTTCCTGTTCGGAAAGGTAGGTGGTGATGCCGCGGCTGTTACGGAGGCCTACGAGGTGTGCAAATACGGGGCGGCGAATGTCAAGACCAAGTACTACAACACGTTTGCCGGTAAGCGCGTAAGTTATTGCCAGGTTGAGCGAGACAAAAGTCTTTCCTTCGCCCGATACGGCAGAAGTGAGCAGTATCACCTTATTGTCTGCACCGCCCGGTATGAAACTGATGTTGTTGCGCAGCAGTCTGAATAATTCGGCTATTGGGGTGGCCACTTGATCTCCGATGACAATATTTTCTTTATCATCGCTATGGCATATTTCGCCGATGACCGGCACGGACGTCATACGCTCCAATTCGACTTGATCCTTGAATTTGGGGCTGATGATACGACGAGCCAGAATAATGAGTGCTGGGATTAGGAAGCCTATAAGCAGACCGATGGCAAGAATCGTCAGATGTTTGGGCGATACTGGACCGGAACCTGAGGGGTTGTCTATAAGTTGTGCTGTTGGTGTCGCAAGTGTTTTCTGCAGGGCTATTTCTTCGCGTTTTTGCAGGAGGAATGTGTAGATGTTTACCTTTACCTGCTGTTCACGGAAGATTTCTTGTAATCCTTTGTCTATGGATGGTTGGGCTGCCAGTTGTCCGGCGCTGCGGCTGTCCAGTGATGCTATGGAGCGGCGTGTGGCGCGTAGCGATCCACGTGCCGAGGCGATGTTGTCGAGTATTTGCGACTTTTGCTGGTTGAGTTTGTTTTCGAGCTCGCGCACATATCCGGTTTCGCGTGTTTGGGTTTGCAGTGCATGGTCGTAGTTGCTGACCATGGTGTTGTAGCTCTGTATTGCGGCGGATACGGCCGGGTCGTCGGATACTGTGGGCAGCATCTCAAAGTTGTCCTGGCGTTTTACGCGGTGTTCCACGTCGTTGAGCACTGACATTTGGGCATCAACTTGTGATATTTGCTGCTCACTGGAGCTACGCTGTGTCAGGTTCATCGTTGTCTGTGCATCGATGTCGGCGATATTGTGTTCTTCGCGGTATCGCTTGAGTTTTTCCTCAACATCGTGTAGCTCGTCGTTTATGTTGACCAAGCGGTCGATGATGAACGCCTCGGTTTGCAATGCCGAGCGGTTTTTGTCCTCGATAATGCGCTGATTGTATAGTGCCAGTAGCGTGTTGATGATGTCTACGCCTTGCTCGACAAGCGGGGTGTTGATACGTATGCGCAGAATTGTGTATGAGTTGTCGGCAAAATTGATGGTCAGTGAATTGGCAATAGTGGCGGCAACACTCGAGGGATTGGCGATTTTGACCTTGTAAACACCGTCAAGCTGAGATACAAGAGGTGAGCGCGATATAGTGATGGTCCCGGCACCCATCTGAATTTTTCCGGGGAGCTTGGCAAATAACTTTTCGATGCATTCCTCTTCGTCATTGACATTTGTCGATGCTTTGACCGCTATTCCATTGTTTTCTGGACTGATGGTCAGTTCTATAGGAGCTGATAAGTGCTTGAGACTTAGTGAATCTAACGAAACTTCGATTGGTGCGGTGCGGTAAACGGGAACGTCACGTAGTTTGCCTTCGCGATAGTACGAATACGAGAGATTGAGCGAATCGACAATCTTTATCAGGTTGTTTCGAGACTTAAGGATCTCGATTTCGGTTTCATCGATGTACTGCTTCAGGTTGACCATAGGGTTCTCGGATCCCATGGTGACCGCATTGCTTTTGGTAGAGGAGTTCTCATCGTTGAGATATATCGAGGCCGATACCGTGTATGTCGGGATTTGTGTCTTGCAGTAGTAATATGCGGCGGCGCCACAAATTATGATGCTGAGCAGGAATACACCCCAGTGGCTGAGGTAGTCTAAGAGCAAGCCCGTAAGATCGAATGATTCGGTCTTGACAATAGGGGTGTTGCCGGCGGCACTTTTGTTTGTGCCTATGTCAAAGTTGTCTTTTGGCTCTGATGTATGTGACATGTCTTGTTGTAAATGAGGTGTATGCCTATTGATCGTAGCTATTTTTTATGATAACATCGAGGGTATCACTTGTTCAAGTTTATAATTCCGATCACAAGTGCGGCTATGGAAGCTAAGCCGGATACAACAGATATGGCTGTGGTCCATCCTTGGTGCATCTGCCAGGCGCTTGCCGCAGCCGAACGATTGGGCGTAATGTATATGAAGTCGTTTTGCTGAAGGTTGAAATATGGCGACAGCAGCAGACTCTTGTCGTGAAGATTGAGGCGATGAACCTCGCGGGTGCCGTCGGCATTGGTGCGATACAGCAGGACGTTTTCACGGTCACCGCGGATGTCCAGGTCTCCGGCTTTGGCTAATGCCTCGAGGATGTTCATGCGCTCGTTGTCAGACTGATAAACACCGGGACTCTTGACTTGACCGAGGATGGTGACTCGGAAATTCATCAGGCGGATGTCTATTGTAGGTTCGATTTTGATATAACGGGGATAGATGGCATCCTTGATTTCGCGGGCAAGTTGTTCTTTTGTTTTACCGGCGATATGTATTCGTCCGATGACCGGATAATCAATATTCCCATCGGCGTCCACAAGATAGTAGTCTGTCAGCGAGGTAGTGTTTGTGCCGGCGGTGTTGGTATTATTACTGGTTTTGGAAATGGCTCCTTCCGGAGTTAGGTATTGGCCCTTGTTGAACTGAGCCACGGCTGTGGGGTCTGAGGCGTAGATGCATATGTTGAGCAGGTCTCCCTGAACAAATATCGGATCTTTTACTGTCGAGACGGCTGCGAGAGATTCGCGAGGAATTGTTTCGGCATCAACGAGATAAGGTACTTTCTTGGGAGCGCTGCATCCCGTGAGGAGGATGGCGCAAACGCATGCTGCGGATGCAAGTCTGGTTATAGACATATCTTGGATTTAAGATGTGGCGGGCTAAACCCTTGTTTTTGTTTTTTCCAATGTTGCGGTGGCGTTGATCGAGGCCAATGCCAAAGAGCGTACAAAATTACTCAAAAGATGTCATTCTTACAAATCGTAAATATTGTTTTCGTCTGTTTGTCAACGTAGTTTGAAAAAATATACTAAAGTCAAAGCGACAACGCAATTTTCAGCGTGTT
>ULTX01043569.1_pt1 | contig 14155 bp, 12 predicted proteins | sample 1958041 | NCBI WGS metagenome assembly ULTX01 (sample SAMEA4835747, study PRJEB28245) | human gut metagenome | biome: gut microbiome; material: fecal sample | place: Denmark | collected 2008
GCCGACAGGCGGTTCTGCAAAGCGATGATTTCGTTCAGTCGGCGTATCTTCACCTCCTCGGGCACGTCGTCGGGCAAGTGCTTGCTGGCATAGGTGCCCGGGCGTTCGCTGTACTTGAACATGAAGGCCGTGTCGTAGGCACACTCCTCCATCAGCGACAGCGATTGCCGGTGGTCTTCCTCGGTCTCACTGGAGAAGCCCGAGAAGATGTCGGTCGAAAGTCCGCAGCCGGGGATGATGCGGCGGATGGCTGCTACACGCTCCAGATACCACTCACGGTCGTACTTACGGTTCATCAGCTTCAGAATGCGGCTGCTTCCGCTCTGCACGGGCAGGTGGATGTGCTTGCAGACGTTGGGCATGTCGGCAATGACGTGCAGTGTCTCGTCGCTCATGTCCTTGGGGTGCGACGTAGTGAAGCGCACACGCATACCCGGAGCAGCTTCGGCCACCTGGCGCAGCAGCATCGGGAAAGTCACTACCTCTCCGTCGGCGCGCTCAAAACGGTACGAATTGACGTTCTGCCCCAGCAGGGTCACTTCCTTATAGCCTTTCTGCTGCAGGTCGGCCACCTCGCGCAAGATGCTTTCCACATCGCGGCTGCGTTCGCGGCCTCGCGTATAGGGGACTATGCAGTAAGTACAGAAGTTATTGCATCCGCGCATGATGGACACAAAACCTGAAATGTGATTGCCGCAGATGCGCGAAGGCACGATATCGCGGTAGGTCTCCGTGGTAGACAGTTCCACGTTGATGGCTTTCTCGCCCGCCTCTACCGCCGCAATCAGGTCGGGCAAGGTCAGGTAGGCATCGGGGCCTGCCACCAGGTCCACATGATGGTTGGCAATAAGGTCTTCCTTCACCCGCTCGGCCATACAGCCCAGCACGCCCACAATGAGCCCGCGATGCTTCTTCCGCATCGAGTGGAAGAACTCCAGGCGGTTCAGAATCTTCTGCTCGGCATTATCGCGCACCGAACAAGTATTCAAAAACACGGCATCGGCCTCGTCCAGCGTCTCGGCCATCGTATATCCGGCCATTTTCATAATCGACGCAACCAGTTCACTGTCTGCCACATTCATCTGGCAGCCGTACGTTTCGATGAACAATTTCTTATTGTCACCGGCAGTTGCAGATTTTAAGTCTGCTCCCGTTTGATTTTCCATTATTCCTAAAGTTTATTGATTTCGGGGACAAAGATAATGAAAGGACAGTGCCGGGGAAAATGAAAACAATGTTTTCTGAAGTAACACATCCAACGTGCGCGCCCACACCACAGATAAACCGAAAAACAAACGCCATTTTTGGCCTAAAACACCTTAAACGAAAAGAAAATGCAACAGAAATAGCCTGTTTGACAGTGATTCTACTAATTAATGTTAACGTAAAAAGCTTTTTCTGACTGTTAATTTGGTAAAAAAAGAATTATTTTACATTTTTGTGCAATGAAAGAAACATTAGATTTTTTCATAGTTAAGGTTTAGGTTAAAAAAATTAAGGGGAGCTGTGAAGCTGCCCTTTTTTATTGCCCAAATGTTAGGGGCTATCAGATTAATTAACTACCTTTGGCGGTGAAAAACAAGCATGCGTATGGAAGATATCTTCAAGTTTCTGTTGGTGGCAGGAATCATCGTGGTCGGAATCATCAAGCAGTTCAGGAAGGAAGCCCAAAGTAGCGAAGCTCCTCCCAGTGATGAACATGGCATGCCCCTATCCCACGAAGCCAATCCGCTTCCCGAAAACTGGGGAGGAGAAACCTATGGCGGATACATTCCCGAAGGTCCCAAACCAGCCGAACAGCTCCATACCCCGAAAAAGCAACAGAAGACTTCCAGACCCGAACCTTTCATCCCGCGAAGAGACCGGCAGACATCATCGCACCGGATCAGCCCGACTTCGCAACCGACCGCCCCTCCGGCCCCTGCCGGGCAAGAAACAGACCACACTGCAACCGACTTCGACCTGCAGTCGATAGAGGAAGTACGGCGAGGCATCCTTTGGGCAGAAATACTGAACAGGAAATACTGAAACCTGCTGTCGGTACATAAGCATTCGGTTCCTTCGCTTTTACGTTTGCAAGTTGGCAAGATATTACCTTTCTTCAACTGAACGGCTAAAAGACTCACGAACGGACAGACTTGACCCTGAAATCTTTAACATCAAAAATATAAAAGAACAATTATGGCATTTAATTACATTTCAGCAGAAGAAGCTGCAAGCCTCATCAAACATGGCTACAACATTGGTCTGAGCGGATTTACCCCCGCAGGAACTGCCAAAGCCGTTACACATGCTTTGGCCGCCATCGCAGAAGAAGAACATGCAAAGGGCAATCCTTTCCAGATCGGTATCTTCACCGGAGCCTCTACAGGTGATGCCTGCGACGGTATCCTGTCGCGCGCCAAAGCCATCCGCTACCGTGCTCCCTACACCACCAACCCCGACTTCCGCAAAGCCGTAAACAACGGTGAGATTGCCTACAACGACATCCACCTTTCGCAAATGGCACAGGAACTGCGCTATGGCTTCATGGGCAAAGTAAACGTAGCCATCATCGAAGCCTGCGAGCTGACCGAAGACGGTAAAATCTATCTGACTGCTGCCGGTGGTATCGCTCCTACCGTATGCCGCTTGGCCGACATGATCATCGTCGAGCTGAACGCTGCACACAGCAAGGCAGCTATGGGTCTGCACGACGTGTACGAACCCCTTGACCCGCCTTACCGCCGCGAAATACCCATTACCAAGCCCAACGACCGCATCGGCTTGCCCTACATCCAGGTAGATCCGAAGAAGATTGTAGGCGTAGTAGAGACCAATTGGCCAGACGAAGCACGTTCGTTTGCTGCTGCCGACCCCGTAACCGACAAGATCGGACAGAACGTTGCCGACTTCCTGGTACACGACATGAGACGTGGCATCATTCCGCAAAGCTTCCTGCCGCTGCAGAGTGGTGTAGGTAACATTGCCAACGCCGTACTCGGCGCACTGGGACGCGACACCACAATCCCCGCCTTCGACGTATATACCGAAGTTATCCAGAACTCCGTGATCGGCCTGATCCGCGACGGCCGCGTGAAGTTTGCTTCAGGCTGTTCGCTCACCGTTACCAACGACTGTCTGAACGGTGTATATCAGGACATGGACTTCTTCCGCGACAAACTGGTACTCCGTCCGTCGGAAATCTCCAACAGCCCCGAAGTTATCCGTCGTCTTGGCGTTATCTCTATCAATACTGCCATCGAAGCCGACATCTACGGTAATGTAAACTCTACCCACATCGGCGGAACGAAGATGATGAACGGTATTGGCGGCAGCGGCGACTTCACACGCAATGCCTACATCTCTATCTTCACCTGCCCGTCTGTAGCCAAGGAAGGCAAGATCAGCGCTATCGTTCCGATGGTATCGCACGCCGACCACAGCGAACACGACGTCAACATCATCGTTACCGAGCAAGGTGTGGCCGACCTCCGCGGCAAGAGCCCGAAGGAACGTGCACAGACTATCATCGAGAACTGTGTTCACCCCGACTACAAGAACATCATGTGGGATTACCTGAAACTGACCGACGGCAAGTCACAGACTCCGCACGCCATCCGTGCTGCCCTGGGTATGCATGCCGAGTTGGCTAAGAGTGGCGACATGCGCAACGTTGACTGGTCACAGTATAAATAATCCGTCCACCGACGAAAACAGACAACGGGCTGCAAGTGGTCAGGCAAAATGCCTCGACATTCACTTGCAGCCCGTTTTTCTTATCCGGCCGAGAACGGCATCAGTTGCCGGTAACGGAAGTTGACTTCTTGCCGGTAACCGTCTTTACCACCTCCAAACAGACCGCATCCTGAAAGGCCCGTGCCTGTCGTGCCGAAAGCGCGTTCTGCGTCATGATGGCGAAGGCCACCCAGTGTCCGCCTTTCGTCTTCAGATAGCCGGCCAGCGCATTGATGCCGGTATAGGAGCCTGTCTTGGCATGTACCTGCCGGAAAGCCGGCGTGCCGTATCCCATGCGGTACTTCAACGTGCCGTCCATGCCGCTCACAGGCAGGGCCTTGTAGAGCGGACCAAAGACGTCGGTACGCGAATAGGCGTAGCGCAACATGGCCACCAGCAACTCGGGCGAAAGGTAGTCGTAGTGCGAAAGGCCGCAACCGTCGGCCAGTCTGTATCGGGAAGGATTCAGCCCGATCTTCCGAATCAGTGCCCGCATGGCGTCCAGCCCGTCGTCGGCAGAAACGCGTTTCTTGCCCGTGGCCAGCACGCCTGCACGGCACAACATGGCTTCGGCGTTCAGGTTATCGCTCTCTTTCAGCATTACGTTGAGCACAGTCTGCATGGGTGTTTCGTGCCGTGCCAGTCTTACGGCCAGTGAATCGTGCGGCAGTTCGCCGAAACTGTAGGCCGACGCAATGGCTTCGCGGGTGCTGTCAGCAACGGACATGCAGCGGATGCCCGCTTCCTGCAGGCGCTCCACAAAGACGTGCATGAACATGCGGCCCGAATCGAACAGGTTGAGCGACCGAGTTACTGCGGACTGCACATTGCCACGCAGGCTGACGCTGTTGCCGTTCTCCAACCAGTTGCGATCGACCTGCAAGGGACCTGCGGCAGAGGTACGGCTGCGTGTCCGGTTGTCCAAAGTATAATAGGTGGAAGTCGGACTGCATTCGACTCGTGCCGCCAAGCCGCGTTCGGCAGGACGCAGCGTGACTTGCAACACACCCTTGTTGAGCATCAGCGGCGAAAGGTAGGGCTGAAAGGTGGAAGGGGTATCGTCCCACAACCAACCTGTTCCCCAATAGAGCGAATCTTTCATCGACACATCGCCCACAATGCGTCCGTCCAGCACACGGATGCCCCGCTTCGTCAGTCCGCCAATCAGCTCCTTCAGGTCGGTTTCGTCCAGTTCGGGGTCGAAACCGCCTACGACGTACAGGTCGCCCTTCAGCGTATCGCCCACGATGCGCCCACGGGTCCACAGTTCGGTGCAGAAAGGTTCGTCAATGCCCTGCTGCGACAAAGCCGTGATGGCCGTCATCACTTTCATGGTCGAAGCCGGGCGCGACAGCTTGTCGGCCTGATATTCGTAGAGCATACGTCCGGCAGTAAGGTCGTAAATGCAAAGGCCGGCATGGGCACCGGCAGGCAACTCATACTTCAACAAGGTATCGATGCGCGAGGCAAGCGTCGCCACACTGTCAGCCTGCTGTGCAGAGGCACGGTGCGCGAACAGCCAAGAAAACAAAAGCAGGCAACACGCCTGCAGGATAATCCGGTTCATAGTCATCTGTGATATTCAGTGAAGCAAATGAAGCAAAAAGCCGACGAATACGCAAGCGGAAGCAGGGCTTTTTTGCGGCACAGGCCGGAGTTTCGAAGAAAAAAGGCTGGAGTTTCGGGAGAAAACGCCCGGAGTTTCCGTAGAAAACCCGCCGGGTTTTATGGGAAAATGCCCGGGGTTTCGGGAGCAAACGACTGGGGTTTTATACAGGGGAAAAAGGGGTTGTGAGAAACACTTGCACGGCTCGTGTAGAACACAAGTACGGCTCGCGAGCCGTGCAAGTGTCTCTCAAACTCACAGTGCCTCGCGGAAAATCTCGCCTACCGTGGGATGCGGGAAAACAATCTTTTTCCACTCTGCCACAGTCAGTTTCAGTTCTATCGCCATACCTGCCAGGGTGATGATTTCGCTGGCCGGGTTGCCCAGCACGTGTGCGCCCAGAATGGTGTCATCGTCGGCAATCAACAGCTTGCATACTCCGTTGACACCTTCGTTTTCGGCCACAAAACGACCACTGTAAGCCATCGGCAACTTGACCACACGGCACGCGATGCCTTTCCGCTGCAGCGACTCTTCCGTCTCGCCCACGCCGGCTATCTCGGGATTCGTATATACCACGCCGGGGATGGCACGGTAGCTCATTGCGTCTTCCTTGCCGGCAATGTGATTGACTGCTACCTCGGCTTCGCGCACGGCAGTATGTGCCAGCAGCGAGAAACCTGTCAGGTCGCCACAGACATATACGCCCGCCAGTGACGTCTGCATGTGTTCGTCCACAACGATGCTGCCCCGTTCGGTCTTCTGCAACTCCAGATTTTCCAGTCCGAAACCTTTCGTCACCGGACGACGGCCCACACTCATCAGCAACCGCTCAGCCACAACTGAACCGGCGCCCTCGGCGTTCTCGTAATTCACCTGCACCTGTCCGCTGCCGTCTTCGGCCATTGCCAGCGAAACGACCTTCGTACTAAGCATGAACTTCACGCCACGCTTGGCGTACTCGGCACGCAGGAGGGCCGAAAGTTCCTTATCCATGCCTCCCAGAATCTCGTCCATCATTTCGACAACCGTCACCTGCACGCCCAGACTGTTGAAGAACGAAGCGAACTCCATGCCGATAACTCCACCGCCGATAATGGTCAGCGACTGGGGCAACTCCTTGTTGTCGAGCGCATCGCGATGCGTCCAGTAGGGCACGGTGTCGACTCCCGCAATGGGCGGAATGAAGGTCTCCGAACCGGTGCAGAGCAGCAGGTTGTCGCACTCGTACACCTCTTCGCCACAACGCACGTGGTTCTTGTCCACCACTTCGGCCGCGCCGGTCACTATCTTCACACCGTGGGCGGTCAGTTTTCCCTTCACGCCCAGCACCAACTTGCGCACCACTTTCTGCTTGCGGGCAATGATTTTGGGCAGGTCGAACCCGACGTTCTCTGCCGAAACGGCATACTTCGCCGCATGGCGTGCGCCGTCGTACATCTTGGCCGAATACAGCAATGTCTTGGTAGGGATGCAGCCTTCGTTCAGACAGACGCCTCCGAGGCTGTTTTTCTCGAAAAGTACCACACTCATTCCTGCCTTTCCGGCAGCTTCGGCAGCCGTATATCCCGCAGGACCTCCGCCGATAATGGCAATTTGATATTTATCCATGGCATTTTAACGTTTATAGATATTTGCTCGCAAGATACAACAAGTATTTCAAATACAGGCAGCATAGCCACGGATTTATTTGTCGCACGCCTGCTTACCCGCAACCTGCATGGACGAACAGTGCTCTGCCAGTTATCAAAACATACTTCATCCATCAGCTATAAACCCATGCAAATCATACAGAAATCACTTTAGCAGTCATCCCCTTTTACTCATTTTACAATCCATTTCCAAGGGAACAAGAAATGGACAAATAAAGGGAAAAAACAGACTATTTAAGGCATTTTTTTCGGTAAGCCAAAGGAAACACCCCGGTCGCCTTGCTAAACAGGTGGGAAAAATAAGCATAATCATCTACCCCAAGGTCGTTCGAAATCTCCTGAATGCTTCGAGACGAATAGACCAACATGCGCTTGGCACACAATATCAGTTCGTTCTGGATGTACTTGCTGACATTCATTCCCGTCACCGACTTCAGCACTTCGTTCAGGTGAAGCAAAGAAAGATGAAGCTGCGAAGCGTAGCTGGACGGACTGCGATTGGACGATATCTGCTTATCGAGCAAGTTCCTGAACTTGACGGTTACCTCGATGTCGCGACGGGTAAAGCCGGAACTGTCCAATCCGCCTTTTATGATTTCGGCCACGATACTTATGATGACAGACACCATCGCCCGAACGACAAGCTTCGACACAGCCCCACTGCACTGTTCCATGCGGGGAGAAAGCAGCCCGACAATCTGCTCCAATTCAGCCCGCTGCTGTTCGCCGACCGAAAAAGGAGCCATGTTCAAGGCATATTCGCCGAACACCATCCGGCAGGTACTATCGACAAAAGCACTGTCTATCCGTATCATCATTCCCTCTACCTCCCCGGTCTCCACAAACCGATACGCCTGCCTGAAACCTATAAGCAACATCTCATTCTCCGAACAACAATATTCCTTGAAATCAATGTTCATGCGACAACTCCCTTTTTTAATCAGCAACATCGTATAACGACTGTCCTGAAAGGAATACTCGATCGGTTCTTTTACCAATCCGGCATCAATGGTACGGATGCTGACTCCGCACTCACCCGACTGATTTGCTTTATGTAAAGGAAGATTAGCCATTGTTTTCTGTATTATTAAGTTCTGTCATTGTTTTCCGTTTCTCCAGCACCCGAATGAATTCTTCTTCATCCGTCGGTTGCAAAGCATCGTGTTTCCCATCCTTATAGACTATCAGCACATAGCGCACCAGCGCATGCCCGGCCACCGGTACAGACGACCTGCGCTCGACCGACACCACCTCGGACAACGAACGCTCGCGAAGACGCGAAAAACGCCCTTCATAAATCAGCAGACGGCCGTCGGTGGTTAGCGTATAGGTGGTATGAATAATCTTTTCGATGAAATGAAGCAACAGAATACCCCACAGGACAGCTATCAGAATGTACTTCACCCACAGGCAATAGACCAGCATAAAGGTAAACAAAAGCAATGCCAAATAACGGCCCGTAGCAATGCGGGCATGGAACACTCTATCCATAGTTTCTCTGCTTTTTTGCGGTAAAGGTATGCATTTTCAGTGGTAAAGCGAACAAGCAATGCACTTATTTTGTAGTTTTGCATTTGATAATAATGCATATTAAGTATTCAGTCTTTGAGTTTTAAGCTCGTCAGTTCATAAGTAATTACTTTACTTCTACACAAAAACTCAAAAACTTATAAACTAATAAACTCACCTACTTATGGTAAGAAAGTTCGATTTCCTCGTCATCGGCTCAGGTATAGCCGGTATGAGTTTTGCCCTGAAAGTGGCGGAAAAGGGGACGGTAGCCCTCATCTGTAAGGCCGGAATGGAAGAGGCCAACACCTATTTTGCACAAGGAGGCATTGCCTCGGTAACCAACCTGGCCGTGGACAACTTCGAAAAGCACATCGAAGACACCATGATTGCCGGCGACTGGATCAGCGACCGCGCGGCGGTAGAAAAAGTAGTACGGAACGCACCCGCCCAAATCAAGGAACTCATCAACTGGGGCGTCAACTTCGACAAGAAGGAAGACGGAACCTTCGACCTGCACAAAGAGGGCGGACACTCGGAGTTCCGCATCCTGCACCACAAGGACAATACGGGAGCCGAAATACAGACTTCACTCATCGAAGCCGTGAAGCAGCATCCCAACATCACCATATTCACCAACTTCTATGCAGTAGAAATCATCACGCAACATCACTTGGGCATCATCGTGACACGCTACACACCGGGCATCAAGTGCTACGGTGCCTACGTACTGAACGAAGCTACGGGCGAAGTAGATACCTTCCTCTCTAAAGTGACTGTGATGGCTACAGGAGGTTGCGAAGCCGTCTATCGTCATACCACCAATCCGCTGGTTGCCACGGGCGACGGCATTGCCATGGTCTATCGTGCCAAGGGAGCGGTAAAGGACATGGAGTTCATCCAGTTCCACCCCACGGCACTCTATCATCCGGGCGACCGTCCCGCCTTCCTCATCACCGAAGCCATGCGCGGCTACGGCGGCGTGCTCCGCACCATGGACGGCAAGGAGTTCATGCAGAAGTACGACCCGCGCCTCTCACTGGCTCCGCGCGACATCGTGGCACGCGCCATCGACAACGAGATGAAACAACGCGGTGAGGACCACGTCTATTTGGACGTTACGCACAAAGATCCCGAAGAGACCAAACGCCACTTCCCCAACATCTATAAGAAGTGCCTCAGCATTGGCATCGACATAACCAAGGACTACATCCCCGTAGCACCTGCCGCCCACTACCTTTGCGGCGGTATCAAAGTCGACCTGGACGGACAGAGCAGCATCCGCCGTCTGTACGCCATCGGCGAATGTTCGTGTACAGGCCTGCACGGCGGTAACCGTCTGGCATCGAACTCGCTCATCGAAGCCGTGGTCTATGCCGACGCTGCTGCCAAACATGCGTTGAGTGTGCTCGAACGTTACGACTTCAACGACGACATCCCCGAATGGAACGACGAAGGTACCATCAGTAACGAAGAACGCGTACTCATCACACAGAGCATGAAAGAAGTAAATCAGATCATGGAGTCGTACGTGGGTATCGTACGCAGCAACGTCCGTCTGACCCGTGCCTGGAATCGTCTGGACATCCTCTACGAGGAGACCGAACGCCTCTTCAAGAGCTGCAAGGCCACTCGCGAGCTGTGCGAACTGCGCAACATGATTAATGTAGGTTACCTCATCACCAAGCAGGCCATGGAGCGCAAGGAAAGCCGCGGATTGCACTACACCATCGACTATCCGCACCATGCCGACGAGGCTGAAGGAAAGAAATAATATCCCTCTCCTCCCCCTAAAAACAGCAACCCCATTGGCAGCAGCCGTTCGGCTCCGCCAATGGGGTTGATTGTTTATGGTAATCCGTATCTTACCAGTTCTCCTTCTTCACTTCGAAGTAAGCCTGCGGATGCTGGCAAGCGGGGCACAGCTCGGGAGCTTCCTTACCTACATAGATGAATCCGCAGTTGCGGCACTGCCATACCACTTCGCCTTCCTTGGCAAATACGGTAGCATTCTCAATATTCTTCACGAAAGCCTGATAACGCTCTTCGTGTCCCTTCTCGGCAATGGCGATGTTGCGGTACATCAGGGCGATTTCGGGGAAACCTTCTTCATCGGCGATGTCGGCAAACTTGGGATAGTCGAGCGACCACTCTTCGTGCTCGCCGGCAGCGGCAGCCTGCAAGTTCTGGAGGGTTGTACCGATCACACCTGCGGGATAGCTGGCTGTAATCTCTACCATGCCGCCTTCGAGCCACTTGAACATACGCTTGGCGTGTTCTTTCTCCTGCTCGGCAGTCTCCAAGAAGATGGCAGCAATCTGTTCGTAACCTTCCTTCTTGGCCACGCTGGCAAAGTAAGTGTAACGCATACGTGCCTGCGATTCGCCGGCGAATGAAGTCATCAGATTCTTCTCTGTGCGGGTTCCTTTGATACTCTTAGTCATAATCGTTTCTTTTTAATAGGTTAATATACAGGTTATTTCTTATGCTGCAAATATATAAAAACAGATTGTAACGTTCCTCATCAAACTCCATCGGATTTATCTATCGGCTGATAAACGGAATCTATCGGCTGCGTACTGTAGCAATTGAGCGGCAAGGCAAAGGCCATCACCTGCACGTTAACAATAATTGTCCGCCAAGATGCCTGAAGTAGAAACAAATCTGCGTATCTTTGGGTTCGAACAATAACTGTAAAAATGAAAAAACTTCTCCGAACCTCTGCCTTCCTGCTGCTGGCAGGCATGGCCGTCACCTCTTGCGTCATGCAACGTTCCGTTTCAGAATCCAGATCGGCCAACAATCCCGACTACCGTGTCAGCTATCTTTTCGAACACGACGGATGCCGAGTATATCGATTCTACGACTCGTGGTCGGGCAGTTACGTGTACTTCACCACTCAGGGCGACGTGACCGCCATCCCCAACGATTCCACCCGCCGGCAAACCGTAACCTACCGCCAGCGGAATGACAGCACGTTCGTGAAAAAAGCTCTTGAATAGAGCCAAACTTCAACATAATGTATAATCATTAAAAAAGAAACCACAAATGTTTACCATCAGAAAAGCAACCGTCGCCGACTGCGAACTTATTCAGAAACTGGCGCAGCAGGTATTCCCTGCCACATATCGCAACATTATTACACCCGAACAGATAGATTACATGATGGACTGGATGTATTCGCCCGAAAACATCCGCAAACAGATGGAAGAAGAAGGCCACGTCTATCTCATCGCCTACGAAGAGTGCGAAGCGGCAGGCTACGTATCCGTACAGCCCGAAGGCGAAAACCTGTTCCACCTGCAGAAGATATACGTACTGCCCTACTTTCAGAAGGCACATTGCGGCAAGTTCCTCTTCCGCGAAGCCATCCGATACATCAAGGAAGTGCATCCCGCTCCCTGCCGCATGGAACTGAACGTTAACCGCCACAACCCCGCCTTGGGATTCTACCAGCACATGGGCATGACGAAGGTGCGCGAAGGCGACTTCCCCATCGGAAACGGATATTATATGAACGATTACATCATGGGCATCGACATTTGAGTCGAAACGCCCCCGATGCATGACACTTCACCCGTCCCCCGCGTGACCCTTCACAGCAACTTGCTTATTATGAGCCATTTGCTTTGAAACGTGAATGACAGAAGAAAAGATCATTTATCCTTCGTGAGCAACACTTGCATTCCATTTGTGGGACACTTGTACGGCTCGCGAGCCGTGCAAGTGTCCCACAACCGCATCACAAGCACCCTTCACAACACCCACTACAGCCATCGCCCAACGTTAACCTGACATTAACGCAACGTTAACCTAAATCCTCTCGACTCCATCCTAACTTTGCATCAGCAAAAGAAAAAATGACTGTCTAACCCATTAACAGATATGCAATGAAAAATCAATGCCCTTATTGCTCCGAACCAATAGGTATCGCCTCGCGACTGAAGTACTGTTTCATCAGCACCCACTTCAGCATCCGATGCCCACACTGCGGAAAGACGATACGCCCGCTGAAGAACCCCTTATCTTTTCAACGCTGTTTCTACGCAGGCGCATTCACCGCTTTCGCCTCTTTTTGGGCATTCATCTATCTGATAAAAGACCACTTCTGGCAAGCTGTCCTGTTTGCTGCCTGCATGTCCCTACTCCTGACCATTGCAATAGCAATCGTTACAATAAAGAATATAGAATTCACAAAAGACAAATAACCTGTAATAAAAACAACTCTGCAACGACTAATGAAACAAAACCATCAAAAAATGACCGCAATGAAAAAGACACTCGCACTTGTGATGCTTCTCTGCATCGCCCTCGGCGCTCAGGCGCAACTGTTATGGAAAGTATCGGGCAACGGACTCGACCGCCCCTCGTACGTCATGGGTACACACCACCTGGCTCCGCTCAGCATCAAGGACAGCATCTCTGCCCTGCAACAAGCCATCGACCAGACCGACCAGGTGTATGGCGAACTCGTAATGGATGAAGCCATGAAGCCCGAAAACATGATGAAGATGCAGCAAGCCATGATGCTGCCGGCCGACACCACACTGAAAAGCCTGTTCACACAGGCACAATACGACACCATTGCTGCCGTAGTAAAGAACTACATGGGCGTAGACCTTGCCCTGTTCAATAAGCTGAAACCTGCTGCCATCACTACCCAGCTGGCCGTGGCACTGGCCATGAAATCGCTGAAGGGATTCAACCCGCAGGAACAGCTCGACACCTGGTTTCAGACACAGGCACGACAGGCCGGAAAGAAAGTAGGCGGACTGGAAAGCATTGCCCTGCAAGTAAACGTCCTCTACAACTCGCAAGCCCTGACACGACAGGCGCTCCTGCTGCACTGCACCGCCACGCACATCGACCAGAGCATCGACCAAAGCCTGCGCATGACTCAGGCCTACATGAAGCAAGACCTGGACGAACTGCTCGCCATCACCGAAGAAAAGGTGAACAATGCCTGCGACAGTACCCCCGAAGAAATGGACGCACTGATATATCGCCGCAACGCCGACTGGGCCCGCCAACTGCCCGCCATCATGAAGCAGTCCCCCACCCTGGTTGTTGTAGGTGCCGGACACCTGCCCGGTCAGCGTGGCTTGCTGAAGCTGCTTCAGGAACAAGGCTATACGGTAGAGCCGATGAATTAAGTGTAACCAAGTCCGAAAAATATCACTACCTTTGGAGTCTGAAACCTTAGTTTGAACCCGTCATGGCAAGAAGAAAATCGAAAAAGAAAAGCTCCAAAGGTGTGGTATGGTTTGTTCTGCTGGTGTGTGCCGCCTTCATCGGTTACGGTCCGCTGAACAATGCCCTGAAGTCAGGCAACATCCGCCTCGACCGGCTGCCGCAACTGCTGAATGAAAACCTGTCGCAGAACAGCACCACGCAACCATCGTCCACTGTAACCGACGCACAAGGCCTCGAACTGCCTGCACCGCTGAAGAACGTGTCCGAAACCATCCTGAAGCGCAAAGGCTACACCGTATCCTACAACAGCCGGCTGAACGTCCCCAACTGGGTGGCGTGGGAGCTGAACCGTGACAAACTGGTAGAACGCGAAAGCCGTTCCGACAAATTCCTGCCCGACCCCGACCTGCCCGCCGACAAAGCCGTCACCACCGACGACTACAAACACTCGGGCTGGGACCGCGGCCACATGTGCCCC
>ULTX01033418.1_pt1 | contig 14153 bp, 16 predicted proteins | sample 1958041 | NCBI WGS metagenome assembly ULTX01 (sample SAMEA4835747, study PRJEB28245) | human gut metagenome | biome: gut microbiome; material: fecal sample | place: Denmark | collected 2008
TATCCTAAACTGTCCTTTAATGTTAGTTTTACAGCATTAGACAATAAGAATCTGTCGCTGCTAATGGGTTTTTATGCAAAATGCAAGGGTACCCTTTTACCTTTCTTTTACAAGGATTATGGCGCTCGCGTCGAACTACAGGATCTTAGCAGAGATGACAACGGTAAATATCAGCTGTTTATTAAAAATGGCGGCTATGTCCTGCCTTGCGAAAAGGCCGACAATGTACGGGTTTATGTTGATGATAACGAGACTGTAGATTTTACATTGGATGGGGACGTACTGACAGTGCCAGATGCGACGTCAAAAAGCGTTGTTAAAGCAAGCTTTGACTATTATTGGCGTGTACGCTTCACAGATACGCTTTCTGTTACCCAGTCTTTTGCGAATGTAAACAACGTTGACTTGAAATTGGTTACAGTGAGGTGATGAACATGAAAAACTGCACGTTAGACCTCGCTCAGCATCTCAACGCTGACAACGAATTTATCTGCTGCGATTTGTTTACGCTGACGCTGAGCAGCGGGAGTGTATATCACATTGCTGATTTTGACAGCGATGTCAGCTTTAATGGCAAAACATACAGACATGATATGTTTATCATCAGCCGTGATCAGACCAAGACGGCGGGACAGCCGTCCGTAGAAACGCTGTCTGTCACAATCAGCGCCGACCGCCAGCATAATGATAACGTGGATAACATGTTTTTGCTAAAGGCCGTGCACGAGGGCAAATTTGATGATTGTCAGCTAACTCTTAGCCGTGCATTTTTGGACGCTGAAAATGGCGCTGTGCTGGGGGTGTTGTCGCTGTTTAATGGACGCTGCGAGGTGTCATCATGCGGCGGCATCAGCGTCAAATTATCTGTAAAGAGTGAAACTATCGGTTTAAATGCATCTGTACCGCTGAGGACGTTCGCGCCTCAGAATGTATATCAAGAGCAGTCAGGCGTAGTAAGCACGGCAAGCAAAGATGCCTACACCTGTATGATTCCGCTAAAACCTAGCAAAAATGTGCTGGTGAAATTATGATGAATAACAAATTATACGAAACAGCGCTGAGCTATGTGGGTACGCCGCATATCAACGGCGCTAACGTCAAGGGTGCAGGACTTGATTGCTGTACGCTCATTACCAATATTTACAAAGAAATGGGATGGGCTGACATCCCTATGGAATTTGGTTACAGCGGCGATTGGTATTGTCAAAAAAATTGTAAAGAGCTTGTGCTTGCATATCTTACAAAATATTGTTATGAGGTCGATGAGCTTCAGCCCGGCGATGTTATCTCATATCGCTGGGGACGCAGCAATTATGCACATCTTGCAATGTATTTAGGCAATGGCTGCATCATCCATTGCTCAGCCGATAACGGCACATGCATCACAGATTTGGATGAGCCGTTGCTGCTGGATGCAAAAGGCAGGAGCAGGGCAACGGGATTTTGGAGGTTAAAAGATGGGACTTTTTAAAGGTGCGAAATTTACGAGCCGCTCGCAAAAAATAGACGCTTTCCAAAGCACCGTCTGTGAGTTTGGTACACCCGTGCCGCTGTTGTACGGCACGTGTAAGGTGTCGCCAAATCTTATGTGCTATCAGGATTTTGAAACAAAAGAAAAACGCACTACGCAGAAAAGCGGCAAATCAAAAAGCACCACTATAACATATCTGTATTATGTTTATGCTGAGCTTGCGTTGGGCGAGGGCGTGATAAGCGGTATCAATAAAGTGTGGGTGGGCGATACAGCCTACGCAGGCTTAGGCGCATTGAACGCCAACACCAATAACGAGGGTGCAGGATTGGCGCTCAACAAGGGCGATAACAGCCAGCCGACAACCTACATGAGCACAAATCATGCTGACATCGCAACAGGCTATGATAATTTAGCGTATCTGTATGGCAGGATTTTTTTAGGCGAGGATAATGCCTCAATGCCGTCATATAGCTTTGAGGTCCGCGGTACACTGATTGCCGATAACACCGACGCAAATCCCGCTTATGTCATTAAGGATATATTGAGCAAAATCGGCTTAGGCTCATACATCGATGAGGCGAGCTTTGCCGATTACGCCAAATATTGCGCTAACGCTGATTTGCTTATCAGCACGCCAAACGATGCATTCAGCAGGCAGGATAAAGCTCAAACAATTATTGCTAATCTGCTGGAGCTTACCAATACATATATGTATTGGAGCGTAGACCGTTTTAAATTCGCTGTACGCGACGATGTTCAACGCGCCGAATGGTCGCCAAACACACAGATTATGTATGATCTGACGGCTGATGATTTTATTCCGCAAAGCGGCTCGCCTGTAATCGTTAAACGTAAGGACAGCACGGAAATTTATAATTACATTACTGTAAATTTTTTGAACCGCGCCAACGATTACGAGGAAGAATCGGTCAGCTATCAAGACCTTGACAGCATCAAAAAATACGGCGTGCGAAGCGTTACCTATGATGCCAAATGGTATCACACAAAAGAACGAGCGCTGAAATACGCACAAATGAAAACACGCATCGCACAGACGGAATGCAATCAATATACGTTTAGGCTGCCGTGGAAATATTGCAGGTTAGAGCCGGGCGACCTGCTGCGCATCACTGATGAGGCTATTGGCATTGACGGTCAAGTGGTAATGGTGAGCGAAATTACCGAGGCTAAGACCGGTATATTGACTGTAACCGCTGTACAGAGAACGCACGGAGCATACAGCGAAGCTAAATACACCGTTGTAAATGATTACCAATACCAAGATTTTAACGTAGAACCTGGCAATACGGCGCGTCCGCTGTTTATTATTCCGCCGTCTGATTTGGTTACCAGCGCCAGCGGCTGCGAATTATGGATTGCTTTGCAAGGCGCTGCCAAGACGTGGGGCGGCTGCAATGTTTTTGTCAGCGATAAGGACGGCGATTACAGCAATATCGGCACACAAGGCATCAACAGCATCTATGGCACAACAGCGGGAACAATGACGGCTGATGCAACGAGCGCATATATCAGCTTAAATAATCAGCGCCCCGTTGAGCTGCTGACAGGCAGCGCACAGGATGCAGCCAACGGTAATACACTGATTTGGATAAACGGCGAATGCATGAGCTATACACGTGCAACGCTGTTAAACAGCAATCTGTATCAGCTCACAGGGCTGATACGTGGTCAGTACGGCACAACGGCAAAGGCGCATAGCTACGGCGAGGATGTTGCCGTTTTGGACGGCGGTATATACGTTGTCCCGCTTACTAAACAGCATATCGGCAGAACGCTGTATTTTAAATTCCCTGCATTTAACGAATTTAAGGCGAACGGGCAAAACCTGGCTGACGTTGATTGTTACAGCTGCGTCGCTGCTGTGTCTGACCTGCCGAATTGTACAGACGTAACAGCTTATAATAAATATCGTGATATCGGCGGCAAGGTTGTCTATCATGATATTATCGTTGAGTGGTCGCCAGCTGATTTTGATAATTATCAGCAAGCGCAGGTATGGTACAGACAATACGGCGAAGCGTGGCGATACGGCGGCAGCGGTTACAAATCAGCTACATTGCCGCAGGTGGATATCGGCAAGAGATATCAAATCGCTGTGTGTACGCAGGATATTTTTGGTAATGTCGAGACACCCGACGTATCGGCACAGACAAATATTTTAGTTGCAATCAGCACAGCAACACCAACAGCGCCGACAAATCTCAGCATCACTTTAAAAGATGCCGTAGTGATTAAATGGGACGAGGTGCACAACGCTGATGTTAAATATTATGAGATACGTTTGGATGCTAACGTCGGTGTTGATAATGCAAATTTTATCGCACGGACGGCAGATAACAGCTATACAACAAACGCTATAACCGCACGTTACGGCACGATTTATGTTTTTGCCGTCAGCGCCTACGGAATCACCAGCGCCCCTGCAACAGCAGCATATAATTTTGCTACACCGAACGCGCCGAAAATCAGCGTCAAGGCAAAAATGCAGGGCATTGAATGTCGCGTGTTAGAGAGCATCCCGAATAATTGTATCGGCGTGCATTGGTACTTTGACGGAGCGACGAATGACAGCGACGATAAAACAGCGAACCTGAGCTATTATAAATCTCTCGATGCTGGCGTTTATGAGGTCAAGGCTTGCTATTACAATTATTTCGGTGACGGCAGATACAGCGGCAGCGAAACAGTAACCGTGAAAGCAACGATTGACGCAGGGCTGATAGAGGCAGGAAGCATTGCCGCCGATAAGCTCGATGCGACTATAAAAAACAACATCGCCAACGCTACGGCGAACGCTAATGCCGCTTTGCAAAATAGTAATAACGCTTTAGTTAATGCCAATGCAGCATTGAGTAATAGTAATATTACGGCTGATAAGTTAAAAAAAGATTATAGTACAACCACGCAGACGGAAACACTTATTGCTACACGTGTTGCTAACAGTTTGGGTAATTACAGTACCACAGAGCAGACCGCTAATATGATTGCTGGCAGCATTGCTAATTTCAAAGACGATACACTTAGTCAGTACAGCACTACTAAGCAGACAGCTGCCATGATTAGCAGTGGAATTGCTGATTTTAGGGACGGTACTCTCAGCAAGTACAGCACGACAGAGCAGACATCTGGCATGATTAGCAGCAGCATTGCTAATTTTAAAAATGACACGCTTAGTCAGTACAGCACTACTAAGCAGACCGAAGCGCTCATCAGCTCGCAGGTAGCCAGCTATACTGACGGAAAACTGAGCGGTTACAGTACAATTGAGCAGACCAACACGGCAATCAGCAACGTGGTTGTTAAGCTGAATAATGCGACTGATAAGAAATTAGAATCGTACAGTACCATACAGCAAACTCAGGATGCCATCAGCCTTGCGGTAAAAGATATCGACCTTGACGGCAATACGCTGGTCAGCAAAATTAACCTTGCTAACGGAGGGATCCTGCTGGACGGCAAGCTCATCCATATCACCGGTCAGACTCTTTTTGATGACAATATTGTTACCAACAAGATGCTGCAGGCAGGCTGCGTGGATGCAGGGAAAATTAAGGTAGATAGCTTGTCAGCTATAAGCGCGACTATCGGCACGCTGCGTACAGCGACAAGCGGAGCGAGATTGGAGATAAAGGATAATTTGCTGGAAGTCTATGACAGCAATAATGTACTAAGGGTACGAATGGGGGTATGGTAATATGGCTGTTGGATTACAGGTTTACAAGGCAGACGGAAGTCTTGATTTAGACCTTACTAAACGCATACCTAAGTTTATAGGCGTAAAGACTGTAACAGGTACAGGGCAATTGCTTATATCTGAAGTTGCAGACAATCCAAACAATAAGCTTTGGTATATCATCTCCAGTTATACTCCCAGCGAAGATAAAGGTAGTATTCCGTTAATCAGAATAAGTGATGCCGGCAGTAAAATTCAATGGTCAAACATTCCGCGCACTACGTTTCGTTATGGGGTGTATTAATGAAATATTTTGAAGCATTAACCGAAGATGATGGGGCTATTGTGATTGATGATAATTTCCAAAATTTAGAAGTACTTGCAAAGATACCACTAGCTAATATAGTTTGTACTAAAACTAATATCGGTATTACTCATTATGCTTTTTATAAATTGCCGACAATTAACTATGTAAATGCTACGCCAGTCATATATGGATTATCTTTAAACGGTCTTAACGATGTAAAACCATTTAGTTTCGATTTAAGAAATCCGGTGAGCGGTAGTGGGTTAGCAGTATATTTTTATGATACAAGCTGTGGTGGTAATGCTACTAAATATGTTGAAAGTGTCGAACGTGCTGATATTGTAGCAAAAGCGTCTGTTTACCTATTTGGGTACAAGCAAAGGTCTGCTTCGGAACATTTGGCAGGATTAGAAATATATAATGCTGATGGTGATGTTACTTACTCATCTGCTGCACCTTACGCTTATATTTTAGGCTGTGGGAGTGACGAACAGGAAACAATAACTTTTAAAGATACTACAATAGCCTGCAATCTTGGAACAGACGCATACACCGACATAAAAGAATCGCATAAAGCTGGCACAAAGGGCATTGAGTCAGTAATGCGACCAGGCTATGTCGTTAGCAGTAACAGCGTTACCATAAACAAATTAAGAATAAATGTTGTTTATGTTGATGACGTTGAAGATGACCTGGTGGAAAGAGAATATTTCTCAGCTTATTACTCTTATGGTTGGTTAATATTAACTTTTAAAAGCTGATTAGAGGTGAAACCATGCAGATAGAATTTGAAATTGACGGTATGCGGCTTGCAAGAACGTCAGACGCATACGTAACCAATTTTTAAGGGAGGCGACAAATGAAACCACAAGCATTTCAGCCGGGCGAGCTGCGCACGGTTTAATCCCCAACGTAAGGTTATTATTTTAAGGAGGTGATACGCCATGTTTAAGGTTGACAACAACAACATCAGCATGATCAGGGGCGACAGCGGTGTTTTTACCATCACCATCACTGACGCCAACGGCAGACCTGTTGAGCTGACCGAGGGTGACGTGTTGACGTTTACGCTCCGGAGAGCCGCCAGAAATCCCGCTATTGTTCTGCAAAAAATCATTGCTGGCGGCGAGCTGGATATCAAACCAGCCGATACAGAGGGGCTGACGTTTGGCGCTTATGTGTACGACATCGAGCTCAAACGTGCTGACGGCTATGTAGATACAGTCATCCCGCCGCATGAGTTTTTACTCATGGAGGAGGTGACCTACTGATGAGGTTACATGGCACGCTGACGGCTGCCAAAGGTGAGCTGCATGGCACGTTATCGCCCAGCAGAGCTAACCTGTGTGGCACATTGTCGGCAAGGTCGGTTATCGGCGCTGAGCTGTACGAGGGAGCCTATACGGTACACTCTGCAGCTCATGAGGCACAGGAGCTGCCAACAGCCAACAAACACTTAATCAAAAATATTACCGTAGAAAAAATACCGTACTATGAAACATCTAATCTGTCGGATGGTATTACAATCTACATCGGAGATGAAAGGGAGGTCGAGATTTATGGCTGAAAAAACTATATCTAAAGTTGTATACGGTGGCAAAACGCTGATTGATTTGACCAGCGATACCGTTACCGCTGATAAGCTGCTTAGCGGCGTTATCGCACACGACAAGAGCGGTGCGGCTATTACCGGCGCCTGCACCTATGACGCTGACACCAGCGATGCGACTGCTGCCAGCGCAGAAATTTTGAGTGGGAAAACTGCATATGTTAATAAAATCAAGGTAACCGGCGAGATGAGAAACAATGGTGCGGTTACCGGCAGCATCAGCAAAAAAGCTGAAGCGTACAGCATCCCTATCGGCTACCATGACGGCAGCGGCAAGGTAACCATCTCCAGCACGGAGCAGGCAAAGATTATCGCAACAAACATCCGTGCTGGTGTATCCATCTTGGGCGTTGAGGGCACCATGAGCGGCACCGAGGGCGCAAAGGCACAGGCTAAGACTGCTACGCCTAAGACAACGGCGCAGACCATTCTGCCGGACAGTGCTCAGGGGTTTAATTATCTTACTCAGGTAACCGTCAACGCTATCCCATACAACGAGAGCGACAATGCTCAGGGTGGTAAAACTGTTACTATAGGCTAAGGAGCGTAGAAAAAATGGCAGTGAATAAAGTTATATACGGCGGTAACACCTTGGTAGACCTTACCGGTGATACCGTCACCGCTGCCGATTTGGCAGACGGAGTAAAGGCAACAGGTGCAGACGGCAACCCTATTGTAGGCCTGATGCAAAAGGTTACCATTGACGCTGTGTTGTCGACCACCAGCACAAATCCAGTTCAAAATAAGGTAATCACCGAGGCAATAGCCAACATGGGCGGCGGCTCGGGCGATTACCTGCCGTTAACAGGCGGTACAGTTACTGGCGGTATTACTGCTCCTAACTTTCAGACCGGGACGGCAGCAGCGAACTATTTTCAATGTCGAAAATTTAGGGGCGAAGGCGATGCTGACACATATTATCATGCAGTTGATTTTGGTTATTCCGGGCATGATAGCGTCGACTTCTATGAATATGATGCAAATTGGAACTTCTACCAATGCACTACAGGCACTAAGTCTGGCGCCGTTCTTGTTGGCAACATCAACGGCAACGGATGGAACGGCGGGGCACGGCTGACCGGAGCGCCGACAGCACCGACGGCTGCTGCCGGAACAAACTCTACACAGATAGCGACAACGGCGTTTGTGCAGATGGCTGTTGGCGGCAAAGCTAACACATCAGACCTTGCCGATTTTGTCAAAACATCCGGACAGAATACATGGCGGGCGCAGCAGACCTTTAACCTTGCAACTCTTGGTTATGAGCAGTATTCCGCACCGTACAGCAGTACAAATTCCGTCAGCCCATCTACGTCAGCCGCGTCCTATTATGCAACAGGAGCGTTTACTCTTAACCTTGCGACGTTATCAGCACTGTTGGGCAGCAATCAGTCAACTGTGTTTACGGCCTATATCACTGCCGGCGGTGATTATGCGCTGTCCATCACCAACGGCGGCACAATTAAATATATCGGTGCTGCTTCCGACCTAGCAATCACGAGCGCTGGCTTGCTGCTCAACATCCTTATGACCAAGGACAGCTACGGCAGCCTGACCAGCATCGTGCAGGCTAATAAGCTGACATGAGGTGACAACCATGGGACTTAACAGGATGATGTTTATCAAAAAATCTGCTGGAAGCGGCGGGGATACCGGGAATAATGCCTTTATCATGACCATGGGACAGTGGAGCGGTCAATATGGGTATAGTCGCAACAATGGCAACTATGGTGAGATTACAGGCAATGTTACACACGATGGCAGAGCCGTTACTCTTGTTATGCTGTCTTATTATGGTGGATGGCTTGACGTTGCCTTTAAAGAAGAGGGTGTGACGGGGGGCAGCCGTAATATTAGTCTTAACATCACTCCACTTGAAACAGGTGTTACTCAATCACTTGCTGTTGGTAGAATATCATATAAAGGTGCTGCAATAGGCTTTTACACCTACGTTCAACGTGTTCCGTCAAATATATCAAGCATGTTTACTGCTGCTAACGTCGGTAAGAAATTTAAAGTAGAAATCATCTTTAACTAAGCAAGGAGCAAATAATGAAAACGTATACATACAAGGCTAACAGCTACGATAACTTGTACGATTTGGCAGAGGCACTGGCGCATGACGGCACATTTATCCCACGCACAATATCTGATACTGATCTGGAGCAGCTGGGAGTAAATGTAGCGGAAACCGAAGAACCGATTGAAAATATCCGCACCCGCAAAATTTTTGAACTGAAGCGTCAGCGTGATGCTGCGGAGGTCGAGCCGGTGGAGTATGGCGGGCACCTCTACGATTACGACAGTAAAGCCCGCGACCGCATCAACGCCGCAATTATTGCGCTCGATGTACAGGGAGAGGGCGCTAAAATTAGCTGGACCACGGCAGACAATGAGGATGCGGTGGTAACTGCCGCAGACCTGCGTATGATTATCGCTTCCGTCGCCGCACGCAGCAATAAACTGCATACTGCGTACAGAACTGCTAAGGCACGGGTCGAAGCTGCAGTTACTGCGGATGAAGTAAGAGCTGTAGCAATGAATAATTAGGAGGTTGAGAAATGGATTTTTTAGCTTTGCGCTACGCCGTATATAACGCGGCACACACTTTGACTCATGGTTTTACTTATAAATCGGTTATTGGTGCTATTTTGGCCGTCTTGCTGCACAAACACGCGGTGTTGTTTATGGTTTTTACCGCGTTGGTCTTTTTGGACTGCTTCACTCGCTGGATGAGCCTGTCTTACAAGCGCCTGCAGGGCATGGGGCAAACTCCGTCTGTGATGCAGATTATAGGCGGCATTGAGGCGGCGCGTGCGGAAGGATTGATTTCCTCGGAAGTGATGAAGCATCGCTTTGTTGGCAAGGTCATAGTGTACATCCTCTGCGTGCTTGCTGCCGTGCTTGTAGATTTGGCGATGATTACGCTGCATCAGCCTGTGTGGGCCGTTCCTTTGGTGGCTGGATACTTGGTCATCACGGAGCTGCTGTCGATTTGTGAGAATTTGAGTGATGCAGGCATTGAGGCCGTCGGGGAACTGGCAGCTATCATTAAAAAGAGAAAGGGCTGATTACTATGTTAACTGAACATTTTTCTGAAGCTGAATTTGCATGCCGTTGCTGTGGCATGCTGCCTACGACCGGTATCAGCATGGCATTGCTGTTGGGACTGGAGCACCTGCGCCTGCGCATCGGCAGACCGATTAACATCAGCAGCGGCTATCGTTGTCCGGATCATAATCGCGCTGTTGGTGGCGTGTGGAACAGCCAGCATGTCAAAGGCACTGCTGCAGATATCTATGTAGACGGCATGGGCGTGCGTGAGCTGGCCAACATCTGCAAGCAGATTTTTGATGGCGTAGGCACCTACGTTGATGACGGTTTTGTGCATGTGGATATGCGTGAGGGCGGTGCTGTTCCAGGTTACTTTACTTGGGAGGGCTAAGATGTGGAAAAGATATTGCGCAATTACTGCAGCTACATTGTGCTTGCTGTTGTCTGCCTCTGCATCGGAAGCATCATCGGCTACAGCCTACACGATGACGGCGGCGGAGATGGCAGCCCTAGACAGTCGCTTGACTCTGCTGTCACAGCAAACCAAGAGCACCAGGCAAGCGCTGGCAGAATCACAAGCAGCGCTGAAAGAGTCGAGAGCGGAATTGAGCAAGCTCAAGACGGAATCAATAAAGCTGCAGATAGAGCTGCAAGCTCAGAGCAGCTTATTGGAGAGTGCCAACAAATCCTTGCAGGCATCCGCGCGCGAGGAGAAGCGCGTTAAAAGACAGCGGCTGCTTTGGCAGATTATTGCCGGCGGTGTAGTTGTAGTTTTAGTCAAGGAAAAGCTGTAACAAAAAGCCGGGGCAGGAAAAAACAAGGGAACGTCGAATTTATTATTAATAGCTTATTAAGTAATGTTCGATTTGAATAGCTTGAACAATGGGTACATTGTGGCCGTTTTGTGTCCGCTGACAAAATGTACCCTAAAGCGATTTAATTACAATAGATGTAGCTTAGTTGCTTCAATCCCTTATTTAAGGCAGTTTTCAACTAATATAAATGAAATCTTATGGCTGTAAAATACCTATGATGAAGCTAGTTCTATTGACGAGCCATGTGGAAACTGTGGTGCTGCTGACTAAAGTACAGAATGAGCAGTATGAAAAATGATTGAAATACGCCTTTTGAATAGAGCTTTTGAAAACGAAAAAACAGACACAAATAAAAAATTAAATGTTTTGGTAGTTTGTGGTCAGTAGGATGGATATTATAGGGAGGCAGATGATATGCCAACAACAATAGAAGTTAATAAGCAAAGTGTGGAGACGCTTTTGGGTAGCGGAAAATCAAAGCCGTTTGTTATACCAGAATACCAGCGTCCTTATGCTTGGACTGATGAACAGGTAGAAACTCTCTTTGAGGATTTATGGGAGTTTACTGCTACAAGTGGTGGAACAGAAAGAGAAAGTTCCTATTTTCTGGGAAGTGTGGTTTCCTACGAAAATGAAAATGGTGAGCAGGAAATAATTGATGGGCAGCAGCGTATCACATCACTTTTTCTGTTATTGCGTGCTATTTATACAAAACTTGTTGCAACAGCAGCATCAGAGAGAACAGCAGAGGCCAACAATTTTATTGGAAAGATTGAGCCTACGATTTGGCGTACCAATAAACTTACCGGAACGGTGGATTTCAAGAACATTCTTTTGTATTCACGTGTTGTAAATAACGATGGTAATGAAATCTTACGTTCTATTTTGGAGACTGGAAAAGCTGATGAAAATGCGAAAGACAATTATTCGAAGAATTATCGATATTTCCAAGAGTTGTTTGATAAGCATTCTAAAGAGAATCCTCTGATGGTTTACCAGTTTATCTATGCTCTTTTGAACCAAGCTATTCTGCTTCCGATTACAGCTGATACTCAGGATACTGCCTTGACGATTTTCTCAACATTAAATGATAGAGGACTTCCTTTATCAGATGCGGATATTTTCAAAGCGAAGATTTACAACAAACTTGAACAGGATGCTAAAAAGGCATTTATAGAACGCTGGAAAGAGTTAGATGAGCAAGCTACAGATGCGAATGAAAGTATACAACAGCTTTTCTACTACAATATGTTTTATTACCGGGCACTTGACAAGGATACTAAGACTACTACTCCGGGTGTTAGAAAGTATTACGCAGCTAATAAATTTGAACGATTATACAAGCCAGAACTTTTAGATACCCTTTTTGTGATTTTAAATCTATGGAAGGTTGTAAACAAGGGTGAAGAGCTAGAAGGTGAAGATTGGTCTAAAAACAAAAAAATTAGGCAGACACTGGATACCTTGGCTTCATATCCAAATGAGTTCTGGAAATATCCGGTTGTTATTTACTACGTTTGCTACAGAAATAAAGCGAATTTTGAAAAAAGATTTGCTCTGTTCTTGAATAAGTTACTTATGGAGCTGATGACAAAGTATTTGATAACACCTACAATCAATGCTGTAAAACCAGATATCTTAAAATTGAATTCTGCAATTGTTGTTTCTATTGTACCTGCATTTGAGTTTAAGGTTATTGATATGCCACAGCTGGAACCATATATTCAGAATCCTAATCGTAATACAGTGCGTATGCTTTTGAAGACGCTTGCCTATGAGCATCAAGATGATTTGCTTCCTGCAAAATGGGAGATTGAGCATATCTTCCCTCAGAAGTGGCAGACCAACTACTTTCCAAATGAGTCGGATTCAACAATAAAGGAGAAAATAGAGCACATCGGAAACAAGCTACCATTTGAAAAGAAGTTGAATATTGTTGCAGGCAATGGCTATTTCAAGAAGAAGAAAAAAGAGTATGCTACTTCTAAGATTGAAATCACAAATGCTATGGGCATTTCGGATGTAATGGATTGGAATGTGGACTCTATCATGAAGCGAGACATTCGTGTATCGGATGAGGTAGTTAAGATTTTAAATAGATGGAACAACGAATATTTAAATATTCCAGGCGACGAAGAAAAAGCAGAATTACCTTCAGAGGAAGACTTAGCTCGAATTGAGGAGTTTAAGAAGAAGGGCTGGATATAATGACAAGGTAAAAAGGTGGCTTTTAACTTGGTAAAAACAAAGCAGAAATAATCATCCGTTCCAGCGTAGCGGAATACCTGACTTATGTTGCTTTTGTGGGGGACCAACAAGACAGCATTGAGATGCGTTACGAAGATGAAAATATATGGCTGACACAGAAAATGATAGCCACATTATATGGTGTTGGTTTGCCAACGATAAATGAACATAGTAAAAAGATTTATGCAGATAGTGAATTAGAAGAGTCTGCAACTATTCGGAATTTCCGAATAGTTCAAACCGAAGGTTCACGTCAGGCGACTCGTGATATAAAGTATTATAATCTTCAAATGATTATTGCTGTTGGATTCAAGGTAAACAATGAGAGAGCTGTACAGTTTTGCAAGTGGGCTAACCGCATCGTTAAGGACTACACCATCAAAGGCTAGGTTATGGACTCGTCAAACACAATAAAATGAAAAAGGGATTCCGGCAGATTACCTATTTAAGGCGGTCTGTGGGAATCCCTTTTATGTTTTCTTATGAAAATTTCGATGTTATGGGTGATTGTTCTACAGCGCATATTGTGGTTACTTTATATAAGATGAAGCTACCATACTATTTTATGACAGCCTCTGTACAATATGATTAGTTCTTTAGTATATTTTTACTTGTATATACTATTTAATGTTGTACATATGGAATTTGCATCACGAGTCTTTTCTGCAGAACACGGGTTAAAGTATTGATATTGGTACTAAGCTTTCAATTCTGACTTCTATACGGACCAGAAGATACTAGCTGACGAGTATTTTCACAATCCTGTGAAATATATTACGTGGTGCTGTAACTCAAAGTAAAGAATGTTAAGGCGTCTGTGTCATGGTTACAGTGAAAAACATATTATAAATATAAGGATGTTAGTATACTTATTTTGAATTTAGAGTTATAATTTAAATAGAATATTGAAATTATGGAGCATTCCCGTAATCAACAAATATGAGCTTTGCAAA
>ULTX01019562.1_pt1 | contig 14065 bp, 16 predicted proteins | sample 1958041 | NCBI WGS metagenome assembly ULTX01 (sample SAMEA4835747, study PRJEB28245) | human gut metagenome | biome: gut microbiome; material: fecal sample | place: Denmark | collected 2008
CTTGACAGTCTGGAGTATGACTATCGGGAACGGCATCCGGAGGACAGGCCCTGACCGGCAGTTCTGCCAGGTTTGCCAGGGCCAAATAAAACTTTTATAGTTAGTGCGGACAAATATTCTAAATTTTTTTTAAGACTTCTGTCCGCACTTATCCCTATAAGTTTATATATAGGTTGGCAAAGCTGGCAGAAAAGATTGAATTTTTGTAAAGAAGCGGATGGAATCAGGAAAGAATCTTGTATGTAAAAGGATGTTAAAGAAGAAGAGAATACCAGAAAATAGGAAAGAAATTAGTTTCTTTGTATAAATCAAACAAACTTGAACAAACCCTTATTTTGCAGCATACGGACAATGATTAATAAATTTGATATACAAAATTTTCGTGGTATTCAGGCATTTCATGTTACGGATCTGGGTCAGGTCAATCTGCTGTTGGGCTATAATAATTGCGGAAAATCGTCTGTATTGGACGCATTGTTCTTGTTTTCAGGAGCGACTAATCCCCGGTTGTCCATTTCTGTCAACTGGCCTCGTCATTACATGTCTTCTTTGGCTGACGAGATGCTCAAACTTAATTTTTATGGTTTGAATCCTGTATTTCCCATCCGTCTTTCGGGAGGATACGGGAGTCCCGAGAAAACGCGCGAACTTACCATATCCTATCAGGAGCGCGAGTCAGAAATTATGAACCTGCCTACTGATTCTTCCGGAAATGCTGCCACTAAGGATTTCAGGCTGAATCTTGATGCAGAGATCGACCGTCAGGTTTATCACAGTGATCTGCAGATCAAGGGTAATTCTACTTCTAAGGCAGAAGTCAATGCTCCGGGAGCGGAATCATACCAGGAAGAACTGAAATGTCATTATATCAGTTCATCAGACCCTTATTCAAATAATGTTGCCTTGTTCTCAGATTTGCTTCGCAATAAACAGGAGGAAGCACTTTTTGAAGACTTGCGGGAAATAGAACCTTCTTTGAGAGATATTGTTGTAGCCAATAACAATCTGATGGTAGATGTTGGTCTGGAGAAGCGAATCCCCATTCAGGTGCTGGGTGATGGAATCCGCAAATTGATATCCCTGTTTATTTACCTGTTTCAGGCCAGAGACGGCATTCTGCTGGTTGACGAGATTGATAACGGCCTTCACTATAAGTCTATGCCTGTATTGTGGAAGTCGGTATTGCGAGGAGCTGATAAATATAATGTACAGGTGTTTGCTACTACTCATAACATCGATTCTCTGAAGGCGCTTAATCAGATGTTACAGGAAGAGTCTTTTCAAAGTATGCAGACCAGATCGCGGGTGTTTACGTTGCGTAAGACATCAGATCGTTTAACTGCTATAAAGAGCACCTATCCTCAATTCAGGCATTTGATCAACGAAGAGATTGAGATAAGATGATCAAGATATTCATAGAAAGTGGAGTGAATGCAGCCCAAAAGAAGGGAAGTAAACGGACGACCAATGAACAGAATTTTGTAGAAACATTGGTTGCTCATTATTTTCCCCATGCTGTCTTGGGTACAGATTATCTTGTTGTTGGGGTTAACGGAAAAGATCAGTTGCCCAATACACAGCCTGTTTTTGTGGAAAATACGTCGATGGGAGGTACTAATCTGATCCTGTTTGATGCAGATACCAGGAAAAATGGCGGTGGATTTGCGATCAGAAAAAGAGAGCTTCTTCAGCAAAAGGAAGCACTTGGAATCGAATTTGATTTGTTTTTGTGGCCCAATAATCATGCAGATGGTGATTTTGAGTCTTTACTTCTGCATTTGATCAATCCCAGACACAAAGGCCTGATTGATTGTTACCGGAGATACGAGAAAGGAATCAGCCGGATGAATCGCAGGCATAAAATGTATATGACTCAGGGACGGAAAGGTTGTATTTACAGTTACATCGCTGCAATGAAGAAAGATCGTACAGCGCAGACGGAATTTAGTCATGGTATCTGATTTTTTGATAATCCGGAGTATTGGAATTTAACATCTGAATGGGTTTTCCCGTTGGTTGCTTTTCTTCGTCAACATTTCCATTAGTTTCTAAATTATGGCGAAAACGGAACATCTGAACAGCGAACAGAACATCGAGAGCATTATCAGCGCTCCGCTGGTTGCCCTTTCCAAGGCCAACATGATGATGCTGTCCGGACAGACCACCTTCCTGCTGAAGAACTGTTTCAAATACAAGGATGGTGTCTACGAACCGGAGATGATCACCATGAGTATTCAGGTGGGAGGAGCAGAAGGCAAATCCATGACCTTCCAGATGCCCCTTATCAACCTGCTTTCCATCAACGCCCTGTCCGTAGCCAAGGCCCATATCAACTTTTCTATCGACATCACTTCGTCCGACAGCTATCCGGCCAACGGACCGACCGATATCCTGAGCGAGAAAGCCCTGTATCGCGGCCGTCTGAACGGAACAGACCGGGACGGGAAGACTCCGGTCATGAAAGGACTGGAAGTGTCTGTGGAGACCTCTTCGCAGCCCCTTTCGCGCGGACTGCTTACCGTTATGGAGCTTTACGAGAAAGCTATCCGTGCTTCCGTACCTCTCCGGAAAACGGAAACAGAATCAGAAGAAACAAACCTTTAAAAAATAACAATATGCCTAATGCAATTCCATGTCCTTGCTGTCGGAATATTATCTATTTCGATCTGGCCCTGCTCCTGAAAGGAGAAGCTTTTGAATGTTCCCAATGTCATTCGCGCATTTCGCTGACTCCGCAGAGCCGTCCCATTGTAGCCGAAGCCAGTGCCCGGCTGGAAGAGCTGAAGCAGAAGGCTTCCCGGCAGCTGGATGAAAAGCCGGAAAACCCATAGGAAACTTTTGAGATGATTCCTTTCAAGTCGTTTATCCGGCAGCTTTGCGAGGCGGTGAACTCCGTTGCGCGCGACCGGCAGACAGAGCTGGACGCTGTTCTTTCGGGAACCTTTACGAAGGAAACGGAGAACGGAACCGATCTGTACACCCCCCGGGAAGTCCGGTTCAAAGTGCCTTACACGGACGACAAGGATCAGACCGCCTGGCGGACTGTGCAGGTGCCACTGGCCACGCTGGTTACTCCGCGGACTGTACAGATGGACAAAATAACGTTTTCAGTGGATTGCAGCCTTTCCCTCAGATCCGGAGAGCTGATGATGGGAAAGCCCCGCAGATTCCATCTTTTTCATAAAAGTGTGAATACCCGCATTGAGTTCACCCTCAAGGGTGGAGGCAATGCACAGGAACTTGAAACTCTGATTGCCGATTACGAAGCCGGTCTTCGGAAAGTTGTGGAGAAATAAATCATTAACCGTTTAAAACACAAGTCAGATGGAAAAAGAACTTTTATCAATGGCCCAGCAGTTTACGGGCCTGCCTATGGAAGATCTGATCGGCGGTCCGCTTAATGCTTCCGCCAAGGCCAATGCCGCCATGGCACTCACACAGACCAAGTTTTTGCTTGAAACCTGTTTCAACCGGGTGGAGCGTGCGCTGACAGATAAGGAAAAAGAGGAGTATAAGAAAAAATACGGAAAAGATGCTGACAGTTCAGTCAGGCATACCAGTTACGCTCCGGTAATGATTGAAATGTCGCTGGAACGAGGTGTGCTGACACCGACTACGGATAAGGATGGCAAGCCGACCACTGAAATCAGGAACTTCACCACTTCGTTCAATCTTCCCCTGCTGACCATCATACCGGTCAACTCCCTGGGAGTAAACAATGTGGACATTTCCTTTGAAATGGAAGTGAAGTCCAGTTTCTCGGAAACGGAATCTGAGAACAAGGAAACGGAATCCAGGGGCGAAGGCTCGTTTGAAAGCAAGCTGGGGTGGGGGCCTCTGTCGGTTTCCATCAAAGGATCTGCCAGCTATTCTTCACGCGACTCTTCCACCCATGATACACACTATGAGAAGAGTAACTCCGCCAAATATACGGTTAATGTCCATGCCGGACAGCTTCCTGTTCCCAAGGGAGTGAATACCATCATCGAAGCCTTTACACAGGCTATCCAGCCGATTGAGATGCCGGCAGAAAAGGGTGATGAAAAAGATACGAAGTAATAGGGTAACTTGATAATTATCAACCTATGGCTAACATCAATATCTACCGGGGTTTCAGCAATGTGCAGGAAGCCATCCAAGTGTTGACTAATGAAACCGCTGGAGGAGTACCTTTTATGTCTGATATAGAATGGGACAAGTTATACGGACAAGAGAAAAGTGAAGTCATAGACCAGCAAATACTGGGCAGAGGTGGATCTGAAGGTGCTGTCAGAGTGACCTATCGAAATAAACGGGACAGAAAAGGCGTTATAGAGTACACGCTGGATCCTGGTGTAGCCCAAGGTTATGGAACACTTTGCGTAATAGGAGCTACCGTAGATGATAGCGCAATCTTAGCCCAAACGCGAAATAGAGAAGATAGCGTTGTCTTTCGGACTTACGAACGTATTTCCCTCCATAGTTTTGCATTAGGCTGGTTTTATAACGGATATTCGAAACCGATACCGAAAGAATTAAAAGGATTCATCCCGTATACACAAATGCAACCATCCATGGATCCACACACCCAATCATACTTGGAACTTTTTATCCAAATGATCAATCTTGAAGCAAGTTCTTTGCGTAATATGATTCAAAGGTTGAGCCCACTTATGTAATAATGTCCTGTGTAAGTCTTCTATGACGATATGCAAATGAAAATCAGCTACCGATAATCATCGGAGTCCATATTATAAAAATCAAGCTTAATTTTTGACTTATTTGATCGGAAAGTTCTGAGAGGACTTTCCCGGTAAGTTGCATCAAAATTGGACGTTAAAATCTTTTAAGAAATAAATATTCATGAGTAGTATTGCTGAAAATAATAAGCGAATTGCCAAGAATACACTTCTACTTTATGTGAGGATGTTGTTTACCATTATTGTGGGGCTATATACCAGCCGTGTAGTACTTAACACATTAGGAGTTAACGATTATGGTATCTACAATGTAGTAGGCGGTATAGTAGCCATGCTGGCATTTCTCAACTCTGCTATGACTGCTGCTTCACAACGATTTATTTCTTTCGAACTTGGAACAAAAAACTACCAAAGACTAAAAGAAGTATTTAGCACTTCGGTAACCATTCATTTGATTATAGCGGGCATTATTTTTATTATTTCAGAAACTATAGGATTATGGTTCTTGAACACCCACATGAATATTTCCAGCGATAGAATGGAAGCGGCTAATTGGGTGTATCAATGCTCTATTCTAACATTTATGGTTACTGTTATCAGCGTACCCTATAATGCTTGTATCGTCGCTCATGAGCGCATGAAAGCATTTGCATATATCAGTATTATCGAAGTAGGTCTGAAGCTTATTATCGTATACTTACTACTGGTATTTTCTACTGATAAATTGATAACATACGCCATTCTGATATTTAGTGTTTCAGTAATCATACGTGTGATTTATGGAATATATTGTAAAAGGAATTTTGAAGAATGTATTTATCGGTTTAGTGTCAAAAGAGCATTATGGAAACAGATGCTTAGCTTTGTAGGATGGGGAATGCTTGCTAATTTTGGCGTTTCACTCCGCTTACAAGGAGCTAATATCTTATTAAATATTTTTTTTAATCCAGCCGTAAATGCAGCTAGAGGAATTGCAATGCAAGTAAATGGAATTGTTATTAATTTTTCTAATAATTTCCTAATGGCATTAAATCCTCAAATCACCAAAGAATATGCTAATGGGAATATTGATAGAACTATAACTCTTATCTATGCAGGTAGTCGTTATTCTTTCTATCTACTGTCTATCATTAGTTTGCCTATGATAGTTTCTATAGATTATTTATTGAAACTATGGTTAGGGATAGTTCCAGAATATACAAATATCTTCTTAAAGCTAACAATAGTAGCTGCATTAATAGATACAATGACATACCCAATGGTTACAGCCACATATGCCACTGGTGTTTTGCGTCGAATAACAATAATTATTAGCCTACTTAACATATTGGAATTGCCCCTTGTCTATTTTATATTAAAATTGGGAGGCGCTGCGTACATGTCTATGTATCCTACCATAGCCATAGCCCTAATAAATTTATTAACTCGATTTTTTTTACTAAAACGTATTATCACTGGTCTTAATGCAAAACATTTTATATTAAAAATTTTAATACCCAACATATTCATAACTGGATTTGCTTATTTTATTTCCATAGTAATAAAATTTTATATATTATCCGAAAATAATTTTATCGATTTCATATTGTCAGCAACTATATCTGTTATAGTTCTTATTGTGCTTATATACTTATTAGGCATTTCCTCTAAAGAAAGGAAGTTTATAAATAAAAGAATAAAAAATATTTTAAAACATTAAGATCAAATATGCATTTAAAGAAAAAACTAAGCAAACTGTATTATGATTACCAAAGAATACAAAAAATGATCATAATAGAACGTGATACGAAATCATATGCACAAAATGTACAAACAAAGTCTTTGACCGTCGAGGAGAAAAGACAACTCACTAAGCTATGGTCTACTTTGCTACCCTCGAAAAAAATACCACAAACTTATTATGAGATAATAAAAGGGTTTACAGATTTTAATGTAGAGTATTTACCTGACAGTATTTATCAAACCTATATACTTCCTATCCTAAATCCTAAAGAAGAAAGTGTGGTTTTTTCAAATAAGGGATTTTATTCCTTCTATTTTAATGAGGTTGAGCAACCAAAAGAAATTGTCAAAAATATAAATGGGAATTTCTTTTACAAAGAAAACAGACCCTGCTCTGAAGATGAGGCTCAATCCACTATTCTAAATTATAAATTGCCCTTTATAATAAAGCCAACAACAGAAACTGGGTCAGGAAGAAATATAAAAATAATTGATTCTTTAGACGGACAAAGTGATGTTAAACAATTATTTAAACAATATGGAAAAGATTTTGTATGTCAGGAAATTGTATCTCAAAGTGAGCAAACTGCAAGATTTAATCCTACCTCTTTAAATACATTTCGAATAACAACTCTCATGCTCAATAATCATTTTTCCGTTCTATCAAGCGTATTCAGATGTGGACGTCAAAATTCGGTTGTGGATAATGCAGGAGCAGGAGGAATAATGGTAGGCGTCAGCCCAAGCGGAGAATTTCATGATATTGGTTTTACTTTAAAAGGAAATATACGAAAATCTTCCGACAATGGCATTGACTTTAAAGGCGTACAAATTCGTGAAGTTCAAACTATTATAAATAAAGTTCAACAGCTTCATGAGAAAATACCTTTTCTATCTATTGTTGGATGGGATATAGCCCTAAATAAAAATAATAGACCAATCTTAATAGAAGTAAATTTAAAATGTCCAGGAATTTTTATTGAACAATTATGCACTGGACCTATTTTAGGAACACGTTTTTCTGAAGTAATGGAGTATATAAAAAAAACAAATTCCAATGAATAATCCTTTTTCAACAATTTTCAATTTATTTCTTTTCTTTCATAAGAAAAAGCAATATCAATATGCAAAATTGTATCCACAATTATGGGCTGACAGAATTTATAAAAAAGTTTTTGGATACAATATAGATTGGATATCCCCACGTAACTTAAATGAAAAAATCCGATGGATGCAGTTTTATACGGATACTTCATCTTGGAGTTTATTAGCCGATAAATACAAAGTTAGAAAGTATATTCAAGAACAGGGATTAGGCAATATACTAATCCCATTATATGGTCATTGGAATAATGCAGAGGATATTGATTTTAAACAACTTCCTTCAAGTTTTGTCCTAAAGACGAATCATGGATGTGGAGAAGTAATCATTATAAAAGATAAAAACAAAGTTAACCTTCAAAAAGTCCGAAAAAAAATCAGTCACTATCTTAAAACTCCATTTGGTGTTCTAACTGCAGAACCACACTACTTAAAAATAGCACCGTGCATCATAGCGGAAAAATTGCTATCAGACAATAATGATTTATCTTCATCCCTTATTGATTATAAATTCTATTGTTTTAGTGGAATACCTCAATGTGTACTAGTTTGTTATGACAGGCATCAACTGCACGCTCAAAAAATAGTATATGATATGGAGTGGAAACCAAGACCAGAATATACAAACCTTTCGACAAATAGTGCAATAAAAGACATACCAAAGCCTAAGACATTTGAACAAATGAAAAAGGTATGCGAACAACTAGGAGCTAAATTCCCTTTTGTCCGTATTGACCTTTATGAAGTAAATGGAAAACTCTATTTTGGAGAACTCACATTTACTCCTGCCGCTGGTATGTCAACTGCGCTATCTCCAAATTATAATAAAGAATTAGGAGATTTAATAAATATAACTACTCTGCCACAAAAACAAATGCAATTATGAGTCCAATAAATTATACTATTATAATACCCCATCACAATATTCCTTTTTTACTGCAACGTTGTTTAGATTCTATTCCCAAAAGAAATGATACCGAGATAATCATAGTTGATGACAACAGTTCACCAAATATTGTTGATTTTGATAATTTCCCTGGAAAAAACAGAGAAAACACCCTATGCATCTTTGATAAAAAAGGAAAAGGAGGTGGTTATGCACGCAATCTTGGATTAAAATATGCTAAAGGGAAATGGATTATTTTTGCAGATGCAGATGATTTCTTTAACTATTGTATAAATAATATATTAGATTCGTATATCGACTCACCCTATGATATTATCTACTTCAAGTCAAATAGTCTATACTCAACCACCTATACTAACTCCTCGAGAGATAAAGGAATAAATGCTTTTATCGATTTATATAACATCAATCCCAAACTAGCTACCTTAAAACTGAAATACCAGTCAGATGTTCCATGGGGTAAAATTATAAAAAGAGAACTTATTTTAAAGAATGAGATTAAATTTGATGAAACTCCTATTACCAATGATATGACTTTTTCCTATTTAATAGGATTTCATGCCCAAAACATAATGGTATCTCCAATCGCACTCTATTGTGTAACACAAAGGGAAGGCTCAGTTAGCCAAATCTTAACTGATACTAATATTTTTATTCGCATATCTGTGATTAGTAAAGCTTATATTTTTTTTCAAACGCATCATATTCCAATCAAAATCAATGAACATCTAAAATTACTTTTAAAAATTAGAAAGAACAAGGAACTCTATCACAAATGTATAAGCTCCATATGCCATAATGGTTACGACTATAAAATCTTAAAACAACAATTATTAAAATATTATTTGAAGCAACTGATTGCCAAACCGCTCAAAAAAAGCATTAAAATAGTATTAAAATGGCTAAATAAAGCATGACTATATGGCAGCAATGTTAGTATCTCTCACGATTTACATAATAGTAACCATAGCAGCTTTACGAAATTTCGCTTTAGCTATTGGACTTATGCTTTCTATTAGAATTCTTATTCCATCATTTGTGAGAACTCCAATTCTTCCTTTTTCGCTCAATATTTCCATTTGTCTCACAATGTTTGGAATAGCTCTTCTAAAAAAAATAATATCTCCTCATAAAACAATTACATTTTCCAATCAATTATATACATACATTAAAAGTTATATATTATTTCTATTCATCATCTTATTTATTCCTAGAGATTTGTCTTTAAGTACCCAAATTTCAGGATGGATGAAAATTATATTTATAGACTTAATTCCTGCAATTTTACTTTGTTTGTGCGTAAAAAATAAGGAACAAATTAAAATAGTTCTATATTTTGTCTATGGGAGTATTTTTATTGCTGGCATATATGGCATATTATCTTATATAATTAAATTAAACCCATATATCGTTACTCTTTCTATATTATATGATGCACCTTTTGATTATACAGCAATTTTAGAGGAGGTGCGTGGAGCCATACAAGGAAGAACGCAAGGAACACTATCACATCCACTAGTATGGGGACAAATTATAAACGTATTGTTACTTTTCTTATTAATGATAAAACCATATCTAAAAAAAAGTACATTCTTTATATTTTTCTCTATACTTTTCCTCAATGCTATTCTTTGTGGTTCTCGTACTATATTGTTGTCAGCACTAATAGGTGTAGGATTAACTTTATTAAAGAGTTCTCCTAAGAAAATAATTCAATATACCGTTATAGGACTGCTCAGTGCTATGATAGCACTAAATATAGCCAGTCAAAATAAGAAATATCAAATTTATGTGGATACTATAGAAGCCACACTATTTTTTTGGAATCAAGAGAAAAGTGATAATATAGAAATAAAAGGTTCTTCAGTTGAACTTAGAGAAAAACAATTAGCTGAAACTTTCAGACTAATACAAAATGATTTATTTACAGGATTAGGACAAGGATGGATAGATAATGACTATCAAAAAAATGGACAACATCCTATAATGTTAGGTTTCGAAAGTATCATTTATCGAAAAGTTATTGAAACAGGATTAGTTGGATTTATTATTTGGCTTATTTTCTATTTACGTATATACCAAACAGTATCTCAATATACAAAAAAAAATAAAATACGAATCAATTGGAAAATAATATTTTTCCCATATCTAATATCTTTAATAATGACCGATTCATTTGAATCTTTCTATCTGTTTTTATGTTTAATTACGTTATTGTATCTATACATCAAAATTTCAAAGGAGTTTAATCAATAACCTATATAAACTTATTTATGTTTTTTTCTGTAGTAATCCCTGTTTACAATAAAGAAAAGGAAATAAAAAGTACACTGGATTCAGTATTGAATCAGACATTTACTGATTTCGAAATCATACTCGTTGATGATGGTTCTACTGATAACAGCATAGCTATTATCAAGAATTTTCAAGACACAAGAATTAAACTTATCACACAAAAGAATCAAGGTGTATCTGCTGCACGTAATACTGGTATTCTAAACGCTTCTACCCATTATATTGCCTTACTAGATGCTGATGATAAATGGGAAAAGAACTATCTAGAAGAGCAATATAAGCTTATACAGAAATATCCTAATTGTCATATATTTGCTGTAAATTACTGCTATTTATATACTTCAGGAAAAAAAGTATTGAATAGAATAAAGCATTTAAATATTAATGGAGAAGATGGAATACTCAGCGATTATTTTGAGGTTGCAACAACTTCTCAACCCCCTATATGTTCCTCTTCTGTCGTAATTTTAAAAGAAGCATTAGATAAAATCAATGGATTTCCTTTAGGTATTAAATCCGGAGAGGACTTACTGACATGGGCAAAATTGGCTTATTTCAATAAAATTGCATACAGCAAAAAATGCTTATCTACTTATATATTAAGAGAAGAACTAGAATTGACCTCAACACCTACCCGCTTTTTTGACGGGAATTATGTAGAGAATGAGTTAATTCGACTCTTGAAACGAAATCCTCGCTATGAATATAAATCCTCACTCAAAAAATATATAGGATTATGGTTTAAAATCAAATCATCGACTTACTTTAAAGCCCAACAGACAAAGCTCTGTTGGAAATATGGATGTAAATCACTTTATTACAATCCTATTAATCTAAACCAATATGTTATACTGATTTTATCTATCATGCCTTTTTTTATACAAAGAAAGGCCAGAAGTTATTATCTAAATAAAATTCAGAATACTTAATATGATACAAGTAATTAAACGGCTTTATTATTATGTAATGCTATTCTTATCATTTGCTTCTAGAATCTTAAGAAATAGAACACTGACAATGAACCTTGCCCTATCAGCATATAGAAGTCAAGGCGTAATTTTCTTAGGATATCCTCGTTATATACATCCCAATGCATATCTGGATGGTTCTGGAAAACTATATATTGGGGAAAGAGTAGTAATATCCACAAGAGTTACAATCTTAACACATGATTACTCTATCAATACCAAAATAGCAGCCAATTCACCTTCATGTATAAAAAGTAACGACATTGGAATATTTAAAAGCGTTCATATCAATGATTGGTCTTTTCTTGGAGCTGGATGTATAATCTTGCCAGGAACAAATATTGGTAAATATTGCATAATAGGTGCAGGAGCTGTTGTAAAAGGAAATATTCCTGATAACTCTATAGTAATTGGTAATCCTGCAAAAATTATTAAAAGGACGGATGAATTGACTCCATCTGAATTAGAATTACTAAAACAATTATATACATGAAGCCTAAAATCTTGTTCATCCTTCATCTTCCTCCTCCTGTACACGGAGCAGCCATGATGGGAAAATATATTCATGACAGCCGGGTAATCAATGAGGCTTTTGATTGCCGTTATTTTAATTTGACACTTGCAAAGAGTTTGCAGGATATCGGGAAAGGGGGAATTCGCAAGTTGCGGGATTTTATCCGACAGTTAGGGAAGATTCGGAAAGAAGTCAGAAGTTTCCAACCCGATCTCTGTTATGTGACACCCAATGCCAAGGGAGGAGCTTTCTATAAAGACTTTGTAGTGGTCATGATGTTGAAAGCGATGGGGCAGAAGGTGGTGGTGCATTACCACAATAAAGGAGTTGCAACCCGTCAAAATAGAATATTGGATAATTGGTTATATCAACGCTTCTTTAGAAATCTGAAAGTTATTCTTCTGGCAAAACCTCTTTATCAGGATATCTGCAAATATGTGAAAGAAAAGGATGTGTATTTTTGTCCTAATGGGATACCGGTTCAACAGGATCTGCCAGCTCGTATCAATCACGAGGGATTTAATATCCTTTTCCTTTCCAATATGATGGAGGAAAAAGGAGTTTGGGATCTGGTGGAATCCTGTCGGATTCTGAAGGAAAAAGGAAAGAAGTTTCATTGTCACTTTGTGGGTAAATGGAGTGATATTTCCGAAGAAGAGTTCCGACAGAAGATACAGTTGCTTAACTTGAGTAACTGTATTTCTGCATATGGAGGTAAGTATGGAAATGAAAAAGAAACATATTTTCAGAAAGCTGATGTTTTTGTATTTCCAACTTATTATAATAATGAGTGTTTCCCTTTGGTCTTACTGGAAGCCATGGAACATGAACTGCCATGCATCAGTACGCAGGAAGGAGGCATTGCCGCAATCATTGATGAGGGAAAAACAGGTTATGTGGTAGAGAGAAAAAATCCACAGGCTTTAGCTGGAAAGATTGAAAGCTTAATAGACCAGCCGGCTCTTTGCAAGGCGATGGGAATCGCAGGAAAAGAAAAACTGAATCGTGAATTTACATTGAATAAATTTGAATGTAAATTAAGAGATATTCTTCAGGAAATTTCTGGTTCCAGAAATTGATTTAAATCCAGATTATTATTTGTAAATTTTATCATGCGGATATGTTAAGACTGAAAGACTTGAATATCCTTGAAAGCAGAGTGTCATTGAATACTTTGCCAGGGGGTAAATTGCTCATAAATACGATCAATGCCCATTCATACAATACGGCATTGAAGGATGCAGCCTTTGCCGAGGCCTTGATAAAAGGAGATGTACTGATCCCCGATGGCGCAAGTATCGTGATGGCATGCCGTTGGCTGAAGGCAAAATCACAACCTAAGGAGCGTATTGCCGGATGGGATCTCTTTGAATTTGAAATGAACCGGCTGAACCAGACCGGAGGTAAGTGTTTCTTTATGGGTAGCAGCGAAAAGGTACTGGCACTCATCAAAGAAAAGGCGAAGGTGGTGTATCCCAATATTCAGATAGAATCTTATTCACCTCCCTACAAGCCGGAGTTCAGTGACGAAGATAACCGGAAGATTATAGAAGCCATCAATCAGGCCAATCCGGATCTGCTCTGGATCGGAATGACGGCTCCCAAACAGGAAAAATGGACATATCAGCACTGGAAGGATCTGAAGGTGAACTGTCACGTAGGCAATATCGGTGCGGTGTTTGACTTCTTTGCCGGTACGGTGGAGCGTGCTCCGCTCTGGTGGCAGGAGCATAGTCTGGAATGGCTGTACCGCCTGATTAAGGAACCGAAAAGAATGTGGCGGAGATATATCATCGGTAACGCATTATTTTTGATCAATATATTCAAAGAAAAATAACTTCATAGTCATGAAAAACTATACTATCGCCGTAGCCGGCAC
>ULTX01041710.1_pt1 | contig 14039 bp, 10 predicted proteins | sample 1958041 | NCBI WGS metagenome assembly ULTX01 (sample SAMEA4835747, study PRJEB28245) | human gut metagenome | biome: gut microbiome; material: fecal sample | place: Denmark | collected 2008
GTCAATAAAAATGTCCGATTTTTTCAATAATTATTGAAAATGGCGAGTATAATAAGCAACATAAATTGAACAGTGATGTACACAAAGGCGTGTAAGCAGTTTGAAAAAACTGCCTGCACGCCTTTTTTTGCATTCTGTTTAATCAGGTACAGAACCTGATCAACTCTGTACCGGCAATTAAATTAAAAAGAATTTCTGATTAGGGAGGAAATGGTTATGCAAGAGATTTTATCAGCGGTAGATGCCGAATTATTCGGTGTGTGGTTCCTTATAGGTGCAGCTCTTGTTTTCTGGATGCAGGCAGGTTTTGCAATGGTAGAAACAGGATTCACAAGAGCAAAGAATTCAGGTAACATTATTATGAAGAATCTGATGGACTTCTGTATTGGTACAGTAATGTTCGTTCTTATTGGATTCAGTTTCTTATTAGGTGAGGATTTACTTGGTTTTATTGGAAAGCCTGGTTTTGATATCTTCACAGCTTACAAAGATTTTGATTTTTCAAGTTTCGTATTCAACTTAGTATTCTGTGCTACAACAGCTACTATTGTTTCAGGTGCCATGGCTGAGAGAACAAAGTTCTTATCATATTGTGTATATTCAGCAGTTATCTCAGCACTTATCTATCCAATAGAAGCTCACTGGATCTGGGGCGGCGGCTGGCTTGCACAGTTAGGCTTCCATGATTTTGCCGGTTCATGTGCAATTCACATGGTTGGTGGTATTGCAGCTCTTATCGGTGCTAAGATTCTTGGACCTCGTATTGGTAAGTTTGAAAAGGATGCTAATGGTAAGGTTATAAAGGTAAATGCTTTCCCAGGACATAATATTCCACTTGGTGCACTTGGTGTATTTATTCTGTGGTTTGGCTGGTATGGATTTAACGGTGCAGCAGCAACAACAATTGAAGATTTAGGTTCTATTTTCCTTACAACAACAGTTGCTCCTGCAGTAGCTACAGTAACATGTATGATATTCACATGGGTAAGATATGGTAAGCCTGATGTTTCAATGTGTTTAAATGCTTCGCTTGCAGGTCTTGTTGGTATAACAGCTCCTTGTGATGTAACAGATGCATTTGGTGCAACAATGATAGGTATTGTTTCTGGTCTCTTAGTAGTATTCGGTGTATGGCTTCTTGACTACAAGCTTCATATTGATGATCCTGTAGGTGCTGTAGCAGTACATATGATGAATGGTATGTGGGGTACAATTGCTGTTGGTCTTTTTGCAACAAGCTCAGCTCCTGGATATGCAATTGCCCTTGAAGGCGGAACAATTAAGGGGGAAGGTCTTTTCTATGGTGGTGGATTCACACAGTTAGGACTTCAGTTATTAGGTTTTGTATCAGTTGCAGCATGGGCAGCTGTATGCATGGTGATTGTATTCACAGTAATTAAGGCTACTATCGGACTCAGAGCTTCTAAGGAAGAAGAAATCAGAGGTCTTGATATTATGGAGCATGGTCTTTCAAGTGCTTATGCAGGATTCGAATTCGGTGGAATGGACTTTGTTGACGGAGATGTTGATGTAATTGGCTCAGAGTCAATGGAAGTTTCTGTACCTGCTCTTATTAAGACATCTGATGCAGGTGATGGCAAGAAGATTACTAAGGTTGAAATTCTTATGAAGCAGGAGAGATTCGAGAGATTCAAGAAGGCTATGAACGATATCGGAGTTACAGGTATGACAGTTACACAGGTTCTTGGATGTGGTACACAGAAGGGTGCTCCTGAATATTACAGAGGTGTTCCTATGGATATCCAGCTTCTTCCTAAGACACAGGTTGAGATGGTAATATCATCAGTTCCTGTAATGGATGTTATCAATGCTACAAGAAAGGCTCTCTATACAGGTCATATCGGTGATGGTAAGATTTTTGTATATGATGTTGAGGATGTAGTTAAGGTAAGAACCGGTGAATCAGGTTACGATGCACTTCAGGGTGAAGACGATTAAGATAATGATTTAGTAATAATAAGAATATATAAATCGTGGAACTGGACTTTTCCGATGTTTGGACATTGGAGAAGTCCAGCTTTTTAATTAAATTGTATTGATTTTAATAATGAAATAAGCATGAAATCTCACATTTATGCCTTTACTTTTGGAGATAAAGATAATAAAATATTAAGTAATATGTAGGGACGTATAATGTATATCTGATTTTATTATGTCGGGTACATTTATGCCGCCTAAATTTTCTTAAGGAGGAAATATTTATAATGGCAAGACAGAAACAGTCAATGGATGGTAATACAGCCGCAGCTCATGTAGCTTATGCTTACACAGAAGTAGCTGGTATCTATCCTATCACACCTTCAAGTCCAATGGCTGATGTAGTTGATACATGGTCAGCTCAGGGACTGAAGAACATTTTTGGTAACACTGTTAAGGTAGTAGAGATGGAGTCAGAGGCAGGTGCTGCAGGTACAGTACACGGTTCTTTAGCAACTGGTGCTTTAACTACAACATTTACAGCTTCACAGGGTCTTCTTCTTATGATTCCTAACATGTACAAGATTGCTGGTGAGCAGCTTCCATGCGTATTTGATGTATCAGCTCGTACAGTATCTACACATGCTCTTAATATCTTTGGTGATCACTCAGATGTTTACGCCTGTCGTCAGACTGGTTTCGCTATGCTTTGCGAGACTAACCCACAGGAAGTTATGGATTTAAGCCCAGTTGCACACTGTGCAGCACTTGAAGGCAAGACTCCTTTCATTAACTTCTTCGATGGATTCCGTACATCACATGAGATTCAGAAGATTGAGAAGTGGGATTATGAAGATCTTAAGGATATGTGCCCAATGGATGCAGTTGATGAATTTAGAGCACATGCACTTAATCCTAACCACCCAGCAGCCCGTGGTTCACATGAGAATGGAGATATCTTCTTCCAGCATCGTGAAGCATGTAACTCATTATATGATGAGCTTCCGGATGTTGTTGAGAAGTACATGGGTAAGGTTAATGAGAAGCTTGGTACAGACTATGATCTCTTTAACTACTACGGAGCTCCAGATGCAGACAGAGTAATCGTTGCTATGGGTTCTATCAATGATGTAGCTGAAGAAGTTATTGATTATTTAACAGCTAAGGGTGAGAAAGTCGGACTTGTTAAAGTAAGACTTTACCGTCCATGGTCATCTAAGCATCTTCTTAAGGTTATTCCTAAGACAGTTAAGAAGATGGCAGTACTTGACAGAACTAAGGAGCCAGGTTCTCTTGGTGAGCCACTTTACCTTGATGTTGCAACTACTCTTCGTGAGGCAGGACTTAACGACATCGTATTAGTAGGAGGCAGATATGGTCTTGGTTCTAAGGATACACCACCTTCATCAGTATTTGCTATTTATAAGGAACTTGAGAAGGACGAGCCTAAGAGCAGATTCACAATCGGTATTGTTGATGATGTAACTAACTTAAGCTTACCAGAAGTTAAGCCAGCTCCAATTACATCAGCTCCTGGTACAGTTGAATGTAAGTTCTGGGGTCTTGGTGGAGATGGTACAGTTGGTGCTAACAAGAACTCTACTAAGATTATCGGTGACCACACAGATAAGTACATTCAGGCATACTTCCAGTATGATTCTAAGAAGACAGGTGGTGTCACAATTTCTCATTTAAGATTTGGTGATAACCCAATTAAGAGTCCATACTATATCAATCAGGCAGACTTCGTAGCATGCCATAACCCATCATATGTTATTAAGGGTTATAAGATGGTTCAGGATGTTAAGCCAGGCGGAATCTTTATGATTAACTGCCAGTGGTCTGACGAAGAACTCAACCAGCATATGCCAGCAGAAGCTAAGCAGTATATCGCTAAGAACAATATCCAGCTTTATACTATCAATGCTATTGATAAGGCTATTGAAATCGGTATGGGTAAGAGAACTAACACAATCCTTCAGTCAGCTTTCTTCAAGCTCGCTAATGTAATGCCTATCGATGAGGCTGTTGATTACATGAAGCAGGCAGCTAAGAAGTCTTACTCTAAGAAGGGTGATGCAGTAGTAGAGATGAACTATAAGGCTATTGATGCCGGTGTTGATGCTGTACATAAGGTAGAAGTTCCAGCAGACTGGGCTACAGCTACTGATGATAAGAAGGCAGCAGACAGAACAGGTCGTCCAGCTACAGTTAAGATGGTTAACGAACTCCTTGATCCTATCGGATTAATGGATGGTGACAGCCTTCCAGTATCTGCATTCAAGGATATCGCTGATGGTCAGTTTGAAACAGGTGCTTCTGCATATGAGAAGAGAGGAACAGCAGTTATGGTTCCAGAGTGGGATCCTACAGCCTGTGTTCAGTGTAACAGCTGTGCATTTGTATGTTCACATGCTACAATTCGTCCATTTATCCTTTCAACAGATGAGGTAAATGCAGCACCTTCTAATATTAAGCTTGCAGATTCTAAGCATGCAATTGATAAGACAATGAAGTACACAATGTCAGTATCTCCATTAGATTGTATGGGATGTGGCGAGTGTGTTACTGTCTGCCCTAAGGCTGGAGAAGCTATTAAGATGGTTCCACAGGAATCTCAGGCAGACGAGCAGCCAGTATTCAACTACTTAGTAGAGAATGTTGGTAAGAAGGAGATTACTCCTGCATTAGTTAATGGTCCTATCGGATCACAGTACAACCAGCCACTTCTTGAATTCTCAGGATCATGTGCAGGTTGTGCAGAGACATCTTATGCAAGATTAATTACACAGTTATTCGGTGAGCAGATGTATATTTCTAACGCAACAGGTTGTTCTTCAATCTGGGGAAATCCAGCAGCTACATCACCTTATACAGTTAATAAGGATTCTAAGAAGGGACCAGCTTGGTCTAACTCACTTTTCGAGGATAATGCAGAGCATGGTTTCGGTATGTACTTAGGACAGAAGACTTTAAGAGATCAGCTTATTGCCCAGGTTGAGGAAATGGCTGCATCTGATAAGGCATCTGATGACTTCAAGGCAGCAGCAGCTAAGTACTTAGAGACAAAGAATGATACAAAGGCTAACACACCAGCAGCTGATGCTCTTATTGCAGAGTTAGAGAAGGCAGCTAAAGATGGTTGTCCAGTAGCTCCACAGATTTTAGCTAAGAAGAATTTCCTTGCTAAGAAGTCTGTATGGATCTTCGGTGGTGATGGATGGGCTTATGATATCGGTTTCGGTGGTCTTGATCATGTACTTGCTTCTGGTGAGAATGTTAATGTATTCGTATTCGATACAGAGATGTACTCTAATACAGGTGGACAGGCTTCTAAGGCTTCTAACATCGGTGAGGTTTGCCAGTTCGCTGCAGCAGGTAAGGAAATCGGAAAGAAGAGCCTTTCAGAAATTGCTATGACATACGGTTATGTATATGTAGCACAGATTGCTCTTGGTGCTAACCCAGCTCAGGCTGTTAAGGTTATTCAGGAAGCAGAAAGCTACAATGGACCATCACTTATCATTGGTTATGCTCCTTGTGAACTTCACGGTATTGCTAAGGGTGGTATGAACCACTGCCAGGATGAGATGAAGAAGGCTGTTAAGGCTGGTTACTGGAACCTCTTCTCATTCAACCCAGCACTTAAGGCTGAAGGAAAGAATCCATTCACACTTACATCTAAGGAAGGTGATGGAACATATCAGGATTTCCTTAATAACGAGGCTCGTTACACAAGACTTGTTAAGCCATTCCCAGAAAGAGCAGAGAGACTCTTTGCTAAGTCTGAGGAAGTTGCTAAGGAAAGATATGATCACCTTACAAAACTTGTTGAACTTTACAAGTAATTAATATACAGCTTAATAAAGTGTATGATTACTCCCGCAGGGCTTGTTCCTGCGGGAGTTTTTTGTGGTGGGGAGTTGGGAATATCGCATTACATATTATAAAGATGGGGTGGCAAATACGATTGTACTTGCTGGTAAGGTTACATGGAATGGGGCAGATTATAAGGTAGATAAAGAATCGTATGATAAACTGAAAGAATATATTGATACTTTGTATAAATAACTTGATAATCAAACTAATATGTATTATAATTTGAGAATCAAAATAATTGGAGGCTCGAATTGAATACAAATGTTATAAATAAGAAAAAGTTGATTGCAAGTATTATTTTTAAGGCAATATCGCTGATTGCTTCGGTGTATGGTCTTGTGTTTACGATTGACAGTATTAAGTCATTCACATTTTTTACAACGCTGTCTAATGTGGCACTTGATATTGTGCTGGCGGTGTTTATTGTGCTTGATGTTATACTGCTTACTAAGGAAAAGGATTATAAGAGCAATGGGCTTTATATTCTTAAATTCCTTATGACACTTTCAATTACACTGACATGTCTGGTGTATATGATTATTCTTGGACCAACTTCCGAGGACGGACTGATTGGTGCATATCTTAATAAATATGCAGGAAGTCTTGGGGTACATTTAATTGGTCCGGTATTTGCAATTGCTGATTTCCTTATGTTTGATAAGGGATTTTCGGCAAAGAAAATATATGCAATATATGCAGTTATTCCACCGCTTTGCTATGTTGCATTCGTATACATTCTGGCTGCATTGGGCGTAAGATGGTATGATACAATGACAGCACCTTATAACTTCCTTAATTATGCTGCACCAACAGGCTGGTTTGGCTGGGATTTAAGCAAGATGGGATCTGAATCTCTAGGAATCGGAGTTGTGTATATGATTGTGGTTCTGTTGCTTATATTTATTGGAATAGGGCTTTTATATCTTGCAATTAACGGAGCAGGCATAGGAGCTAAGGCACAGAAAGCAGAACTTGTGAGCGAGTAGCCGGATAGAGGTATTGAAAATGTGACTTAGAAGTTGCGATATAGAAGAACGTACAATTTGTAATAGAATATAGAAGGTTAAAAATGTCCGGCATGTGATTTAAAATGAATTGCATGCCGGACATTTTACATACTTTTTCATTGTCTTACTTTGTGTTATAATATCGGGCAGGAATTGAAGAAGATTAAATATAGAAAACAGGAGAAGATTATGAAAGAGAATCTTAAGAAGCTGGCTAAATACTACAAGCCGTATTTAGGCACATTTATACTTGATATGATACTTGCGATGATGTCAGCGGCGGTGGCACTTGTGATACCACTTGTTGTAAGGTTCATTACATCAAAGGTTGCATATATGAGTGCCAATGAAGCACTTTCAAGAATTATGATTATTGTTGGAGTACTTTTTGTGCTTGTACTGATACAGTGGGGCTGCAACTACTATATATCTAATTATGGACATGTAATGGGTGCAAAGATTGAGTATGACATGAGGGCAGAGATATTCAATCATTATCAGAAGCTGTCATATTCATTCTATGATGACCAGAAGGTTGGTCAGTTATTGTCAAGAATAACATCGGATTTGTTCGATATTACAGAGCTTTTGCATCATGGACCAGAGAATATAACTATTTCACTGATTAAGATAATTGGTGCATTATGCATATTAAGTTCGATTGACTTAAGACTTACGATTGCCGCATTTGTGCTGATTCCGTTCATGCTTGTATTCGCGTATGTGCTTAACAAGCGCATGAAGAGGGCATTTAAGAGAAACAGGGTAAGAATAGGTGAGATAAATGCACAGATAGAGGACAATCTGTCTGGAATAAGGGTTGTCAAGTCATTTGCAAATGAAGATATTGAATGTGAGAAATTTAAGAATGGCAATGACTTATTCCTTGAATCTAAGAGAGACAGCTATCATTATATGGGAATGTACAATGCGGGACTTACTGCATTTACAACAATGATAAATGTAATTGTAATCGCAGCAGGCGGTATCGGAATTGCAAAGGGCTGGGTAAATATTACGGATTTCGTTACATTTTTACTGTATATAAATATATTTACGGAGCCGGTTAAGGTGCTTATTGATTTCACAGAGCAGTTCCAGAATGGCTATTCGGGTTACGAAAGATTCTTAGAGATTCTTTCAGTAGAGCCGGAAATAGCTGATAAGCCTGACGCAAAGGAGCTTACTGATGTGAAGGGTGCAATAACATTTGAAAATGTGTCCTTCAGATATAAGGACGGTGTGGACGAGGTGCTTTCCGGAGTTAATCTGTCAGTAAGACCGGGAGAATATGTTGCACTTGCAGGTCCTTCGGGAGTAGGAAAGACAACACTCTGCTCGCTTATTCCAAGATTTTATGAAGTGACGGGCGGTTCGATTAAGATTGATGGAACAGATATCAAAGATGTTACACTTAAAAGCCTGCGTGACCATATTGGAGTTGTGCAGCAGGACGTGTATCTGTTTATGGGTACAATTAAAGAAAATATCAGATATGGAAAGCCTGACGCTACAGACGAAGAAGTAATTCAGGCGGCTAAGCTTGCAAATGCGCATGATTTTATTATGAGCTTTGAGAACGGATACGACACAGATATCGGACAGCGCGGAGTCAAATTGTCAGGCGGTCAGAAGCAGAGACTGTCAATTGCAAGAGTATTCTTAAAGAATCCGCCAATTCTTATATTTGATGAGGCGACATCAGCACTTGATAATGAGAGTGAGCAGATTGTACAGGAATCACTTGAGAAGCTGGCTAAGAACAGAACCACATTTGTAATAGCACACAGACTTACAACTATTGAAAATGCGGAGGAAATCCTGATGCTTACTGACGAGGGCATCAAGGAGAGAGGAACTCACGAGGAGCTTATGAAGCTTGATGGTGAGTATGCAAGAATGGTTAAGATACACAGCAGAACATAACATACCAGTTTACAATGTTTATATGCAATGCTATTATATAGGAAACGTTGGAAGGAAGATGATAATCATGGACAGAACAAGAAGATTAAGAATGAATGCGACATTAAGAGATATGGTAAGAGAGAATCATGTAAGGGTGGACGAGCTTATATACCCTGTATTTGTTACGGAGGAGAACGATGTAATACAGGAAGTACCATCAATGCCGGGAATATGTCAGTATTCGCTTGACCATGTTCTTGAAGAAATCGGACGTGCTGTAAAGGTTGGAATTAAGGGAATTCTGCTTTTTGGAATACCTGTACATAAAGATGAGGTCGGAAGTGAGGCATATGACGAGGAAGGTGTTGTGTGCAGGGCAATCCGCCTTATTAAGGATGCTTATCCAGAGCTTGTTATCATGGCTGATGTGTGCCTGTGTGAGTACACATCACATGGACACTGCGGACTTGTAAAAGATGGCGTTATATTAAATGATGAGACACTGCCGCTTCTTGCAAAGGCGTCAGTTGCTTATGCAAAAGCGGGGGCAGATATAATTGCACCAAGTGACATGATGGATAAGAGAGTTGAGGCAATCAGAAATGCACTTGATGAGGCAGGACTGGTTAATATTCCTATATGTTCATACAGTGCCAAATTTGCATCAGGATATTACGGACCGTTCAGGGATGCCGCACATTCAGCACCGGGATTTGGTGACAGAAAGACATATCAGATGGATCCGGCTAATGGAAAAGAAGCGTTAAGGGAAGTTGAAGAAGACATATTAGAAGGTGCAGACATGATTATTGCAAAGCCGGCACTCGGATATATGGACGTTATGAAAGAGATAGCGCTTAACTTCAATATTCCAATTGTCGCTTATAATGTAAGCGGTGAGTACGCGATGGTTAAGGCAGCAGCAATGAATGGCTGGATTGATGAGAAGAAGATTGTAATGGAGAATATGACAGGCTTTAAGAGAGCCGGAGCTAAGATGATAATAACATATCATGCTATAGATGTGGCAAAATGGTTAAAGGAAGAGTAACATTTTTAGCAGTATTAAATTAAGCAGGAGGAGCTGGTTTTATGAATGAAGAGATGTCAAATGATTTATATGGGAGAGCAGTAAAACATATGCCGGGTGGTGTAAACAGTCCTGTCAGGGCATACAAGGCAGTTGACAGAGTGCCAAGATTCATAGCTTCTGCCAAGGGAGACAGAATTACTGATGTAGATGGGAATGAAATGATTGACTACATATGTTCATGGGGACCGGGAATATTAGGCCATGCACATGACAGAGTAATTTCAAAGGTTAAGGAAGCTGCGGAAGCAGGCCTTACATATGGTGCGCCAACCAAGAGAGAAGTTGAGATGGCAGAGCTTATATATGAGCTTATTCCTACAATGGAGGTGAGTCGTCTTGTAAGTTCAGGAACAGAAGCTGTTATGAGTGCAATCCGTGTGGCAAGAGGCTACACCGGAAGAGACAAGATAATTAAGTTCAGAGGCTGTTATCATGGACATTCTGACGGACTTTTAGTAAAAGCCGGTTCAGCAGCACTTACAACATCAGTTCCGGACAGTGCAGGAGTTCCTGCGGATTACACTAAGAATACACTTGTAGCAGAGTACAATGACTGCGATTCTGTGAAAGAGCTTTTTGATAACAATAAAGATGAAATAGCTGCGGTAATAGTTGAACCAGTTGCAGCTAACATGGGAGTTGTGCTTCCAAGACATGGCTTTCTTGAATTCTTAAGAGATATAACTAAGGAGAATGGAAGCCTTCTTATATTTGATGAGGTAATAACAGGCTTCAGACTTTCAATAGGCGGAGCGCAGGAGTACTTTAACATAAAGCCAGACCTTACAACTCTTGGAAAGATTGTAGGTGGGGGTATGCCAGTCGGCGCATATGGCGGACGAGCTGACATTATGCGAATGGTAAGTCCTGACGGCCCTGTATATCAGGCAGGAACATTATCAGGTAACCCGATTGCAACAGCAGCAGGCTTAGAGACTTTAAGAATTTTAAGAGATAATAAGGATATATACGACAGACTTGAGACTAAGACAAAGCGTATTGCTGACAGTGTAAGAAAATGTGGAGCCGGAAGGGTATCGGTTAATCAGATTGGCTCACTTATGAGCATATTCTTTACACCAGATGCAGTTGAAGATTATGACAGTGCAGTAAAGTCAGACACTAAGAAGTATGCAGAATACTTTGGACATATGCTTGATAACGGAATATACATTGCACCATCACAGTTTGAGGCAATGTTCGTATCAGACGCACACACTAATGAGGATATCAACCGTACAATAGAGGTTATGGAAGAATTCTTCAGGAAATAATTCGGATAATAAGTGGGAATACAGATGCAGTTAGGATATGTAGGAATTAATTATAAGAATTCTGACCTTTCAGTAAGGGATAAGATTACATTTACAGACAGCGGGATAGCAGACTTTATGCAGCAGGCAGAGGAAGCAGGTGTGAACCAGTGCATGTGCCTTTCAACATGCAACAGATGCGAAGTGTTTTATCTGTATGAGGATGAAACATTTGTACAAGTAATGTCCGATTTATTCAATGATTATTTTGGACTTACTGATACTAAATTAGCTGGTGTCAAATGTGGTGAAGAAGCACTGGTATATCTGTTTTGCATAGCCGCCGGACTTGAAAGCATGGTGCTTGGAGAGGATCAGATACTAGGCCAGTTAAAGGATGCGGCAGACCTTTCAAGAACGCTTGGACACAGCGGGAAAGAGCTTAATTATATAGTAAGAGAAGCGGTAAGCTGTGCAAAGCGGATTAAGACAGAGTACAAGGTAAGTGAAAAACCGGTATCTGTATGCTATGTCGGTATTCAGGAGTTAGACAGAGTATGTGGCATATCAGGAAAGCATGCGCTTGTTATAGGAAGTGGCAAAACCGCGGCTCTTGCCATAAGATATCTGGCAGAATATGGCGCTGATGTAACAGTGTGTTCAAGAACTTATCAGCATGCGAAGGACCTGCTTAAGGAATTTCCAGATATTCAGGTTATTGCATATGATAAGAAAACAGAAGCACTAAAAAACAGTGATATGGTTGTCTCAGCGACTTCATCACCTCATCTGGTGATTAAATGTGCTGAATTATCAGGGGGTAAAAAGATGACACTTCTTGATCTTGCTGCACCAAGAGATATAGAAAAATCTGCAGGTGACATTTGTGGAGTTACTCTTATTGACCTTGACAGGATAGGTGGGATTGTGAAGTCTAATCAGAACGAGAGGGCACATTTGCTAAAGGAAAGCCAGTGCGTGATTGATGAGTATATAGCGGAAACAAAGAAATGGCTCACATCAAGCAGAATGGATACAACTATCCAGTCGCTTGGCAAAAAATGTGATGAGATAGTACAGGACAGCTATGATTATCTTAATCGCAAGATTGACCTTTCAGACCATGACAGGGTAATCTTAAAGAAGATTCTTAAGTCGTCACTACACAGATTGTTAAAAGAACCGATTGAAGAATTGAAAAATGTGGAAGAAAATGAACAGCAGCAGTATAAAGATATGGTTGAGAGACTGTTTGGCTTGTAGGGAGGATTATGCATTACAGAATAGGAACGAGAGGTTCGAAGCTGGCACTTGTCCAGTCGGAATATGTTAAGAGAAGAATGGAAGAGGCGTATCCTGAGGATACATTTGAACTTGTTATAATTAAGACAACAGGCGACAAGGTTACAGATAAGCCACTTGCTGCGATTGGAACTAAGGGGCTTTTTGTAAAGGAGATTGAGGAAGCGCTTCTTTCAGGCAGCATTGATATGGCGGTTCACAGCATGAAGGATATGCCGGCTGAATGTGCGGCTGGACTTACATTTGCAAAGGCGTGGAAACGAGAGGATTGCAGAGATGTACTTATATTAAAGACCGCAGGAAGTTTTTTAGAACTTCCTTCCGGTGCGGTTATAGGCACTGGGAGCCTCAGGCGTGCATGCCAGCTTGCAATGCTGCGTCCTGATATCCAGTTTACTGCTATCAGGGGAAATGTTGATACGAGAATTAACAAACTTATGGACGATTCATACGGACTTGATGGAATTGTGCTTGCGGCAGCAGGACTTAACAGACTTGGCAGGTCATCTGAGATAACAGAGTACCTTGACCCGGAGGTCGTTATTCCGGCACCGGCACAGGGAGTTCTTGCGATTGAGACTGCAGAGGTGAATACAGAACTTCTTGATAAGATAAATGCTTTGTCAGATGATAATTCTGATAGAGAAGCTGTGGCTGAAAGAACATTTTTAAGATTAACAGGCGGCGGCTGTCATGCCCCGGTTGGCGCACACTGTGTGACAAAGGATAACGGTGACCTTCGAATGGTTGTGTTATTTGGTAATGATGATTGCAGCAGGATTCTTAGAATTGAAGTTACAGGAACTGACAGTGAGGCGGTTGGCCACGAAGCAGCCCGTATGCTTGGATTGGAGTAGATTGTGGGTAAATACATATATACATATATTGAAAACGGACAGATGTACGATAAAAGCCCTTCCTTTGCAGAATTACTTGCAAAGGAGGGGCTTTTATGCGAAAAAATAGTGACTGGCAGGATTGGTTATATTCGTGTGGAGAATCTTTTGGAAAAGATAAAAGATGCTCAGTGGCTTGTGTTTACAAGTAAAAATGCTGTGGCTGGGTTTGCTTATAATATGGGGAAGTGTGAACTTCCTGTTGAAGTTAAGATTGCAGTAGTTGGTAGTAAAACTAAAGAAGCTTTAAGAACGGTATGTGGTCTTGAAGCTGATTTTGTTTCTTTACAAGCTGCGGGCTTGGAGCTTGGAAAGAGTCTGATGAATATTGCAGCCGGGAAGGTTGTATATCTGTGTGCTGAGGTAACAAGCGGTTCACTTGAAGAAGCTATGAAAGATTACGGAGAACTGATTAAGATTCCAGTATACAGGAATGAATATGTTGATACATATGCAGAGTACGAAATGAAAGATTTTAGTGATGTTTCTGGAATAGCTGTTACCAGTGGCATCAGCGGTGAGAGAATAAAATGGCTGATTGACAAGCTTGGTGAATCAGGTGAAGTCCCAGTGTATAGCATTGGTCCCGCCTGCAGCAAAAAGCTTGCTGAGGCGGGCGTGAAAGAGAATAGGATAATTGAAGCTTGTGAGCATAGCTATGGTGGGCTGGTGGAAGCAATTAAAGAAACGGTGGGAATCAGGAAGTGATAATTGGACGTTGAAGCGGAGTGAGGCACGGAAGAAGTCCAAAACCGGGAAGCCG
>ULTX01056137.1_pt1 | contig 13892 bp, 10 predicted proteins | sample 1958041 | NCBI WGS metagenome assembly ULTX01 (sample SAMEA4835747, study PRJEB28245) | human gut metagenome | biome: gut microbiome; material: fecal sample | place: Denmark | collected 2008
AGCTATGGTACAGATTGCATTCATCCAAATCATGCTTAACAAATTTATCGAATGAAATCAAAACAGCTTCGTATATTTAAAGGTTAATAGTTAGAAAGCTGTTGAAAGTTTACAACTAAATCCGTTTTGTTTTAAAACTATGGAATCAGTGTATTTAGTAATGATGCATATATGTTTATGTCTGACTTAAAGGCTATATTATGACCTCATTAAATAATAAAAATGAATTTAAATATATGACAAAAATAATAAAAGATCGGGATTTAAACTAATTCTGTTATGTTTTTTTTGTTTTGGCGATAACTAATTGAATTATAGGTATTTATCTTTGAAGATTTAGTAACTGGAGTAATGCATGACGAGAACAGGCTTCTTGTGTGTAATATCTTTTCTTTTTCGATAAGATGTATTAATCACGTCTCTTGCATTATACGTTCGATCAGGCTGAATCGTGCGGTCGTTGCGGCCTGATCGTGCGGTCGTTTGGGCCGAATTGTGCGGTCGTTTGGGCTGAATCGTGCGGTCGTTTCCGGAGGGTGTATATACAAAAACGGCTGAAGATTATTGCCGTGCCAGAGGCATACGGAATTATCTTCAGCCGCAACAGTCCGGAAAGCCTGTTTAGTCGAACAGACTTCTGAACTTCTTGAATATTTTTTCTTTCAGGCTCATGTTAGGCTTGAAACTTTCAGATTCCTGCCATTTTTCCAAAGCCTGTCTTTCTTCTTTGGTCAGAGTTTCGGGAATGTAAATGCTGATATGAACCAGCAAGTCGCCCGTTCCGGTTGTATAGCCGTAGCTGTTGATGGAAGGAAGTCCTTTGCCGCGCAGACGAAGCACTTTGCCCGGCTGTGTACCCGGTTCGATCTTGATTTTCGCTTTTCCGTCGATGGTCGGGATTTCCACTGTTCCTCCAAGGGCTGCAGTCGGAACGCTCAGCAGCAGGTTGTAGATCAGGTCGCTCTCGTCGCGCACCAGTTCCGGATGCTTTTCCTCTTCGATGAGTACCAGCAGATCGCCTGCCACACCGTTGTGCTTACCGGCATTACCCTTGCCGTTGATAGTCACCTGCATACCTTCAGCCACACCTGCCGGAATCTTTACCGTTACGACTTCTTCACCATATACGATACCTTCGCCGCCGCAGGCAGAACATTTGTTCTTGATGATTTTACCTTCGCCGCCACACTGGGGACATACGGTCTGAGTCTGCATCATGCCGAAGATACTTTGCTGGGTGCGGGTTACGCTTCCCGTACCGTGACAGGTCGGACAGGTTTCTACGCCTCCGTCGCCTTCAGCTCCTGTTCCGTGGCAGTGACTGCACTGCACGTATTTCTTGAGTTTGAATTTCTTTTCTACACCGGTAGAGATTTCCTTCAGGTTCAGTTTTACCTTTACCCGCAGGTCGGAGCCGCGGAACTTGCGCTGACGGGGCTGGCCACCGCCGCCTCCAAAGCCTCCGAATCCGCTGTGGCCTCCGAAGATGTCGCCGAACATGGAGAAGATATCGTCCATAGACATGCCCTGTCCTCCGAATCCTCCAAATCCGCCGGCTCCGGCTGCTCCGTCCACTCCGGCATGTCCGAACTGATCGTAACGGGCACGCTTGTCCGGATTGCTCAGCACTTCATAAGCTTCGGCTGCTTCCTTGAACTTCTCTTCCGCTTCCTTATCGCCCGGATTCTTGTCCGGGTGATATTGGATGGCTTTCTTTCGGTATGCTTTCTTGATCTCATCGGCTGAGGCAGACTTTTCTACCCCAAGCACTTCGTAGTAATCTCTCTTTGCCATGATCTTCTTATTGTGCTACTACTACTTTTGCGTGACGGATCACTTTGTCATTCAGTTTGTAACCGGTCTGTACACAATCAAGTACCTTTCCTTTCTGGTCTTCGCTCGGAGCGGGTACCAGGGCAACGGCTTCGTGATAGTCCGTATCGAAAACTTCACCTACGGGTTCCATCTTTTGCAGACCTTCCTGTGAGAGTCCTTTCAGGAATTTCTGATAGATCAGGTCGATGCCTTCATACATAGCTTTTACGTCGTCAGCCTTTTGCATGTTCTGCAAAGCTCTTTCCAGATCGTCCAAAATAGGCAGGATGGCACTGATGGCCTTTTCACCACCGTTCTTGATCAGTTCAGCCTTTTCTTTCAAGGTACGTTTACGGTAGTTGTCAAATTCAGCAGACAGACGAAGATACTTGTCTTTCTGTTCTTCAATGGTTGCTTTGGCAACTTCCAGTTCCTGCATCACCGGATCTGCAACCTCCTGCTGTTCTTCTGCAGCTTCCGCAGCAGCTTGCTGTTCCGCGTTTTCGGTCACAGTTTCTTCCTGTTTTGCCATTTCTTCTTCCACGTTATGGTTTTCTTGTGTACTCATATCTTAATTATGTTTTTATTAGCTGATAAATGTTTATTCTTTCTCCTACAAATTTCGTGCCTGATAGGAGTTAATATGGAAAACGGCTGCAAAAATACGAAATATTTGTCACACTGACATTATTTTTTCATGCTTTGTCGTCTTGTCAGCCTGTGTTCAGGCTTCTTTTCCAGGCATGAATGCCGGCTTTTGAGGTGTATCTCGTTTTTTTGTATTATCTTTGCAGACGTTGTTAATCAGAGATAATATTAATATAAGGTATATAGATAATGATTACAGTTTCGAATGTAGCCGTTCAGTTTGGTAAAAGAGTGTTGTACAACGATGTGAACATGAAGTTCACCAACGGAAATATTTATGGAGTGATCGGTGCCAATGGTGCCGGTAAGTCTACGTTTCTGAAAGTTATTTCAGGTGAACTGGATCCTACCAAGGGAAGCGTAACCCTGGGACCGGGCGAGCGTTTGTCCGTGTTGAGTCAGGACCACTTTAAGTTTGATGCCCATACGGTGCTTGACACCGTGCTGATGGGACACACGGTTCTCTGGGATATCATGAAACAGCGTGATGCGCTTTATGCGAAGGAAGATTTTACGGATGAAGACGGTATCAAAGCTGCAGAGCTGGAAGAGAAATTTGCAGAGCTGGAAGGCTGGAATGCCGAAAGCGATGCAGCCATTCTGCTGAGCGGACTGGGCATTAAGGAAGACAAGCACGGCATGCTGATGGGAGACCTCAGCGGTAAGGAAAAGGTGCGTGTGATGCTGGCACAGGCCTTGTTTGGAAATCCGGACAATCTGTTGCTTGACGAGCCGACCAATGACCTGGATATGGATACTGTGACCTGGCTTGAGGAATACCTTTCTAATTTTGAACATACCGTGCTGGTGGTAAGTCACGACCGTCACTTCCTCGACTCGGTTTGTACCCATACCGTAGATATTGACTTTGGCAAGGTGAACCTCTTTGCCGGTAACTATAGCTTCTGGTATGAATCCAGTCAGCTTGCTCTGCGTCAGCAGCAGAACCAGAAGGCCAAGGCCGAAGAAAAACGGAAGGAACTGGAAGAGTTTATCCGCCGTTTCTCAGCTAATGTGGCTAAGTCCAAGCAGACTACCAGCCGCAAGAAGATGCTGGAAAAACTGAATGTGGACGAAATCAAACCTTCTTCACGCAAATATCCGGGTATCATCTTCACCATGGACCGTGAACCGGGTAACCAGATTCTGGAAGTATCGGGACTGCGTGCCGAAACAGAAGAAGGAACAGTGCTCTTCAACGATGTGAACTTCAACGTTGAAAAGGGAGACAAGATCGTGTTCCTGAGCCGTGACCCGCGTGCCATGACAGCTTTGTTTGAAATCATCAACGGTCATCGCAAGGCACAGGCAGGACATTACAACTGGGGTGTGACGATTACTACAGCTTATCTGCCGCTGGACAATACGGATTATTTCAACTGTGACCTGAATCTGGTAGACTGGCTGAGCCAGTATGGTCAGGGCAATGAAGTAGAGATGAAGGGCTTCCTCGGCCGTATGCTGTTCTCCGGTGAAGAGGTGATGAAGAAAGTAAGCGTGTTGTCGGGAGGTGAAAAGATGCGTTGTATGATTGCCCGCATGCAGTTGCGTAACGCCAACTGTCTGATTCTGGATACACCGACCAACCATCTGGACCTGGAATCTATTCAGGCGTTCAATAATAACCTGAAGACGTACAAGGGAAATGTGCTTTTTGCTTCGCATGACCATGAGTTCATTGAAACTGTGGCAAACCGTATCATCGAACTGACTCCGAACGGTATCATTGACAAGATGATGGAGTATGATGAGTACATTACCTCAGATCATATCAAGGAAATGCGTGCGCGCATGTACGGAGACAAATAAAAAATTGATAGAGGAAATTCCGGTCGGCATACTGCCTGAATCTGCAGAGTGATCCGGAATTTCCTTTTTTCTAAAATTATACTACTATGGGGAATACTTTGAATCCTGTTGCTAAGAAGCAAATTGTGTGGCTGGATGTTGCCCGCCTGCTGGCTATGTTTACGGTTGTATGCTGTCATTCGACCGATCCTTTCAATTTTTATCCGGGCGAACCGCCTGCCAATATCAGTGAGATCAAGTTCTGGGGAGCTGCTTACGGATCTGTTCTTCGTCCGTGCGTTCCGCTTTTTGTAATGATTACGGGAGCTTTGCTGTTGCCGGTCAAAGGTGATACGGGAGCTTTCTACAGAAAACGTATCAGCCGGGTATTCTGGCCGTTTCTGATCTGGTCAGTCATCTATAATCTGTTTCCCTGGATCACCGGTCTGCTGGGATGCAGGCCCGAACTGATTCTGGATTTCTTCCCATACTCCGGAGAGGAAGCTGCCCGTCAGTCTCTGTCGGTATCGATGGACTATATATCCCGTATACCGTTGAACTTTTCGTTGCTGGATGTTCACATGTGGTACATTTATCTGTTGATCGGAATGTATCTTTATATGCCTGTCTTCTCTGCGTGGGTGGAGAAAGCCTCCGAAAAGGCAAAGCTATGGTTCCTGGCAGCCTGGGGAGTGACACTGTTTGTTCCTTACTACCGGGAATTTGTGAATCCTTATCTGTGGGGATCCTGTTCTTGGAACGAATTTTATATGCTTTATAACTTTGCCGGTTTTAATGGTTATCTTTTGCTGGGCCATTATCTCCGTCACCATGACTTTAGTCTGGCCAGGACCCTTGGCTGGGGAATTCCTTCTTTTGTAATAGGTTTCCTGATTACTTTTCTGGGATTCCGTCACATCACATCATTACCGGAATATACCGAAGAACAGCTTGAGATGTTTTTCTATTACTGTTCTCCCAATGTGGTTATGATGACAGTGCCCTGCTTCCTGATAGCCAAGAAGGTGAATGTACGGAATGAGCGTTTGCGGCAGGCACTTGCCAATCTGACGGTATGCGGTTTCGGGGTGTATATGATTCATTACTTTTTCACCGGCCCCTGTGTCCTGCTGGCCCGTATGTGTCACATACCGGTAGCGGTTCAGATTCCGGTTGCTGCCCTGATAGCCTTTGGGGCTTCATGGGGACTGGTCAATCTGCTTCGCAGGCTGACAGGAAAGTATGCTAAATATCTGGTGGGGTGACATTCTCCTGAAATCGCAGATCGGAGTTTGATGCAGTAAGTAATCTGTTTTTATTATAAAGCCCTCTCAAAAATGACTTTGAGGGGGCTTTGCTTTTTAAATAATGTATATTCGATCAGCTTCAACTTTTTTGTAATCGGTTGGTATATGGGTATGAAGGTTTAGTGGTTTATTGGAAAAAGCGATTAATGTGCTCCTGGAATTGAAAGAGATTAAATTTTTAGTTCCTGTAAAATTTTACAGAAATGTTGTCTTGAACAAATTAATTAATTTTATATCTTTGCTTCCGTTGTGTTTTATATATTTTTTTACTATGTAACTCTTATAATAGGATTATTTTTCAAAAATCGGATTTTATGAAGTCTTATGAGATTTTATTTGCAGGAAAGATGCATTTATATTGAACTCATAGATAAAGCTAAATAAAAAATGAAATGGCTGCTTAAAGTATTGCAACATGGATAATATGGTACCTAAAAATATATTGCTTCGCTTGTCAAATGATGATGAAAAGGCTTTCGAATTTATATATTGGAAATACAATGCCCATGTCTACAATTTTGCAAATTCGTTGTTGTACTCGCCTAAAATAGCTCAGGATATAACTCAGAATGTATTCTTGAAAATATGGGAAAAGCGTCACGAAATAAATCCGGAGCAGAATTTTAATGCCTATCTCTTCACAATAGCCCGAAACATGGTCTATAAGGAAACTGAGCAGAAACTGTTGTCTGAACAATCACTCAGGCAACTGCAGGAAGAGGAGGATGTTCTCGATATGAGTACCATACAGACATTGGATTATCATTTTACAGAAGAACTTTGTCGCAGTCTTGTAGAGGAATTGCCTCCTGCACGTCGGGAGATCTTTAAATTAAGCCGGTTTGAGAGGTTGTCAAACAAAGAAATAGCTTTGCGTTTGTCTATTTCAGAAAGAACCGTTGAAACTCAATTGTATAGAGCTACTTGTTTTTTGAAGCGGAAACTTCTTTCAGATGAAGGATTAGGACTTTTAATCTTACTATTTATCATTCAAAGTAATTAAGCATGCTTGGTTGAGCATGCTTTTTAATTATTAATTAACGTTAAATACTTATTTTCTTTTAATAGCTTGTAAGTGATTTGAAGCTTTAAAGGATATACAATACAGAAGGAGGATAAAATGGACTATATTGAATTGTTGGAAAAATATATGCAGGGGCTGACAACTCCTGAAGAAGAAAAGGCATTGCTTGATTGGATACAGCATGATGGTGACGCTCGCAGTACTATTTCTGCGTTCTATGAAAAGCGATGGAAAGAAACACCGGATACCGGTGTCTCTGCTGAATTGCAATATAAGATGTTGATGAATATAAAACAGAATATTTGTCAGCATGAAACAGAAAATCAATCGGCTGCAGGTAGAAAGATTGTATGGATGAATGTAATGAAGTATGCAGCTGCGATATTGGTTACAATGGTCGTTTCTGTATTTTCTGCTTATTATTTTTATTCCTCCGAAAGTGATGTGAAAAACTTTGTAGTTTATGCAGATAAAGAACAGCGGAGTAATCTGGTATTGCCGGATGGTACAAAAGTATGGCTGAATTCAGATTCAAAGCTGGAATATGATAATACTTACGGTGTAAAAGAACGTAAGATAAGATTGACAGGTGAAGCGTATTTTGAGGTTGCCAAGGATAAGGAACACCGTTTTCTGGTAAGTACCGGACTTATGGATGTTGAGGCGCTAGGTACTGCCTTTAATGTACAGTCTTATCCGAACGAAGATGAAATAACTACAACTTTGCTGGAAGGAAAGGTGAAAATTTCCACTCCCGGACAAGAGGCTATTCTGTTGCCCAATCAACAAGCCTGTTTTGGCAAAAGCAGTAATGGACTGAGTGTGATTGAAGTGGAAAATGCAAAATACTCCAATAGCTGGACAAAAGGTGAATTTGCTTTTAATGGAGCAACCCTGGAAGAAATAGCAAAGGAGCTGAGCCGTATGTACAATATGGAAATAAAGTTTGATTCTGACGAAATTAAAGAATATAATTTTTCGGGAGTCATTAAAAATAATAGTCTTACAAATGTGCTGGAGATTATTAGCCTGACTTCTCCGGTAGTTTATGAGGTAGTAAATGATTCAATAATACTAGATAAACAAAAATGATTTAAATTATTAATCTTATTGAGAAATGAAAGCACAGGAAGGACCTTAAAAAGAATGAGGATGTATCCGTTCTGACACATCCTCATCGTAAGTAAAGAGATTTAGTAAAATCAGATAAATAAAAGATTGGATTACTTGGCGGTTTCTTTTCTTTTATATAAACTGATTTTGCTTGTAAAATTACGTATAACTAATGAAAACACATTCAAAAAGCATGAAAAATGTAAGTAATTTCAAGCATTATTTATCAAAGTCTTGCTTATTGAGCATTATGCTTGCTGCAAGCCTTAATTCTTACTCACAAATAACGCTAAACGTAAACGGCAGTTCTGTTAAATCTGTGATTCATCAGATTGAGAAGCAGTCAGAGTATCGTTTCTTTTATGACAATAATTTGTCTGGACTGTCTAAGAAAGTTAATATCAATGTGAAAGACCAGCCGATTGATGAGGTACTGAATACAATTTGTAGTCAGGCTGGTATAGCTTATACAATAAAGGGTGATAAGCAGGTTGTTATCCATTCTGATAAAGCAGATGTTGCCCAGCAGTCTGTTACAAAGAAAATTACAGGTATTGTAACTGATGAGCAGGGAATGCCTATTATCGGAGCGAATATCAGAGTCAAGGGTACAACCGTAGGAACAATTACGGATCTGGATGGTAAGTTTGCATTGGATGTCAATTCAGATGTTTCGATTCTGGAGATTTCCTATATTGGTTATAAAACTCAAAATGTCTCATTTAAAGGTAAAACTGATATCGCGGTAGTTCTGAAGGAAGATTCTGAAATTCTTGATGAAGTCGTTGTTGTCGGATATGGTTCTACAACCAAAAGAGCGATGGTCGCATCTGTTTCTTCTGTTAAGACTGAAGAAATAGGAGATTTGCCTGTTTCCAATATTACCCAGGGTATGGCTGGTAGAGCTGCCGGTCTGATTGTTCAGGGTGCAGGTGGTGGTATTGACAAGACACCTACTATCAGTATTCGTGGTGGAGGAACTCCTCTGGTCGTTATTGATGGTGTTATCAGAAATTATGATGACTTTGTACTCTTGTCTCCTGATGATATTGAAGCTTTGTCTGTTTTGAAGGATGCGTCGGCAACTGCAGTGTATGGTTCGCGTGCAGCAGATGGTATTATTCAGGTTACGACCAAAAAGGGTAAGGAAGGCAAACCACGTATTGATTATTCATTCAACTATAGTATAGCGCAACCGGCCAACTGGGCTGAACCTTTGGATTCATGGACTCGTGCTGAATATGCCAATATCGCCAAACGCAATGACGGGCTTCCTGATGCGTTTAGTGAAGACCGCATTCAAAAGATGAAAGACGGATCGGATCCTATTCAGAATAATAATACGAACTGGAGAGACTTGGTTTTGCGCGAATTTGCTCCGCAGTCCAAACATCAGGTAACAATGACTGGCGGTACAGATATTAATAACTATTATATGAGTCTTGGTCATATAAATCAGGGATCATTGTATGAAAACAACAGTTATAATATGCAGCGTACCAATTTCCGCCTCAGTCAGAGTTCTTTAATAAAGACTATCGGTCTGAAAGTAACTACGACTCTGGATGGATATATCAAGAAAACAACGCATCCGTATACTTCCACCAGCGATGGTCCTTATTATGTTTTCAGTCATATTCAAAATAAATCACCTCTGATCCCTGGTGTCAATAAGTATGGCTTACCCTATAATGTAAATGATAACCCTGTTGCAGAAATTGCAGATGATGCAGGATATAATAATGAAGACAGAAAACTGATTAATGGTAATTTGCAATTTGAATGGGCTGTACCCTGGGTTGACGGATTGAAATTGCGTGCTGCAGGAAACTACAGATATGCAATGGTAGCTAATAAAAAGTGGAGAAAAGATTCTGCAAAATATAATTATGATTCAGAAGAGCCGATATATAGTGCAAAACCATTGTTCTATAATTCAACGAATTATGGACATACATATACACTTCAGTTCTTTGCTAACTATGACAAGACATTCGGTAAACATTCTATCTCGTTGTTAGGAGGTTATGAAGCAACTTATGGCTTTGCAAGTACATATTGGGTTCAACGTGAAAACTATGATTTCCCGATAGATCAGATTAATCCGGGTCCGGAAAGCACACAGAAAAATGGTGGTAGTGAAAGCGAAAACGGGCGTGCAGGCTTTATTGGACAAATAAAGTATAATTACAATAATAAATACTTTGTTGAAGGAAGTATCCGTTATGATGGTTCTGATAATTTCCCGAAAAACCGGCGCTGGGGAACTTTTTACTCTGGTTCGGTAGGATGGAGTATTGCTGACGAAGCTTTCATGGAAGATTTGGTTGAGAAAGATGTTTTCAACCAGTTGAAATTGCGTGCATCTTATGGACAGGTTGGTCTGGATAACTGGGGAGATCCTTTTGCTATAGGACGATTTGAATATATGAGCTCTTACAACCTGAATAATAAAGCCTGGGTCTTAAACGGTGCTTATGTACCAGGTTTCTCAGAAGGAGATATTCCTTCTCCTGATATAACGTGGTTTACAACAGATCAGTTTGATATGGGTATTGATTTCTCTTCTTTAAAAAATAGATTATATGGTTCTATCGACTATTTCTATTACAAGACAAAAGGATTCTTATATGCTCCAAGTCAGGTTGATGTAGGTTATACAGCGCCTCTGGGTATGTCCTTGCCGAGAGTTTCAACAGACGGTGAACATAGAAGAGCTGGTTTTGACTTTACTTTGGGCTGGAGAGATAATATTGGTAAATTCTCTTATGACATCTCTGCTAACTTTACTAAGTTTGATCAGTTGTGGGCAAACAATCCGTCTGAATCAGTAAGTGATTTGATGAATCCCTACAAACGTGCTACTCAGCAAACCGGATATTATGGAAACTTATATGAATGTTTAGGTTTCTATAAAGATGCACAGGATGTTTATAACAGTGTCAAGCGTTTAGGCTCTTATGATCTGACTGCTGGAGACTTGAAATATTCGGACTTCAATGGTGATGGTAAGATTGACGGCTCAGATATGGTACGTACTGGAAAAAGCAGTTTCCCGAGAGGTAACTATGGTATTAATATTAAATTACAGTACGAAGGATTCTTCCTGTCAGCTTTGTTCCAGGGAGCTACCAGATTTGATATGTATTTGACCGGTACAGCTCAGATGAATGGTGGTCAAGCAGGTGAATTACCTGTTATTTATGATTATCATACCGACTTCTGGACACCGGATAATACGGATGCAAAATATCCCCGTTTGATGTCAAGCGCAGGTCTTAATGGAAACAATAATTATGTTTCAAGTAGTTTCTGGCTGATAAACGGTGCTTACCTTCGTATGAAAGATTTTTCATTTGGATATGACTTTAAACACTCGTTGTTGAAGGATGTAAATTGGTTGTCGAAAGCATCATTGGCTATTTCCGGTCAGAACTTATTTACTATATCTGAGGCGACAAAATATGGTCTTGACCCGGAAAATGCATCTGTTGAGCATTACGGATATCCCAATGAGAGAATTTTTGCAGTTAGTTTGAATTTAGGATTTTAAAGCGTAATATAATGAAAAACAATATATATACAGGTCTTTTTTGCATGGGCATTGCTTTTTCTGGAGTATTGTCATCATGTGATGTAATGGATACAAAGCCATTCGAAAGCTATAGTGAAGATTTGGTATGGGGAAGCTATGAAACGGCTGAGGCTTTTGTTATACAGACATATAATAACACCATAGCAAATTTTTCCGGAAATTCTGCTGCCTGGGAAGTATTGACTCCTAATGGTGCATATTGTGATCAGGTTGGTAACTCTATAAATACTGTAGCTACTGAAACAGGTATTGATGCGTATTCAGATTATGGCTTTGGACGTTTTGGTGAGCAACGTAGCTGTAATATGATTCTGGAGAAAGTTGCAAGCTCCAATTTATCTGAAGAGCAGAAAAAGCAGTTGATAGCTGAAGGTCATTTCTTGAGAGGAGTATTATATTTCGATATGACCCGAAAGATGGGACGCTTTGTGCCTATTACACGAGTTCTTTCTGTGGATGATACGGAAGCTTTTCAGACTCCATTGACTGAGAGTGTCGATAAGAGTTATGAATTGGTTCTGGATGATTTGAATAAAGCTGTTGAGGGATTGCCGGAAACTTCTGAAAGTGGACGTGCCAATAAATATGTAGCTTTAGCCTTGAGAAGCCGTGCTGCTTTGCAAGCTTATGCTTATACAAAAAACGAGCAGTATTTGGATTTGGCTATTTCTTCTGCCAATGATGTCATTAATTCAGGAAAATATACTCTGACTGAGAATTATGGAGGAATGTTTAATGATGAGTCTCCAGAGGATCCTGAAATAATTATGGGACGTTATTATCTGGATAAAGATGCTACAGTGGGAAGTTTTAATGAGATGATAAATGTTATGCCTAATCTTCCTATTGATGAACTTCAAAAGGGTAGTGCCGATGGAACTACTACTTTTGATGAAAAGAAAACATTTGACGGATGGGGATCATATTGGCCGACTCAGGATCTTGTTGATCAGTATCTGGTCATTGATGAAAAAACAGGGGAAGCAAAGTCGTGGTATGAATCTTCTCAGATACTTGACAACGTAGATTTTCTCAGTACTTCAGGATTGAGCGAGGGTTCAATAGAAACTTTTACTCGATTTGACGGTGAAAAAAGACATATACCTACAGCCGTAGACCTTATAACAGGCCGTGAAGATTATCCACTGTTTACGTATAATCTGAAAGTTAAAGATGGATGTACACGCGATATCAGTGATCTGATGTATTCTAACCGTGATAAACGAATGGATGCTACAATTGTTCGTGACAAGACGGAATGGCAGAAAGAATATATAGAGACAAATATGGGAGGTAGTGCATCTCAGGGTATACGTTCTAAGGAAGATGGTGGCTGGTATACGACGACGACTGGTTATTACTGGCGTAAGTATACCGTATTGGTTGATCCGAGAGTTTATGTTTCTAACAAGATTAATTTCCATTATGTGATAGCTCGTTTGGGTGAAATGTATATGAATCTTGCAGAAGCATATTTGCTGAAAGGGGATGTAGCCAATGCCGTTACAGCATTGAATGCAACACGTGTTAAGCATGGAGGCCTTCCTGCTTCTCAGGCATCCACACTTGAAGAAGCCTGGAAAGACTATATTCGTGAAAGACGTGTTGAAATGGCTTATGAAGAGGCTGATATCTATTTCAGTTATTTGAGATGGGGTAAATATGGTTCTTACAGTAATTATGGACGTAATGCTGGAGATGTCATTAAAGATCTGAATGCCCCTGTTTATAAGATTTCAATATCAAGTGATAGAAAATCTGCCTGCATTGGTCAGTTGACATTGCTTAATAGCTGGAACCGTAAGTTTACAACAAAACGCTATTTGTTCCCTATACCGCAAGGACAAATTGACACGCGTACAGCAGCGGGAATTATTGATAAACAAAATGAAGGATGGTAATTAAATTTTTATTTATGAAAAAGATATTATATTGTTTGACTTTAGTTTTTTCGGCTTTACTGTTTTCGTCATGTTTAAAAGGTGGTCTTGAAGATCTGCCAGAGTATGAAGATGCAGAAATTACTTCTGTCAGCGCAGTGCGTTATCGGTATATGACAGATGAAAAGTCACCAGCTTCCGGTGAATATCTGGTGAAAGAAGTTGATTTGACTTTTGATGCAGATATTGATAGTGAATCTGGCAGTGTAAAGATAAAAGTTTCAGTCCCAAGTGAATTTCCCGCAGGAGAACTGGGCAATCTGTCAACCTCTAACCTGGTTGTAGCGGTTTCTATTTCTACTGCAGCTCGTATGAGCCCTGTTGGAGATTCTTCTCAATTAGGTGTACCTGCAGATTGGAGTAAGTTAAATCGTTATGTAGTTCAGGCTGCAAATGGAAATAAAAAGGATTGGACTATAGAAATTGTTGAATTTAACAAATAAATAGGATTTTGATCTAAAGCAGCCTGGATATTTAATTTCCCGGCTGCTTTTTTAATGCTGATACGTATGAATAGATGGCTTGTTTTGTCTTATCAATATATTTACGGCTACTGCCCGAAAGACTGATGAGGCTTTTCGTGTGCTCCAGCGTGTAAGTAAGCAGTCTTCTGTTCCGGTAAAGCTGGAATTGAAGAAGGGAGCCGGAAACATGTATTATGA
>ULTX01078413.1_pt1 | contig 13881 bp, 5 predicted proteins | sample 1958041 | NCBI WGS metagenome assembly ULTX01 (sample SAMEA4835747, study PRJEB28245) | human gut metagenome | biome: gut microbiome; material: fecal sample | place: Denmark | collected 2008
CGTTGATTTTCATGGAGCTTTTAAACCAGCCGGTTTAGAGTATAAATATCCGAATGTATTGTCTTACGAAGGGGTTAGAGGTATGGAACAGATGGGAGGTTGCCGTCCGGAAAACAGTATTTTCCTGCCTTTCTTGCGTAATGCGGTCGGTCCTATGGATTATACTCCAGGAGCGATGCTCAGCTATCAACCGGAAACATACCGTGCCGAACGTCCGAATTCGGGTAGTATCGGTACCCGTGCCTATCAGATGGCTCTGTATGTCCTGTTTGAAACAGGACTTCAGATGATGGCAGACAATCCGACACTGTACTACCGGGAAGAAGATTGTGCCCGTTTTATGGCCGAGATTCCTGTCGAGACAGACGAAACGGTTGCATTGGCCGCGAAGGTCGGTGAATATGTAGTTGTAGCGAAACGGAAAAAAGATAAATGGTATATAGGAGGTATCACCAACGGTAATGTCAATGAACGCGTTTTTGACTTATCCTTGGATTTTCTGGATGCTGACCGGGATTATCATATAACTTCGTATGAAGACGGAGTCAATGCCAACCGGCAAGCCATGCACTACGTAAAGAAGGAAGGAAGGGTACGAAAAGGACAGATTCTACGGATTAGAATGGCTCGTAATGGTGGATTTGCTGCGGTAATAGATTAAACCATGTAGAAGTTAAAGCTGATGAGAAGCTGTTTGAAATATCTTGAATAAAATCTTGAACAGCTTCTCTTTGGTTTGGTATAGGTTAGCATGAAGGTTTTGTTATTATCTTGAGCTTTGTGGGTGCTTAGAATTGTAAATGAATGTATTTTCCTGTTTATCAATTCATTTTTACTCATTAGTCAGTTGTCTGAAAGAGAATTTGAATTTAATACATTTTTTAGATGGGTTTGTGTGTGTTTCTGGTTTAAACCTACTTATGTATAAAAGCAGGTAAAAATGGGAACACACGAATCAATCAAAATTTTATAATATTCTATTATGAAAGAAATTATATCAATATTTATTATTTCTGTGTTTGCTTTATCGGGATATGCTCAATATTCCGGAAAGGTTTTTGTTGACAAAAATGATAATGGTATTTATGATTCCGGAGAAAAACTTCTGAAGGGTATTAAAGTCTCGGATGGATTGAATGTTGTAGAAACAGAGTCTGATGGAAAGTTTGTTTTGCCGGGACACGAAAAGGAGAGATTCATTTTTATAACGGTACCTTCGGGATATAAAGCCGTATACAATCATTATCGTAAGATTGATGATTCTACGGTAAGTTATGATTTTGGCATTGTTCCATATACTGTTGGTATAGACAATAAGGGGAGTCATAGGTTTATTCAAATAACTGATACTGAAATCTCCCAAGTGCAAGGTAATGAGAATTGGGCAGAAAATCTTCATCGGTATTCTGTAAATGAAAAGGTTGCGTTCATAGTACATACCGGTGATATCTGTTATGAGAATGGTTTGAAGTCTCATATAAAACTGGTAAATACAAGGAACATGGATGTTCCGGTTTATTATTGCATCGGGAATCATGATTTGGTAAAAGGAAAATATGGAGAGGAATTGTTTGAAAATATTTATGGACCGGTTTATTATTCTTTCGATGTAGATAACGTACATTATATCGTTACACCAATGGCGGGAGGAGATTATTGGCCGGGATATACCAAAGACGATGTCTGTAGATGGATGAAAAATGATCTTGAACATGTGAAACCGGGAACTCCTGTTTATGTATTCAATCATGACATTCTTACAGAAGGAGATAAGTTTATCTATAGAGGAAAATCTGAATCGATAAATCTTAATGAATATAATTTGAAGGCATGGATTTATGGTCACTGGCATATAAACCATATAAAGAAACAGGGAGATGTATATACCGTTTGTTCCAGTACAATAGACAAAGGCGGCATTGATCATTCCACGTCTTCATATAGAGTAATGCGTGTGGATAGAAAAGGTGATTTCGTATCCGAAATGCGTTATGCATATATAGATAATCAGCTTTGTATATCTTCGCCATCAGGAAAGACCGCATCAAATACAATAAATGTAAATGTATATTCTTCGAATGCTTCTACAGAACAAGTGACATATACCTGTATGTATGGCGAGAAAGTTATAATAAAGGACAGGAAACTTAATCCCAAAACAGATTGGACATGGGGTGCTGAACTTTCACTTGACAGCAAATATTATGATAAGGAACTTAAACTGCTTGTTACTGCTGAGTTTTCAAATGGTGAAAAGCGTGTAGAAGAAAAGAAGTTTGAATATTCGCCGGGAGAAGTGTTGGTAGAACTGGGTGGAAACTGGACTAATCTTCTGGCCAATTCTGAACATATAGGTGGAATCATTTCTTGTCCGCTTGATTCGTTACTCAATCTTGCATGGAGTACAAATGTGGGAGGGAATATTTTCATGACTTCTCCTATTGTATATAACGGAATGGTTTATATTGCATCTGTTGATGATGATAACAGAGGCCGTGCTGCTATCTATGCTTTAGAAGCTAAAACGGGAAAGATTGTATGGAAACATCATGTGGAAGGTTCAATAAAGAATACGATAGCGATAGATAAGGACAAAGTTTTTGCACAAGATATTTATGGTATTATTTATGCCATAGACTGTAACAACGGTTCATTGTGTTGGAAAAAGGATATTGGAATGGGTGTTTTACCTTCATTGACAGAAGGATTGGCTACAAAAGATGGAATTCTTTATGCTGGTACAGGTAAATACCTGCAAGCCATAGATGCTTCTACGGGTGAAATGTTGTGGCAGAATCGTGACTGGGGACAAAACCAAGGTTCAACGGCTACATTATCAGTTTCCGATGAAGTGATTATAGGTTCTACACAATGGGGGGCACTTTACGGGAATGATGTAAAAACAGGAAAAATGTTATGGAGCAAATCGCAGGATGGTCTTGGATTCAGAGCCTCATCTCCAGCAATAAAGGACGGACTCCTTTATCTGATATCAGATAAAGCGTTTTTCATAATGGATGCAAAAAAAGGCGATATTATTGTTCGGAAAGATTTACCTTATAGTGTAGATGCAACCTCCACACCTGTCATCTCAGAAAATGAAATAATTTTTGGTACATCAAGGGATGGTTTGGTTGCTCTTGACAGAAGTACGTTGAATGAGAAATGGCATTGTCCTGTAGGAAAAGCCTTGATTTATACATCATCTTATACACGTCCTGACTCTCAGACAATAGAAACGAGCCCTATAATAGTTGAAAATACAGTTTTTGTAGGAGCTTCGGACGGTTATCTTTATGCTGTAGATAAAAATAAGGGAAGTATAACAGCAAAATATGATTTGGGGGCCCCGATATTCAGTTCGGTTTCTTTTTCTGGAAATACATTATTTGTTTCTGACTTTGGAGGAAATGTATATGCTTTTTGTATGAAAAGTAAATAATATTCTTTCCAAACAGAGAATTTCGCTGTAATGTACTGAAGTAGGTTGACAGGTAGCCCTTGTTTATCAATATATTTTCTTTCATTTATCTATTGCTCGAAAGAAAAATTAAAATTAATGTATTTTTTTTCTTGATTGACTTGTGTGTGTTTCCAGTTTAAACCTACATATGTATAAAAGCAGGTAAAATGGAAACACACGAATCAATTAAAAGAATATTCCAACTGTATGTTGGAAAGCATTTCACCCGGGCGGGAAGGGCTGTGTTCGGGAAATGGTTACGTGCGCAGCAGAATCAAGCAGAAAAGGAAGACGCGTTGCATCAGTATTGGGATGAATCGGCCGGGGAAATATCTTCGGACACATGGAATGAATGGAACCGGTTGCAGGAACAGCTAGGCATATCGTTCAAGCGGAATGGACGATTTGGAGTAAGATGGATGCGGTATGCGGCTGCTATCGTATTTTTTGTGATGACAGCAGGTGGAACTTATTGGACAACCAGACAATTGACTCTTCGGCAGTCGACCGAAATGTGTGAGACGTTTGTTCCGTATGGCGAAACTTGTGAGCTTGTATTGCCTGACAGTTCGCGTGTCTGGGTGAATGCCGGTTCAACGCTTGTTTATCCGTCTGATTTCAGCCAAATGGATTCACGTACGGTTTATCTGACTGGTGAGGCTTCTTTTCATGTCTCTAAAAATAAGAAGAAACCTTTTATTGTAAAGACAGCAGGACTTGACGTACAAGCTTTGGGTACAGTATTTACAGTAAAATCTTATGCTGGTGAGGATTTTACTGAAGCTACTTTGGAAGAAGGGAGCGTAAAGGTAAGTTTAAAAGAAGGAGACAACCGGTCTTATATTCTGGAACCAAGCGATCAGTTGGTATATTCGCATGCAGATGGTGGAGTCAGGATGAACCGGGTGGACATAGCACTGTACAAAATGGCACGTAAGGGATATCTGATTTTTGAGAATGTTTCGTTTGAACAGATGATTCTTACGTTGGAGAAAAAATACGGAGTGACTTTCCAGTATAATGCTACCCGTTACGGAAACGATTTGTATAATGTGAAGTTTGCACCGGATGAGACTATTGAAAATGTTATGGAAATACTTCATCAGCTGATAGGTATACAATATATAATAAATGAAAAGAACGTGATTGTTAAATAATAAAAAAGAAGGAGGAATTATCAGAAAAAGAAAACCGGAAAGAACAGCGCTAACTCCCCTTCCCGGTGTTTGAAACCCAATGTTTTGTTTTATTCGTATAGAACCTTGAAATAATTAATTTTTAAACACTTGAATTTCAAAAACACAAATATATGAAATTAACAAATCTAATACTAGAGGAAAGTAGAAAAAAAATTTCTCGGCTGCTGTGTGTCACCGCATTGTCTACATGTAGCCTCTTTGCCTACGCCCAACAACAACCTGTCCGGCTGACAGGAAGCAACATCCCGTTGAAAAGTGTATTTAAGCAGATAGAGAAGCAGACGAAGCTTTTTATCGATTACAAATCACAGGACATTGATGACTCGCGTGTTATCCGGGAAATGCCCGAAAAGGGTACGGTTCAGGAAGTGCTGGTGAAATTGTTGGACGGAACAGATTGCGTAGCAACTTACAGTAATGGGCATATTATCATCCGGAAACAGGTTGATACGCAGTCTGGAAAGAAATTCAAAATGGTTAAAGGTACGATTCTGGATGCTACAGGTGAACCTATTATCGGTGCGAATGTCGTGGTAAAAGGAACAGCGAATGGAACAATTACGGACATAGACGGTAACTTTTCCTTGGACGCACCGGAAGGGGCTATACTTCAGGTTTCGTACATCGGTTATGCTGATCAGGAAGTGAAAGTAGGCAAGCAAAAGATTTTATCTATAGTATTGAGAGAAGATTCGAAGGCTTTGGAGGAAGTGGTAGTTGTAGGCTATTTGTCGCAAAAGAAAGCATCTTTAACGGGGGCTGTGGCAAGTATGAAAGTGGGGGAAAATTTGAATACAATACCAACTACTTCTGCCGGAAATCTGTTAGCCGGAAAAATGGCTGGTGTTAATATAGGAACAGCAAGTGGTATACCAGGAAGTACCCCTGATATTTCTATTCGTACCGTATCTTCATGGAAAGATAATGCACAGCCTGTAACTTATGTTATAGATGGTGTAGTACGTGATGCGACAGATTTTAATAATTTAAGTTCGAATGAAATTGAGAATATATCTGTCTTGAAAGATGCGGCATCGGCTGCTATCTATGGCTCTAGATCAACCGGTGGTGTTATTATTGTAACGACGAAAAAAGGAAAGGAAGGCAAACCTACAATTAATTATTCATATGGTTTCAGTATAGATTCACGTACTGGAAATCAAGATTTGACGAACGGGGTGCAGACGGCAGAGTTATATAATCGAGTAAATCCGAATCCGGCAACAAATTGGACACAGGAAGAAATAGATCACATAGCTTCAATAAATGGAGGGTATGGTTACAACCAGTTGGATGAAGTATGGCGTAGTCCGACTACACAGACACACAATCTGAATGTGTCAGGAGGGAGTGATAAGATACATTATTTTGCAGCTGCTTCTTATATGAAACAGGAAGGTTTCTTAAAACCGCTTACATATGACAAGTATAATGTCCGTTTGAATGTAACAGCTGATATAACGGATGATTTTGAAGTTTTTGCCGGTTTTGCATTGAATAATACAGAAAAGGGAGATATTGTGTTTGAAGGAGCTAATTCTTTGTATTCTAAGTTGCGAATCTGGCAACCTGAACAGCCTGTTTTTACAGAAAGTGGCAAACCTATTGATTATCCTTGGATTGGAAATGTAGGAGCGTTAGTTAATGGAGATGGAGGATATAAAAATTCTTCGTTTATCAAGCCACAAGCTGTATTTAAGGCTACTTATAAAATACCGTTCTTAAAAGGATTAAATATTAGTATGCAATACAGTAAAAGTTGGTCGCATACGGCAACAGACGAATTCTATCATAATTATGATATGGTGGTAACTCGTAAGAGTGGTGCTAATAACCGTATTATTTCTGTTCATGATGAAGACATTATGTCTGTAAAGAAATCTAATCAATTCAATAAAGATTATATAAAAAAGACTTCTGATTGGGGAAACGACCAGCAGTTGAATTTTTACTTGAACTATTCGAATACATTTAATGGTATACATCGGTTGGATGCTGTTTTGCTGACTGAATGGTATGAAGGATACAGTGCACAGGTTTATGGTGCAAGGGAAACATTCCCGCTTTATCTTTATGATCAGTTTTGGGCGGCCAGCGATACTCGTGCTGATACATATGGTGGAGGAAATGCTTCAACGAGAAACGGTCGTATGTCATATGTAGGGCAATTTAATTATGCTTATGCTGATAAATATTTGCTTTCGTTTTCTTTCCGTGAAGATGGTTCTATGAATTTTGCTCCTTCCCAGCGTTGGGGATTTTTTCCGGCTGGTTCTGCTGCTTGGGTGCTTTCTGAGGAGAACTTCTTTAATAAGAAGTGGATTCAATTCATGAAAATCCGTGGTTCAGTAGGTTTAACTGGAGACGATTCTGTTGGTGGATGGCAATGGCAGGAATCGTATAAGCAGGACGGTTCTGCTTATTTTGGTGAGGAACCTTCTAAATCTTTGGGCTTAACTTACGGGTCGGTAGTAAATCCAGATCTTACTTGGGAAAAAGCACTTAGTTATGATGTAGGACTGGATATGAATTTTTTGAATAACTGGCATTTTACATTTGATTACTGGTTCCGTAAATCGTATGATATTTTGGATAATCGCCAGGCCACTCTACCTACTACATACAGTCGGGATATGCCGGCAGAGAATTATGGTAAAATGAATGCACAGGGTATTGATGTGGAATTGGGATACAGAGGACAGAGTAAGGATTTTACCTATTTTGCTAATGCTACTTTATCTTATGGTTGGAATGAAATCACTTATAAAGATTATGCCGAAAATGCTCAATGGATTGATATCCCGATAGGTACTTCGACTACACGTCTGGTAGGTTATGATTTCGACAAGATAATCCGGACACAGGAAGAACTGGATGCTTTCAATGCTGCAAATCCTGATTATACTTTTAACGGAATGAAACCCCAATTAGGTGACATTGTCTATAAAGACCATAGTGGACCAGATGGAGTAGCAGATGGTGTGATTGATGACTGGGACCGTGTGGTGTTGCGCGACAAGAACTTTCCGGTAGTTTATGGTTTGAATTTGGGAGGTAGCTGGAAAGGTCTGAGTCTGGATATGATGTTTGCCGGCGAATTGGGACTGTACAAGTCATACCGGAACATTACTAATGTGGAGTGGAACCGTATGTACGCGGGTTGGTATGATGACAGTTGGACCGAAGATAATCCAAATGCATCTTTACCGAGAATGGTCAGTGCAAATGTTCCTAGTACCTATCGTGATACTGACAGCCAGTTCTGGTATAAAAAAACAAACTTTATGCGATTGAAATATATTACATTAAGTTATGATTTGCCAAAGAATCAGTTTTATAATAAATTCTTTGATAACATACGCTTGTTTGTATCTGGAACCAATTTGTTCTGCTGGAGTAGTTTTAAATATTATGATCCTGAATTGGGAGGAGGAAATGATTATCCGATTATGCGTTCGTTCAACTTTGGTATTGATGTAAAATTTTAAGTACAAATCAGCTATGAAAAAGAAAAATATAATTGTTGGTTTATTTTGTAGTTTATTATTGGGGAGTTGCAGTTTGGATTATGAAAATACCAGTGCTATAACACCAGATGGAGTATGGGAGAATCCAGATATGGTCAATGCTTTTTTGACTAATATTTATGGAAGTATGATGCCAGGTTGGCCTGTTTCTGCCAATAATACGGATGAAGGTATGAATGGACCTACTGATATGAGTCAATATGTGCGTGGTGAAATAACAGTGGATAATTGTGCTCAGGGATTGGATTATAAGAATATTGATAAGATAAATTATTTTTTAGCTAATCTTGAGAGTGTAACTGTACTGAATGAAGATGAAAAGAAGCAATTAAGAGGACAAGCATTGTTTTGGCGCGCATGGGATTATTGGGGAAAAGTGTTTACTTTGGGAGGTGTACCGCTGATTTTACAGCCACAAGATGTATCTGACTTGAATTCATTACTTGTAGCAAGAAGTTCTACTTCAGAGTGTGTGAAACAAATATTAGCAGATTTAGATGAAGCCATAGCCAGTTTGCCTGATAAATGGGAAAATGAAGATTATGGTCGGATAGATAAAGGTTGTGCCATGGCTTTCAAAGGTCGGATGCTGTTGCAGTATGCCAGTCCGTTGTTTAATCCGAATAACGATCAACAGCGTTGGCAGGATGCATACGACGCCAATAAGGCAGCTGTAGATTTTTTGAAAAGTGTAGGAAAGGGATTATATGAAGGCAATTTTGCAGATATCTGGTATGATGAGCAAAATAAAGAGGTTATTATGGTAAATCAGTTTTATTATCCAGACCATGCACTTGATCAGAAAAATATTCGCCCTGAGCCTTTGACTAAAGATGGGGCAAGCAATAATCAAGCTATTTTGCCATTGTTAATGGCTTATCCTAAGATAGATGGTACGCCTTTAGAGTTAGATTTAAATAAATTAGCTTCAGACGATGCTTATAATGAAAAATTTGTAGATGAATTTTATACAAATCGGGATCCTCGTTTTCATGCTACGTTTTTTTGTCCGGGTACTTCATATCCTTGTCCTGACAGATTACCTAATGGTATGAATTTTTGGAATGCTTGGAAATTAATGGATGGATTGTATGTTACCATGATACAAGATGAGTTGAATACAGGTTATCCACAAGGTACTAATTTCTTTCAGCGTAAAGGGTTGGATGAGTTAGGAACTTCTGAAGTTTATAATGCAGAAACGGATTGGGTTGAAATTCGTTTTGCTGAAGTTCTGATGAATATGGGTGAGGCTGCCAATGAGATAGGAAAAAGTGATGAAGCTTTACAGGTCCTTTATGATATTCGTAAACGTGCAGGTATTCAGTCTACGGATGGAAAGTATGGTATTACAGCTGTCAGTCAGGATGAAATTAGGGAAGCTTACATAACTGAACGTTATATCGAATTTGCATACGAAGGTAAACGTTGGGATGATTTGCGTCGGTGGAAACGGTTTGATATCATGAATGATATAAAGTATCGTTCTACACTGAATCTGGTCATTAATGACAATAGTCTGGTATCGAATGGTACTTTTGATTGGACTTGGAGTATGGAAGATCCGGATGTACGTAAACTGTTTCATTTTGAATACATAGAGTGTGTAGATGGTGATAAGAACATCTATCGGTTCAACTTGGATTTGAATCACTGGTTCTATCCGATTAAGAAAAATGATCTGGACCGTAATTCCAAGTTGGAGCAGAACAATGAGTGGGGTGGTACGTTTGACCCGTTAAAATAGTTTGAGATTCGTTAGATTCAGTTTGATTTGAAAATGTTTGATTGTCCTTTATGAGGGATGCGTAATTTATGGCCATATGCATCCCTCAATGAAGGCTATACATCAGCTTTGGGTTGGTGCGGGGATTTCTGTGCATAATTATGATGATATTGTGTTGTTTCAGTAAGAAAGTTGGATATGTTCAATTGGTTGGTTAATAGGAAATTTGCTTCGTTATTTTTCGTTTTTATATTTTTTGTCGGAAATTCGGTCGGTCAGTCTTATCGAAAAACAGATAGTGGAATAAGGTTATCTCTTCCCGAGATGGAAGTGGATTTGCAATTCTATACTTCCGGTATCGTCCGGGTATGTAAATCACCGAAAAGCATTCAGTATCATCCGGAAAGTTTCTCCGTTGTAAAAACACCAGAAAAGGTATCTTTTCAGGTTATGGAAAAAGACTCGATCATAACATTGAAAAGTGACAGGATGGATGTTTACGTGAATTTGAAAACCGGAAAGGTTGGGTTTATGAATTCGGATGGTCATAATCTGTTGTCTGAAACAGATTATGGAACTCAGTTTACTCCAGTAAAATACGATAAAGTATCTACTTGTCTGGTAAGACAGTCTTTCCGATTGGACTCGTGCGAAGCTATTTATGGTTTAGGACAGCATCAGGCAGGAAAGATGAACCAACGAAATCAGGCACTCCTCTTGCGGCAGGAGAATACAGAAATAGCCATTCCGTTTTTTCAGTCTACCAAAGGCTATGGTTTGTTTTGGGACAATACAGCCTATACACTGTTTACAGACAATAATACGGAAACAGCTTTTGAGTCGTATGCGGGGGAATGTGTGGATTATTATTTCATAAATGGCGGAAATGCGGATAATGTAATCCGTGGAATGCGTGAATTGACAGGACAAGTGCCTATGAATGCGTTGTGGACGTATGGATTCTGGCAATCCAGAGAACGTTATCAGAGTCAGGAGGAATTGGTAAATGTTGTGAAGAAGTATCGTGAATTGCAAGTTCCGTTGGATGGTATTATTCAAGACTGGCAGTACTGGGGTACAGATCAGGCTTTTTGGAATGCCATTGCGTTTAATAACCCAAAATTCAGTAATCCTCAAAAAATGGTAGATGAGGTGCATGGATTGAATGCACATATTGCCATTTCTATTTGGCCTTCTTTCGGAACAAAAACCAATTTATACAAGACATTTCAAGAAAAAGGAATGTTGCTTTCTTTGAAGGGATGGCCTGACAGCGCTCTGCCTTATGATCCTTTCAATCCGGAAGCCCGTGCGATATACTGGAAAGCTATTAAGGAAAATATGTATTCGATTGGTATTGACGGATGGTGGCTGGACGCTACAGAACCGGAGTTGAATGTAAAAGATTATTATGCAATGAAACAAAATACGTATGCCGGTCCTTATCAGCAGGTTGCCAATGCGTTCCCGATAGCTTCGGTAGGAGGGGTATACGAAAATCAGCGGAAATTGTCGTCTGATAAACGGGTTTTTATTCTGACACGTTCTGCATTTGCCGGACAGCAGCGTTATGGAGCTACTTCTTGGTCGGGCGATGTCAAATCCAGTTGGGATGTGCTGTATAAACAGATTTCTGCCGGTTTGAATTTTTCAGCTTGCGGTATCCCATACTGGAATACAGATATTGGTGGTTTTGCATCGTGTGATTTCTATCCTGATGGAGTGAGTGATTTGTCTTATCGGGAACTGTATGTACGGTGGAATCAGTTTGGAGCATTTACCCCAATGATGCGTTCACATGGAACCTGCTCTCCTCGTGAAATCTATCAGTTCGGAGAAAAAGGAACTTGGGCGTTTGATGCCATCAAGAAATATATTGATTTAAGATACAAGATGTTACCTTATATTTATTCAACGGCATGGCAGGTAAGTAAGCATGGAGATACCTTTATGCGGGCATTGTTTATGGATTTTCCCCAAGATACAACCGTATATGATATGAATAATCAGTATATGTTCGGTCGTTCCTTGTTGGTGGTGCCCGTTACCTGTTCCATGTATGTCGATGAGAATAGAACCGTTAATTTGAAGAATGTCCAGACAACGGAGGTCTATTTGCCTGCGGGAAACAGCTGGTTTGATTTCTGGACAGGAGAACAGTTGGAGGGCGGTCAGAAGGTTGCAAAGGAGACTCCGATTGATATTTTGCCAATCTATGTGAAGGCAGGAAGTATCTTACCCATAGGTCCGGAAGTTCAGTATGCGGGAGAGAAATCTTGGGAAACTTTGGAAATCCGGGTTTATCCGGGAGCTGATGGAGATTTTGTCTTATATGAAGATGAATTTGATAATTATAATTATGAGAAAGGGCTTTATTCAACGATTACGTTCCATTGGAATGATGCCCGGAAGACTTTAACGATTGGAGAATGTAAGGGGAATTATCCGGGTATGTTGAAAAATCGAAAGTTCCGTATTGTTTTGGTCGATAACCAGCATGGAGTAGGAGATAATCTGATGAAAAAAGCGGATAGAGCTATATCTTATACAGGGAAGGAATGTAGGATTAGACTTTTTGATTGAAAAATTGTATGTATTTAATTGTCAGATGATATGAAACTTATAAATACAACATTGGTTTCTGTTTTTTCCCTTTCATTATTTGTAGTGCAGACTGCATTTCCAGCAGAATGGGTAAATGAAAGTATCTCTGTGAATGATGCAACGTATGTATCCAAACGTCCTTCTTTGGAGAAAAGAGCGTTTGTTTCATCGACTGTAGAAAGAAAGTTGGATGAAGTGGTGGCGAAAATAGCGGATGATAAATTGAAATGGATGTTTATAAACTGTTTCCCAAATACTCTGGATACTACGGTAAAATTTAAAATGCGAGATGGATATCCTGATACGTTTGTCATAACGGGAGATATAAATGCCATGTGGTTAAGGGACTCATCGGCACAAGTGCAGAATTATTTATCGTTGGCTGCTGAGGATGAGGCTTTACGAGAAATGATAAAAGGACTGATAAACAGGCAGCTGGATTGTATATTGGTGGATCCTTATGCGAACGCCTTTAACGACGGACCTACGGCTGCCGGTTGGCAGACAGATGGTACTGAAATGCGGAAGGAAGTTAACGAACGGAAATGGGAAATTGATTCATTATGTTATCCGATCCGTTTGATTTATTTATATTGGAAAGCTACAGGTGATACTTCAATTTTTACAGCAAAATGGGAAAAAGCCATGGCATTAGTGCTGAAAACCTTTCAGGAGCAGCAACGTAAAGAAAGTGACGGTCCTTATTCTTTCGAGCGTCATACAGGAAACGCGATCGGTACATTGGTAAACCGAACCGGAAATCCGGTTAATCCGGTGGGTATGGTAGTTTCCTGTTTCCGGCCATCGGATGATGCTACAATTTTTGGTTTTCTGATTCCATCAAATATGTTTGTTGTAGTTTCTATGCGTCAGCTTTCTGAAATTATCAGAACTACTGGTAACGGAAAGAATTTACTTGGTCAGACAGAGCGTTTGAAGAAAGAAGTTGATGGAGCTATACAGAAATATGGAATAGTAAATCATCCGGTTTTTGGTAAAATTTATGCTTATGAAGTGGATGGATACGGTGGATGTAATCTGATGGATGATGCCAATAATCCAAGTCTGCTTTCTATTCCGTATTTTGGATATGTAAATGTGGACGATCCGGTTTATCAGAATACACGTAAGTTTGTATGGAGCAAACATAATCCTTATTTCTTCAAGGGAACAGCGGCTGAAGGAATTGGTGGACCGCATTGTGGTAAAGATAAAATCTGGCCAATGAGTATTATATCGAAAGCTTTGACTTCTGACAATAAGGAAGAAATTGCGGAATGTTTGCATGTGCTGGTTAATACAGACGGTGATACGGGATTTGTTCATGAAAGTTTTCATAAAGATAATCCTGCAGATTTTTCC
>ULTX01005728.1_pt1 | contig 13865 bp, 9 predicted proteins | sample 1958041 | NCBI WGS metagenome assembly ULTX01 (sample SAMEA4835747, study PRJEB28245) | human gut metagenome | biome: gut microbiome; material: fecal sample | place: Denmark | collected 2008
GGTGACAAACAGGCCGTTGCCGATCTGTTCGAGGGGTTGACACTCAGCGGTATAGCCATGCAGGCCGCGCAGTCCAGCCGCCCGGCTTCCTGCTGCGACCACCTTTTCAGCCATATTCTTGACATGACCCACCACCGCTTCAACGGCAGACTCCAGTCGCACGGAGCCCAGGTTGCGATCGGCACGCTGACAATGTGCGCCGTGTTCGACGAGCTGTTCAAGATGGATCTGACGAAGATCGATGTGGACGCCTGCGTGAAGGCATGGCCTACGCTTGAGCAGGAGCAGAAGAGGGCGCTTGAAATCTTCAAGGATTTCCCTGCGCCGGAGCTTGGCTACACCGAGATCACCAAGAAATATGACGACGCCGAGACCGTCCGCGTCCAGCTGACGAGGATCAAGGAGAACTGGCCGGAGTTCAAGAAGAAGCTTCAGGGGCAGGTATATTCATTCTCCAGGATGCAGGATCTGCTGAGGAAGGCCGGCGCGCCGTACGATCCGTCGATGATCGGCGTGACCCGCGGGATGCTTAGGAATATGTTCCCGAAGGTACAGTTGATGCGTTTCCGCTTCAATGTGCTGGATCTCGCCAAGAGGGGAATGTTCTATGATCAGCTGGTTGATGCTGTTTTCGCTCCCGGAGCCGCATGGGATCTGACGAAGGAAGTAATGAGATAGGTTACTTATGACAGTACGTGGAACGGGTGTCCGAGGCTTTGCGAAAGGCCGTGCGTTCGTGGTCAGAGACTGCGGGCAGAGGAATCCGTTCGAGGACATACCGCCCGGCAGCGTCCTTGTCGCCGAGCGGTTGTCACTGTCAGACTCCACACTGATAGATTTCCGAAATGTCGTCGGGCTTGCCGTCTGCGAGGAGGATGCCGACGGTCAGGTTTGTGTGTTGGCCAAGGGAATCGGTATCCCCGCCATCGTCGGTCTGGCCGGCTTCGTTCAGGAGGTCGTGACCGGTGACCGCCTCCTGATCTGGAACCTTGACGTGATGGTCAATCCAGATCTCGACACCGTTATCGCCTACGAGAAGGCCCGTTCCGAAGCCGATGCCCAGCTCAGCCTCAACCTTCCGTATTCGACGTATTTCTAAGGCCTTGGAGGTTGTTTTTTTAGTAGAGGAATCTTATTCCAGACGCAGAAGCTCATCGGCGGAGGCCATCACGGCCTCGCGATGGGAGATGAAGACCACGGTGATGGCCTGCGGGTTGTCAGCGGAGGCTGGTGCGTTCCGGACATAGGAGCGAAGATTGGCGAGAAGCCTTGTCTCGGTCTCGGGATCCAGGGATGAGGTGGACTCGTCCAGAAGCAAGATCCCGCCACGGTGCAGCAATGCTCTGGCGATGGCTATGCGCTGGCACTGTCCCTCGCTCAGGCCTCCACCGGCTTCTCCGCAGACAGTGTCCAGACCGTCCGGAAGATCAAACACAAAATCAGCCACGGCGGTGTGCAGGGCGGAACGCATGCCCTCCTCTGAAGCAGAGGCGTCAGCAAGCAGGAGGTTGTCCCGTATGGTGCCGCTCATCAAGGAGTTACCCTGAGGCACATAGCGGAAATTGCCACGCGCCGGCTTTCCTGCCGCGCAGGAAGAACCGGCATCGTAGACTGTCACTGTCCCGCGGTCAGGCTTCAATAGTCCGAGCATGAGACGAATGAGTGTACTCTTCCCGACTCCTGTGGGACCTGCCACGACGGTAAGGGTTCCAGGCCGGAAATCATAGGAGAAAGCGTCCAGGATGCGGGTGCCGTGTGAGCCGGGATATTCAAAGCTCACTCCTTCAAATCTGACTCCCGCCGCTCCGCGCGCCATCCATTTCGGACCATCCGTTTCAGCCGGAAGGCTCTCCAGCTCCATCAGCCTCTCGATGGAAGTCAACGCATGGATGAACGCCGGCAATTCCCTGGCGAGATCGGCCACCGGTCTCTGAACCTGACCGACCAACTGGAGAAAGGCTGTCATCATACCGAAACTGACAGTCCCGTTCTTGATGCCCAAGGCTCCCCACAGGAACGCCGCCGCATAGCCTCCCATGAATCCAAGCGACATGAACCCGCGGGCCACGGCATTGTAGTTGAGCCGACGTACAGTCTTGTCTTTCAAGCGGTTCTGAAGAGTGTCCAAGGCGCCGACAACCCTTGTGACACCTATCAGGGTCAAAGCTATCACACGGTTCTGGAGATTCTCCTGAATCAATTGCTGCACATCACTGTCCAATGCTCGGATGTCGGATGTCAAAGACCTGAGTTTGAAGAAGAAAAGCCTTGAGCCTATTACGGCCAGCACCATCAGGAACACCAGTACCCACAGCAGACCGGGTGCCATCATCAGCATGTAGACTGACGCGGCGGCAAGTTGGCACACCGTCACAATTGATCCGGGAATATGGCTGCACAGCAAGTCGGTCACAACCCTTATGTCTTCTTCCAGGCGGTTGACCGCATCTCCGCTGTTGAATCTTTCGCGACCTGTCCATTCACTTGAAATGACCTTTGAGAACAATTCGGCGCGCAGGGTGTTGTTGACTTTGAGCAGCCCCAATTTCTCACAATAGGAAGAGAAAACGTTGCAAAGCAGCTGAACGGCCATGATGCCCATCATCAAGGCTATCCTGCCGGTCAGAGCGGCTTCTGACGCGCCGGTGACGACATCCACGATCTCCTTGCAGATCCAGACAAACGACAGGGAGGCCGCGATGCGGATGATCCCGAGAAGCACGCGGATCAACATCCATCTCCTTGCCGGGATGGACATCCGCTTCAGTGCCCCAAGGCAGCTTCCCAAACTTTTCACTTTTGTCTGATCTGTTTGTCAACAAGAGGTTCCGCTATGACTTGCGGGATTGGATCGCATGGACAACATTGATAAGGACGCTGCCCAGGATGCCTGCGAACAGGGATCCCATCAGCACGGCGACCTTACCCATGTCACGCAGTCGGGCCATGACCTCAGGAGTCTGGTCACTGAATGAGAGGGTGTCCACGAAGATCGACATCGTGAAGCCGATACCACCGAGACAGGCCACGGCGATCAGCATCGTCCAAGTGGCTTTGGCAGGCATCTCGCCGAAGCGAAGCTTGACGGCGATGAAGCTGGCGAGAGAGATGCCGAGCGGCTTTCCGAGGACGAGGCCAAGGAATATTCCCATGCTCACGCTGCCAAGAGCCTGATCGAAATGGAACACGTTGAAGTAGGACACGTCAGGAATCTCAACACCGGCGTTGGCAAGTGCGAAGATCGGCATGATCAGGAAGTTTACCCAAGGGCCGAGGGCGTGCTCAAGGCGGTAGCTCATGCCCATTGAGTCCCTTGAGATGGCCGACAGGCGTCTCAGGCAATGCCTCTGCGGGCCGTTAGGGAACTCGGAGGAGGTGGATTCTATGCTGTTATATTCATTGAGCCTTCGGATGTACTGGCGGCGCTTTCTGTTGAAGTAGGCCTCGCTGAATCTCGGGGTCATCGGCACAAGGAACGCCATCACGACACCGGACATCGTGGAATGGATGCCGGCATAGTAGAACAACGACCAGATCGCGATGGCCGGGACAAGGTAGAACCAGCCGCGCTTCTCGCCTAACTTGTTCATCAGCAGCACTCCTGCTATCAGTACAAATGCGATGCCCAGCAGTCCGAAGTTGATGGTGCCGCCGTAGAACAAGGCCACGACAAGAATGGCTATCAAGTCGTCGGCGATGGCGAGCGCCGTCAGGAACACTTTCAGCGACACCGGCACACGGTCGCCCAGAATGGACAGGATGCCGACCGCGAAGGCGATGTCCGTGGCGGTAGGGATTCCCCAACCTGAAGCGGCGGCGGAACCGTGGTTGACGGCTGCGAAGATCAAGGCCGGAGCCACGACGCCACCGAACGCGGCGATCACCGGCATCATCGCTTTCTTCACACTGGACAGTTCTCCGTTCTTCATCTCCCGCCTGATCTCAAGGCCGACAGTGAAGAAGAAGACCGTCATCAGGATGTCGTTGATGAACTTCTCGACGGTCATTCCGTTAGGGAACAGAATGCTCTCTCCGCCAGGGCTTTGGAACCTTAGGGAGATGTCGGTCTCCAGAACGTTGTGGTAGAACTCTTTAGTGAATGGAAGGTTGGCCAGAAGCATCGCCACCACCACGCAGCAGAGCAGAAGCACTCCCTGCGCCCAAGGCTGCTTGGAAAACTGTTTCCTTCTATGGTCAAAGTTCCGGATGCCTTTTGTCCAGGTGTAGATCGGAATAAGTCTCATAGTGTGTTACTCTAATTATTAAAGCATTAAGGATAATCAATGATTTTTCGGGAATAATCCTCAGCGGTTATTCTCCGTAAAGGTACCTGTGCTGCTCCGGGGTCAGGGTGTCGATCGTTATGCCCCAGTCCTTCAGCTTTCTGAAGGCCACCTCGCGGTCGATTGACTCAGGGACGCTGTGAAGCATCTCACCCGGTACCCTCGCCAGTACCATCCTGTTGTCGGCCAAGTACTTGGCGCTGAGAGCCTGGATGGCGAACGACATGTCCATGATCTCGGCAGGATGGCCGTCTCCCGCGGCGAGGTTCACAAGCCTTCCTTCGGCGATGATGTAGATCCTGCGACCGCCAGGGAGGGTGTACTCCTGAATATTCTGCCTCGCAGGTTTCTCTCCCACAGCGAGTTCCTTAAGCTGGGCGACGTTCACCTCGCAGTCGAAATGCCCGGCGTTGCAGCAGATCGCTCCGTCCTTCATCGCGAGGAAATGCTCCTTGGTGATGACATCGTCGCAGCCGGTAACAGTCACGAATATGTCGCCTTCTGCGGCGGCCCGGGCCATGCCCATAACCTGGAATCCGTCCATCACGGCCTCCATCGCCTTGATAGGATCCACCTCTGTGACAATTACTTTCGCACCGAGTCCCTTGGCTCTCATCGCCACGCCCTTGCCGCACCATCCGTAGCCTGCGACCACGACATATTTCCCGGCCACGATCAGGTTGGTTGTCCTGTTGATGCCGTCCCAGACAGACTGGCCCGTGCCGTAGCGGTTGTCGAAGAAATGTTTGCAGGCCGCGTTGTTGACAAGCATCATCGGGAATCTCAGCCTCTTTTCACGGTTCATCGTCTCAAGCCGGAGGATTCCGGTGGTGGTCTCCTCGCAGCCGCCGATGATGTTCGGAATGAGATGTGGGTAGTCCTCGTGGATCATTGTCACAAGGTCTCCGCCATCGTCGATGATGATGTTAGGGCCGCATTCGAGAACCCGTCTGATGCCGTGCTCATATTCCTCGGGAGTCGCTCCGTGGACCGCGAAGACGTTCAGACCTTCGTGCGCGAGCGCCGCCGCGACGTCATCCTGGGTGGATAGAGGGTTGCTTCCCGTGACGTACATCTCGGCGCCGCCTTCGGAGAGAACCTCGCAGAGATGGGCCGTCTTGGCCTCCAGGTGTACGGATAGGGCTACTTTCAGCCCTTTGAACGGCTTTGTCTCCTTAAATTCCTTCTCCAGACCTTCAAGCAGTGGCATGTGATGCCTTACCCATTCTATTTTCAGCTCTCCGCTTTCCCAGAGCTGAGGGTTGCGTATCTCACTCATCGGTGTCAAAAATCTATTGTTCAGCATCCATCTTTATGAGATGGACATACATTCTATTCAGTTTTAGGAACATTCATTGTTCCGTCCCGGCAAAGATAGCCATTTTATTCGTGGCTTTCGCCACTTCTTCCTTTCTTTCACCAAATTGCAGCCTAAAGATTTGCTCATCGTGGGAAGATAGCTTACTTTTGCGGTTGTTTGCCGGAAAATGAATATGACCGAGGCTTCGTCTGTGGTCTAAAGTTTGCGGCATACACCCTGCGCCAAAGCCATCTGAACATGGCGGAGCGCCGACTGGAGATTTTAATTTATTTAACTGAATATTATGGGACTTTTAGACGGAAAGGTAGCCCTCATCACGGGCGCCGCAAGAGGAATCGGTAAGGCAATCGCCATGAAGTTCGCTTCCGAGGGAGCTGACGTGGCTTTCACTGATCTTGTGATCAATGAAGCCGGAGAGCAGACCGTTAAGGACATCGAGGCTTTCGGCCACAAGGTAAGGGCCTACGCCTCCAACGCTGCCAATTTCGAGGAGACGCACAACGTCGTGAACCAGATTCTTGCGGATTTCGGAAGGATTGACATCCTTGTGAACAACGCCGGCATCACCAAGGACGGACTCATGCTCAGGATGACCGAGGCGCAGTGGGACGCTGTCCTCAACGTGAACCTTAAGTCAGCGTTCAACTTCATCCACGCCATCACTCCGATCATGGCCCGCCAGAGAGGAGGAAGCATCATCAACATGTCCTCTGTCGTTGGAGTCTCAGGCAATGCCGGCCAGTGCAACTACTCCGCATCCAAAGCCGGTCTCATCGGTCTGGCCAAATCCATTGCCAAGGAGATGGGCCCGCGCGGAATCAGAGCCAACTGCATCGCCCCGGGATTCATCGTCTCGGACATGACCAACGCCCTTTCAGAGGAAGTGCGCGACGCTTGGGTAAAGCAGATCCCGCTTCGCCGCGGTGGCACACCTGAGGATGTGGCCAACGTGGCGGTGTTCCTTGCCAGCGACCTTTCGGGCTATGTCTCCGGGCAGGTTATCCACTGCTGCGGCGCGATGAACTGCTAACTCAATCCTGACCGAGGGTCTTGACGGGGTTGCGGGTTGCGGCGGCGTAGGTCTGGCCGACAACGGACAGCAGGGAGATCAGGAATGACGCCGCAGACTTCATATTCCCCATTTGTGTAACTGCCGCCGGCAAAAGGATGCTCCGCCGTGATGTCAAGGTTTCTTTTTGATACCCAATCCGGCATCCTTCACTTGTGGCAAAGCTTTCAGCGTGACCTGGAGTGCCTCCTGCAGTCCAAATGATATTTAAACTTATATTTGAACTTATAAAGGGCCACTATTTTGCCTATTTGGTGATTATTTCATACCTTTACTCTGCAAAGGCAAGATAATCAACTTTATGACAGACAATAAAAAGGAAGTGGAGCGTGCAGAACTCCACCGAACCATCTGGGCAATAGCAGATGAGATGAGAGGCTCCGTGGATGGATGGGATTTCAAATCCTACATCTTGGGGATGCTTTTTTACAGATATATCTCTGAAAACATCACAACATACATAAACAAGGGTGAATGGGAGACAGGCAACAAGGACTTCAATTATGCTGACCTTAATGATGCACAGGCAGAAGGCATAAGGGAAGAAATGGTGAATGTCAAGGGGTTCTTCATACTTCCTTCACAACTGTTTGAGAACATCTGCAAGACTTGTGATGCTGACCCCAACCTGAATATGACACTTGAAGGTATCTTCTCCGCCATTGAAAACTCCGCAAAGGGAACTGCAAGTGAGGATGACTTCAAGGGGCTGTTTGCGGACCTCGATGTGAACAGCAACAAACTGGGCGCTACCGTCATCAAGAGAAATGAAAAACTTGTCAAACTCCTGAGAGGCATCGAGTCAATGAAATTGGGTGATTATCAAGACAATACCATTGACGCATTCGGTGACGCATACGAATACCTGATGGGAATGTATGCTTCAAATGCAGGAAAGAGCGGTGGCGAATATTACACCCCGCAGGAAGTAAGTGAGCTTTTGACAAAACTTGCCACAGTGGGCAAGAGTGAGGTCAATAAAGTATATGACCCGGCCTGCGGTTCAGGCTCATTGCTGCTGAAAGCCGCGAAGATATTGGGAAAGGACAATGTCCGCCAGGGCTTCTTCGGGCAGGAAATCAACATCACCACATATAATCTGTGCAGAATCAATATGTTCCTTCACGACATTGACTATGACAAATTTGACATAGCCTGTGAAGACACACTTCTTTCTCCGCAGCATTGGGATGACGAGCCTTTTGAGGTAATTGTGTCAAATCCCCCTTACTCAACCAAGTGGAAAGGGGATGATGATATAACCCTTATCAATGATCCGAGATTTGCACCTGCTGGTGTGCTTGCACCGAAGTCCAAGGCTGACCTTGCATTCATTATGCACTCTCTTTCCTGGCTTGCAGGCAATGGCACAGCTGCCATAGTATGTTTCCCCGGTGTGATGTATAGAGGAGGATCAGAGAAGAAGATAAGACAATACTTGATTGACAACAACTATGTGGATTGCATTATCCAACTCCCTGACAATCTTTTCTTTGGGACCAGTATTGCCACATGTATCATGGTGCTGAAGAAGGCCAAGAAGGATAACTGCACTCTGTTCATAGATGCTACCAAGGAATGTGTCAAGGTCACCAACTCCAACAAACTCACAGAGGAGAACATCCAGCATATTCTGGACATCTTCACTGACAGGAAAGACGTGCAATATGTCAGCAAGCTTGTGGCCAATGATGAAATCGCAAAGAGTGAATACAACCTGTCGGTTTCGACGTACGTCGAGCAGGAGGATACCAGGGAGAAGGTGGATATCGTGAAGCTCAATGCTGAACTTGCGGAGATCGTGTCACGTGAGAATGTGCTGCGGGCTGAGATTGACAAGATTATAAAGGAAATAGAAATATGATGTCATTGTGCCATTTCGGAGTGGAAGGTAATGACGAAGCCGCTCGTGTGGGGAGCGGCTCCGATACTGACGGGCGTTCAGACAAGGCTGTCCGCCTACCGGTTACGGTAGTGGGCCTTCACGTAAACCTTTTTGCCTCCGGCCAATCTGAAATGGCCTCTGACAAAAACAGGTTTATGAGCTGCTCCGCACTCTGTGCCAGGGCGCTCGTCAAACTTAATGATAATGGAAATTTTCATGTTGCATAAATGATTTGTAAGCTTGAGAGCTGAGAGCGGCCTTTGAGAGTACTTCCGTCAGTATATCTCTTAAAAGCAAAAAGCACTCACCCGTGGGCGAATGCTTTTTAAAATAAGTTTGACGAGCCCCTCAACCATTCACATGAAAATCTCCGACACAAAGGTAAGCAATTAAAAGGGAAAAGCAATACTTGACAGAATAAAATATGAGCAAGTTAGAAGAACTGATAGAACAATACTGTCCGGATGGGGTGGAGTACGTTCCATTGAGTAGTATAGGCACAATAAAGAGGGGGAATGGACTGCAAAAGAAGGACTTCGTGAAGGCCGGCATAGGTTGCATCCATTACGGACAAATATATACAAAATTCGGATTATTTACCAATAAGACCCTTACCTATGTTGATAAGGAATTAGCTGATCACTTACTCCATATCGAGAAAGGAGATTTAGTGATAGCCTGCACAAGCGAAAACGTTGAAGATGTCTGCAAAGCCGTTGCTTGGCTCGGTGACGATAGTATCGTCACTGGCGGACACTCATGTGTACTCCATCATAATCAAAATCCAAAATATATTGCATATTTCTTTCAGACAGAATCATTTCAACGCCAAAAAAGAAAGTATGCATATGGAACTAAGGTTATTGACATAAAGCCTGACAGTATTGGTAAAATTGAAATTCCACTTCCGCCACTTCCTGTGCAGGAAGAGATCGTGAGAGTGTTAGATACTTTTACAGAACTGCAAGCAGAACTGCAAGCAGAACTGCAAAAAAGAAAGCAACAATACAACTATTATCTTGATAACTTGTTGAATTTCAAGGACATAAGTGGGGGGGGGTATCAAGCAGAAGTAAGATGGATGAAGTTGAAGGACGTGTGCATGAAGACTAGTAATATCAAATGGAAATCTACGACAGGACAATACCGATATATCGATTTGTCATCTGTTGATATCCAAACTCATAGCATTATTTCTACAATAGAAATAGATAAGATGTCCGCACCAAGTCGAGCTCAACAAATTGTTCAAGAGGATGATGTTATTTTTGCCACTACTAGGCCGACCCAAATGAGAGCCTGCATAATTCCCACCCAATATAATGGTGATATATGCAGCACTGGATATTGTGTGTTGAGAGTTGATACAAAGATATTATTACCAAGGTTTTTGTTCTTTTCCTTGACTGTAAGTGGTTTCAAGACATATTTATCAAATAACCTTACACTCGGAAATTATCCTTCAATATCCAATAACACATTGCTTGAATACGAGGTTCCAGTTCCCTCTTTAGCAAACCAGCAAAGAATTGTCGCCATCCTCGACCGCTTCGACCGCCTGACAAATGACTTGAATGCTGGTCTCCCGGCCGAAATAGAAAAGCGCAGACAACAGTATGAGTATTACAGAGACAAACTCCTGACCTTTAAAAGAGAAGGAGCATAACAAAACACGAGAAACATAATAATGGCACAATACAATATCATAGCTGAAAGCCAGGAATACACTGTGGTTGCAGAGTATGACCACGTGGCGACTCCCGCAGAGGCCTACCAGAGTGAGGCTGATCTGGAGAAAGAGTTCATCAGGCTCCTTGGTGAGCAGGGGTATGAATATCTCCCCATACATACAGAGACTGACCTTATCTCCAACCTCAGGACCCAGTTGGAGAAACTGAACCACTACCATTTCACAGATAATGAGTGGGAGCAGTTCTTCAACACCTTCATAGCCAACAAGAACGATGATATTGTAGCCAAGACAGCCAAGATACAGGATGACTATATCCAGGTCCTCAAAAGAGACACCGGCGAAAGCCAGAACATCAAACTCATTGACAAGGACAATATCCATAATAACACCCTCCAGGTCATAAACCAGTATGTCGAGGAAGGCGGAAACTACGACACGAGGTACGACGTGACAGTACTTGTCAACGGACTCCCCCTCGTACACATTGAGCTGAAACGCAGGGGCGTACAGTTGAAAGAGGCCTTTAACCAGATAAACCGCTATCAGAGGGACAGTTTCTGGGCAGGATGCGGATTGTATGAGTATGTGCAGATATTTGTCATTTCAAATGGCACAAATACCAAATACTACTCCAACACCACCCGCGCCAACCACCTCAAAGAACAGGAACCGGGCGGAAGAAACAAGTCAAAGAAGACAAGCAATTCCTTTGAGTTCTCTTCTTTCTGGGCTGACAGCAACAACAAGGTCATCACAGACCTTCTGGACTTCACCAAGACATTCTTCTCAAAGCACACCCTACTGAGTATCCTTACCAAATACTGCGTCTTCACCAGTGAGAAGATGCTTATGGTGATGAGACCATACCAGATTGCAGCCACGGAAAGGATAATCCAGCGGATAAATGTTGCCAACAACTACAAGTTTTATGGCAACATCAAGGGTGGTGGATACATCTGGCACACAACAGGTTCCGGAAAGACATTGACATCATTCAAGACAGCCCAACTGGCGTCAAGGCTCCCTTACATAGACAAAGTTCTTTTTGTTGTAGACAGGAAAGATCTTGACTACCAGACTATGAAGGAGTATAACCGCTTTGAGGAAGGGGCTGCTGATGGAAATACTTCCACTGCAGTGCTTCAAAGACAATTGGAGAATAAGGATAAGAAGGGTGGCTATCATGATTACCGGATTATAATCACCACCATCCAGAAGCTCTCCATCTTTGTGCAGAAGAACAAGAACCATCCTGTATTTCAGCAGAGGGTGGTGATAATCTTCGATGAGTGCCACAGGAGCAACTTCGGTGAGATGCACAGTGCCATTACCAAGAACTTCAAGAAATATAATCTGTTTGGTTTTACAGGCACTCCAATCTTTGCCCAGAATGCAGGGACTGGTGGAGATATGAGACTGAAAACTACCCAGCAGGCATTTGGAGACAAACTCCATACATATACCATAGTGGATGCCATCAATGATGAGAATGTCCTTCCTTTCAGGATAGACTATGTGAATACCATCAAGGAGAAAGACAATATCAATGATGAACAGATTTCAGCCATAGACAGGGAGAAAGCTATGGCCTCTCCTGAAAGAATATCTCAGGTGGTGAAATACATCCTTGAGCACTTTGACCAGAAGACAAAGCGGAGTTCGTACTATTCTTTCCGTGTGCTGGATGATATTCATAAGGTGGCAAGTGCCAGAAAAGGGGTCAAGGTTTTTGAACACAAGACTGAACAGAAACTTGGTGGCTTCAATGCCATGTTCGCAGTGGCTTCCATTCCTATGGCCAAGGCATACTACAATGAGTTCAAAAGGCAGCAAGCAGAGATTCCGGAAGCACAGAGATTGAAGATAGCTACCATATACAGTTATGGTGCAAATGAGGAAGAGATTGATGGAATACTCGCGGAAGAGAACCCTGAAAGCACAACACAGCTTGACCAGCAGTCAAGGGACTTCCTTGAAGGGGCTATCCAGGACTATAATAAGATGTTCTCCACCAACTATGACACTTCAAGCGACAAGTTCCAGAACTATTATAAGGATCTGTCATTGAGGATGAAAAACAGACAGGTGGATCTGCTGATAGTGGTGAATATGTTCCTTACCGGCTTTGACGCGACCACGCTCAACACCCTGTTTGTGGATAAGAATCTGAAACAGCACGGCCTGATACAGGCATTTTCCAGGACAAACAGAATACTGAACTCTGTCAAGACCTTTGGTAATATAGTTTGTTTCAGGGATCTCCAGCAGGCCACAGATGATGCCATTGCTCTCTTTGGAGACAAGGATGCAAGCAGTATTGTGGTGTTGAAAGACTTCCTGTCTTATTATGACGGATACGACACGGAAAAGGGAAAACACTGTTATGGTTATAAAGAACTTGTCGAGCAGCTTCAAAATGAGTTCCCTGATGGGCAGCCAATCTTGGGTGAAGATGCGGAGAGACGGTTTGTGGCTTTGTTTGGAAGCCTGCTCAAATCCATCAACATCCTTTCCACTTTTGACCAGTTTGATGGACAGAAAATAATCACTGATAGGCAGTTGCAGGATTACCAGAGCAATTATCTCGATCTTCAGGAAAAGTGGAGAAGACGCAGACCCGGGGATAAAGAGAACATTAATGATGATCTTGTGTTTGAGACTGAGCTTATAAGGCAGGTGGAGATAAACATTGACTATATTCTCCTTCTTGTCCAGAAATATCACGACAGCAACTGCACAAACAAGGAGATACTTGTGAATATTTCCAAAGCCATAGGTTCAAGCATGCAGCTCAGGAGCAAGAAAGAACTCATCGAAAATTTCATTGGTAGTGTAAATGCGGATACTGATGTGGAAAAGAGTTGGAAAGACTTTGTCCAGCAGCGGAAAGATGAAGACCTGAAAGAAATCATAGAGAGTGAACATCTCAAGCCACAAGAGACAAAGTCATTCATTGACAACAGTTTCCGGGACGGTCAGGTGAGGACCACAGGAACAGATATTGACAAGATTCTTCCTCCTATGTCAAGGTTTGGTGGCGGAAACAGACAGGAAAAGAAGAAGTCCGTTATCGATAAGATACAGGCATTCTTCGAGAGGTACTTTGGGCTGTAGGACACAACATCAATCTCCTCGGTGAAACAGTGGGTATGGGGCTGGAAGTTCAGGAGAAAGAGGCCAAGGGGACTTTACCTACAAAGAAACTTCATCACTCCTGACCAAGATTCTTGACCGGATTCTCGGTGGCGGCGGCGTAGGTCTGGCCGACAACGGAGATGAACGAAATCAGCAGCGAGATCAAGGCCGCAAGCACAATAGCCCACCAAGGGAAGGCGATCTTGGTGTAGAACGCCTGTAGGTAATTTGTGATGCCCCACACGGCGAACGGAACGGCAAGCACGACGGCGACAAGGCTCATGATCATGAACGACTTGGACAATGTCCATACGGCCGAGCTGACTTCCGCGCCGAAAACCTTGCGGACAGCGATCTGGCGGCTTTGCTGCTCGGTGTAATAGAGTGACATCGCGAACAATCCGAGAGCGGAGATCAGGATGGCCATGACCATGAAAAAAATCACAAGCAGCATAGTGTTCTTGGTTCCATTCAAGTCA
>ULTX01064635.1_pt1 | contig 13864 bp, 18 predicted proteins | sample 1958041 | NCBI WGS metagenome assembly ULTX01 (sample SAMEA4835747, study PRJEB28245) | human gut metagenome | biome: gut microbiome; material: fecal sample | place: Denmark | collected 2008
GCCATATATGGAATAAATTGAAAAACGGGAATAAAGATAGGTATTTTTCATTACCTTTGAAACTGGAAGACCTAACGAATATTGAAACCAGAAAGAAAATCCATGCGGATGGTCTGTCAGGTTTCCCCGTCAACTCCCTGTTGAGAGTCATCGGATACGGGCTTTACATGTCTTTTAAACGACGAATTAAAACCTTTTAAATACAGTTTCTATGAGAAAGAATTTCGGAACAAAAACCTGGTTGTACCCCATGCCTGTATTCATTGTGACAGCGTACGACGAAAACGATGTCCCCAATGCCATGAATGCAGCGTGGGGCGGTATCTATACAGATAATGAAGTGGGCATCTGTCTGGCCGAAGAGCACAAGACTACCCAGAACATTCTCACTACCAAGGCCTTCACCGTAAGCATGGGCACGGCTGAGTTCGTGAAAGCCTGCGATTATGTAGGCATTGTATCAGGTAATAAGGAAGCGAACAAAATAGAAAAAGCAGGCTTTCACACCCAAAAGTCGGAATATGTCAACGCTCCCCTCATCGAGGAACTCCCGATGACACTGGAATGTGAACTGATCTCATACGACCCGGAAACCTGTCACCTAGTAGGCCGCATCGTCAATGTATCGGCCTCCGAAGAAATTCTGGATGAAAGCGGAAAAATCGACCCGACCAAGCTGAAGCCAATCACTTACGATCCCATCCATCACAAATACCTGGTGCTGGGCGAACAGGTAGGCAACGCTTTTGCCGACGGAAAAAAACTGGTATAATCCTTTTTCGAATCATTACTTTTGAAACTGACCGAATATGCCATGCTACCTGTTGAGCAAGGACGAGCAAAGCCACACCCACGTCGTTCCGTTATTGACCCGTAAGAAATAAACAGACACATGGAAAACAGAAGACTGTCGGCTTCCATAGCCCGAAAAATCCTACGGATGCTGGAAGGAGAAACCCTCCCTTCCAGTACCCTTCCCTCCTGGATAGCCCAGGAATTGCTGGAAGAGGGGTTGCTCAGTGTATTGTCCAGAGGCAGCCGGAAATCTTACCGCCTCATTGATGCGGAGGCTTGTATGCGGTACATCGGTAACCGGTATACCGGTGGAGCGACGTTGTCCCGATGGATAGAACTGGCTGAAGGTAATGAAGAACTGGACCGTGGGGTACTGGTGCGGGAGACAGGCTATTCAAAGGCTATCTCATTACGCACCTTCCGAGGCTTCCTGGTCAACTGCTACGAACCGTTGGAAGCTACAATCGGAGAAAACGCTTTTACCTTGTCTCCGCTGGAAGAAACGGCCCTGTTCATCCAGTCGCCCGAAACATTCCACATTGAAGAAAATGTTTTAGTCATCGGTGTAGAAAACGGGGATAATTTCAGACAGATACGAAAACAACGATACCTGTTCGAGAAGCAAAAGGTTCTCTTCGTTTCCCGTTATCCCCAATCAACCGATCTGCGAGAGTGGCTGATAAATATACCGAACCCATACCTGCATTTCGGCGATTTCGACCTGGCCGGCATTCACATCTACCTGACCGAATTCTATCGGTTCCTGGGCAACCGTGCCTCATTCTTTGTCCCGGAAGATCTGGAAGAAAGGCTGAAGAAGGGCAACAGTACATTGTACCACAAGCAGTACGCCTACTATAAAGAAATGGAAATCGCCGACCCTCGTCTGGAGCCGCTTGTACAAATGATCCATCGTTACCGGCGGGTCTACGAACAGGAAGGTTATCTGGAGTAAATAATACCTAGACATTGCCGGAATCTCCACAACAATCCGTACCTTTGCCTCCGCATACGATAAACTTATGAAACTGACCTATCTTTTCCATAGCGGCTTCGCCCTCGAGACAGACCGGTGCATCCAGGTATTCGACTATTGGATGGACCCTGCCCACGTCCTCCCCCGACTCTTACAGTCGGAGAAACCGATGTATGTCTTCTCCAGCCACTTCCACGAAGACCACTTCAACCGCGAAATTTTCTCATGGAAAACCGAAAGACCAGACATCCGGTACATCCTATCGAAAGACATCCTGAGACATCGCCGCGCGCGGAAGGAAGAGGCTGATGTATGGCTGGCCAAAGGGGGAACCTGGCAGGACGAATGCCTCCACGTAACCGCTACAGGCAGTAACGACAGTGGTGTATCGTGGGTAATCGAAACGGACGGACGCTTTATCTTCCATGCAGGCGACCTGAACAACTGGTATGCCCGCTTCCTGACCGACGATTACCACGGTGGTCTCATCTACAGTCCTGAGTTCGGTACGGACATCGACCCGGAGAAGGAAGAGAAACTGTTTCTGGGAGAACTGAAGGATATCCGGAAACTCACAGACCGTTTCGACGTAGCGATGTTTCCCGTAGACGGACGCATCGGCAACGGCTATACCCGGGGCGGACGACAATTCATCGAACGCTTCCAGACAGGGCTGTTCGTTCCCATGCACTTCGTAGCGAGCGGATTCGAATCGGCTGCCCGAATGAAAGAATTTACCGATGCCTGTAACATTCCTTTCTGGAGCATCAATGAAGAAGGAGCATCTATCGAATGTTAACAACTGAAAATGCTGAACCATGAAACAGATAGAAGTAGTAGCAGCTGTCATCTGCCACGAGGGAAAGTATTTCGCCACCCAGCGCGGTTACGGCGAATTCAAGGACTTTTGGGAGTTTCCCGGAGGAAAAATGGAACCTGGCGAGACACAGGAAGAAGCCTTGAAACGGGAAATCCGTGAGGAACTCGATACGGAAATCTCTGTCGATGACTTTCTCACCACGGTAGAATACCCTTACCCTGCCTTCCATCTGACCATGCACTGCTTCTTTTGCTCCGTCCGTTCCGGTCACCTGGAACTGAAAGAACATGAGAATGCGGCCTGGTTAAGTCTGGAAGAACTGAACAACGTAGACTGGTTGCCAGCCGATGTGGAGGTGGTGAGGGCTATAAAGAATCATTGATGTTTCTCCTGGTATTCGTTCCAAATTTCAGTAGCCAGATACTTATCACTACGGCAATGCAAATCAGCAACACCTTCTCTTCCAAGCACTCCTTTCTCCTTCATAAAATCCATCAGATCCTCCATAAGATAACGTGAACCGAATGTATGGAGTACATCGTAAGAAGGTACAATGTAGCCATACAATATACCGGAATCTTTCAATCTGTTATACACTTCCCGTCGAGACAAATGAAGTATACGTGCCAAACTTCCTATACAATATGTAACAAATTCAAGTGCCGGCTTGTCCATAACTGAATTTCATTTATAAATCAAATTATTCCTGATTTTACTAATCTTTTAAAGAATCAAACTTCTTTCTACAAACAGGAAAAATCAATAGCTTTTCAAATTTTGTACTTTTCTGCGAATTCTGATTTCTGCTTTTAAATTGATAAGGTCACAGATTTTTCACCTTAAAACAACAAACCAAGTTTTTACATTCGCTGATAAGTTATCGGTCGCTGTAAGAGCAGGGTCAGCCCACCCGAATACATTCTATTGTAGTTCATCTACGGATATCCAACGTATCACATACTATCATTCTATCACCAAACAAGATGAATATCCGACATTTTTTCCACATCTTATTCAAACCACTAACCTGTGATTCATTCAAAATCCTTCAACCAGTACAAGAATGTTAATATTCTTTTTCCACTAATTATAAATATCAGAAGTATAATAACCTCATCCGTTAAATAATCACATTCAATTAACATATCCAGCTGAGTTTCTCCCACGGAAAACAACCAGACAAATGCAGTCAAACGTCTAATTCTTTCCGGTCAAACTTTCAATCGCATGCAGTCAAACATCCAGACGTTCCGGAATAGAAGCAAAATGAAGGGAATCCGAAGCTGGAACAGGTAGATTTCCGAACGTTCTTCAAATCGCATTTTACCGCGTTTATATCTATTTTAAAATCATATTTACACTACCTTCAACTATATATCGACTATTATCCACAAACATCTTAATTTATCTATCTTTTCAGCCATACAACACTTCATGAGAATACGATTTTCATAAGAATCCGTGAGATTGGGTACGAATTATGGATGTACAGGTAGGCAGAATTAACAGAATGACAGAACGACATATTACCATACAACTGTTTTTACTACCCTAACCAATAAATAAATCAAACTGCCTCGCCTGACAAAAAGAAGAAACATAAATACCTGAAGGAATACATCAAAATATTAAATCCTTGTCCAAGTAAAATTTGGACCTTTTTTCAAACAATACAATCTTTTCTTGCTACATTTGTACATATCATCACATGTACCAAGTTACTGGCCAGTTATTGTAAAAGGATGATTGAAAAAACAGAATTTGTTACTAACCAAATAAAAACTGCTATGAAAAAAGTCATTTTATCACTTATTTTTGCTACATGCACAGGCATGTTTTGTTCCTTAAACGCTCAAGAGTACAAGGTACCTGCCAAGGTAGTTGTAATTACCAAACAAGATGTCAATATCCGTAAAGCACCGCAAACATCGGCAGCTGTTGTGGAAAAGGCCTCTACAGGAACCATGTATGAGTTAATCAGCCAACAAGGATCCTGGTATGAAGTGAAAGACATAAAAACCGGAAACAATGTTTATGTATCAGCAACAGTCGGACGTCTGGCTACAGGTAACCAGATTAGCAGGACAGATAAAGGATTGGTAGAAAAAGAAGAATATACGGATTTTATTTACCAGAAACAGAAAAAAATGCAGAATGGGGAACAAACCACATCTTACGCATTCTATCAGAAACAAGAAAAAAATATAGTTTATGCCACTGTATCACAGACAACCGCTTCCATGACAGGAAGTATGTTTACCCAAGAAGTGTATTATAAAGGCAAGCAGATGGGATGGTACCTGTTATTCAACGAAATAATTGACATGGACGGAGCCGTACAAAGCCAACTGGAACAACCGGTCATTGTTTTTGCCAATGGCTCACAAGGAGTAATCATAAACGGAGAAAGCTATAAAAAGGTCAGCAACAGTTTCTGAAAATCGATATTTCTCAATATGAGAAAAACGAAAATCCGTTCCGGCTTTGATTTACCAGTCATCAGCCGGAACGGATTTTTATATTATTCAAATATCGGATACACCTACCCGAGCAGTGCATCAATCACCTGCCTCGAAGCCTCCGGCAGGATTTCCCGGAAATGAGCCAGCAACCGCTCCCGTGATTCCTCGGGAGTACAATCCGGATGACAGGCTTCCTTTCCAAAAAGAGCCTCAGGAGTAGTCAGCAACGACCATCCCCATCCGTATTCCCTGCCATGACGGTCATGCGGATAGACAAAATCTTCGGTCACGATATAGCCTCCCATCTCAAGACGTGTGACATAGGCATCGAAACGGCTACGCATCTTAGGACCGGTAAAGCCACAGGCGGCACGCAGTTTCCGGGTTATCAGGCTACCGTATTCCTTCAGCGTGACCAAGATAATCTCTTCGATGCTTCCCTCTTCCGGTTGCGGATAAAGGCTGCGCCGGTAATTGCAGAAATCGGGCCACCACTCGCGACTGATAAAACCGGCCTTGCGCTGAAAAAACTTACCGTAAGCACAGCCACTTTCCTGCAGGATGGGGCCTTTCCATTCCCACAACGGCCATTCCCATCCCCCATCCGGAAGCCTCGTATACTGACAATCCTCATCGACTGCCTCTTCTGCCGACCAACCTGCCACTCCCATCGACAACAAGGGCAAGAAACCTATCTGACCGATGTAATCAATCAATTCCGGACATGTATGTATCGTACCTTTCTTCATTTTCCCAACTCTCCATTCATTCGTTTCCGGACAATGGAACAGGCCTTCTGGAAAAGCGCGGAATGCTCCATCGTCTGTACCATCTCCCGGAAACGCCCCATAGGAACCGTAAAGGTCAGTTCGTTGGACGGAACCAGCGGACGGGCAGACGGATCCAACATACCGAGAAAACAGCTCCGTCCTCCTCTCCTGTTCTCCTGCACGGCAAAGGTCACGATACTGCAGCAACCCGAAGCGAAACGGGTACAGACAGCATCGTCGGCATCATTGTCGAAGAAAGCCCAGGCGCACAGTCCGGAAAGCATATCGGGCGTGGCAAAAAACAGGATACCTTCTACCGAATCAAGATCAGCCAGTTTATCCATACGGATAAAATTCAGATACGGCTTTTCCGTCAGACGGATGTCCAGCCTGTCAATATAAGCCTTTACCTGTTCCTTCGTCCGCTTGTAATGTTCGGTCTCGGACACAAAGCCGGGTATCCTCTCCTGCATCGGAGCAAATGCCGTATAGAGACTTCCTCCCCCACACAATACATTTTCCGCACACAGGGTCAACGGTTCCCCTTCACACACTCTCCGGATAGCCCCTATCATACAACGGGGTACTTTCTTCCCTTCTACAGCCGGTATATCACTGTAGCCAAACGCAATTGGATAAGGCACTGCTTCTCCAAAAGCTTCTCTATATCTTTTCAGAAATGTCTGTATCATCAGCACATCAAGCTAAGATGACCTTCACAAAATCCTCAGGTAAAATTATATTCGCTACATCAACCGCTTTTGCGAACAAGGGAGCGATTTCCTTCACCGTAAACCCGGCAATACCACAACCGATACGGGTCACATAGAAAGTCAGTTCCGGATGAGCGGCGGCAAAACGAATGAACTCATCTACATAAGGACGGATGGTCTCTATACCTCCCTGCATGGTAGGAATGGCATAGCTCTGCCCCTGAAGACCGACTCCCTGCCCCCATACCGCACCAAAACGGTCGGCAGCCAGACGGGCAGCTCCACCGGCATGCATACCGGCCAGATTACTGCCGAATACAAACACTTCATGTTTCTTCAATGAAGAAATCCGATCAGGCGTATACATTCTGTCATACATATACTGTTCCTCCTTGATGATTTTATTTCCATATTTCTGTTCAAACTCTTTCACTACATGCCTGAAAGAAGAAGGAAGATACTCCATTCCTTTCCGATAAATACTCTCCGGAATACCGAAGTAGGCCTCAGCGATAGAACCCGTGATACATCCCAATGTATCGCTGTCACCTCCCAGACTGATAGCATTGCGGACACAGTCTTCAAAATCCTCTCCGTCAAGGAAAGCTACAATAGCCTGCGGTACAGTGTCCTGGCAGGTAGCCCCCCAACCGTATGTATCACGGATTTCACTGCAGGTAAAACGGAGATCGTAACCAAAACGAGACATGACGGCCATCCTTATCTCTTCCTTTGTAGCACCGATACGGGCCAAAAAGATGCAAAGTGCTGTAGCTTGCGCACCCTTGATACCCTCCGGATGATTGTGGGTACATGCCGCCGAAGCTTCAGCAGCAGCCAAGACCTCGCCAATAGTCGGGAATGCCCATCCTACCGGTCCTACCCGCATGGCACTTCCGTTACCACAACTGTTATAGGGAGTAAAATCCCCTTTGCCTGCCCGCTGAATCCAACAGGAAAAACTGTTGCCATAAGCGCCCATCGGATGAGGATAACGGGAAGCATACCGGAAGTAATACGGCCCACTATCTTTTGCACCTCCGCTCTCCAACAGCCATTCGGCCGTAGCAACCGTCAGAATACTATCGTCTGTAAAGTCGCCCTGTTCCGGGAAGAACGGAAAATCCTTCGTCTTGACATTGTTAAACTCGTAGATACTGCCTACGATATCACCGATGATACTTCCTAACATAATCCATTCTATTTGTTATTGTTGAGCTATCAGGAATGCGGTGTAAGCTACATAGCATACCACAAGTAACGCACCCTCTATACGTGTGATAGTCCGTTTTTTAAAGAACCAGCCCATCAGCCAGAACAGGATGGAAGAACCAACCAGTACTGCCATATCAATGGAGTTGATGTTTCCCATAGGCAACGGTGAAATACTGGCACTGCATCCCAGTACAAAGAAGATATTGAAAAGGTTACTGCCAATGACATTTCCGATAGCAATACCCGAGTTCTTTTTCAGGGCTGCCGTAACAGAAGTAGCCAGTTCCGGCAAGGAAGTACCTCCGGCTACCAGGGTAAGTCCGATGATAGAATCGCTGACACCTAACGAACGCGCTACACCGCTGGCTCCATCAACAAAGAACTGACCACCCAAAATCAGTCCGGCAAGTCCACCCACAATATATAATACCGATTTCCATACCGGCAACATCTTAACCTTCTGTTCCTCGCCACCGTTTTCATTTCCATTATGGGCAATAGCAAATGTATAACGCATAAATATCAGGAAAAAGCCCAACAAGACCAGTCCGTCTATCCGACTGATGATGTTCCTGCTTTCTCCATCAAGGAAACAGTCACTGGCAAAACAGGTCAACACCAGTGCTGAAAGAATGACCAAAGGAATTTCCTTACTCATGGTCCCCTCTCCTACCTGTATGGGACGCACCAAAGCTGTACACCCGATTATCATCAATACATTGAAAATATTACTTCCCACTACATTTCCGATAGCCATTTCCGCACTACCCTGGATAGCAGACAGCACGCTGATAACCAACTCCGGTGCCGAGGTGCCGAACGCAACAATAGTCAGTCCGATGACCAGATCGGAAATATGAAAACGCTTGGCCACCGAAGCTGCCCCATCTGTCAGTCCACTTGCTCCCAAAAGAATCAAAACTAACCCACCTATCAATAAAAGAATATTCATCCACATAATAATATTGTTTTTAAATTGTTTATCATGTGCAAAGTTAGGAAAAACCTTTAATTGTTTTACATACAATCCAGCAATGAATTTCCAATATGGGCACAAATCTTCATGTAACAGATTTTCACCATTTCAGCAAACTTCCTTTCCACTGTTACAAATATCTCTTATCTCTTCACAAATATGAATCGATATTCCAAAGAGTCTATACAGTTAACCATCATTAACAAGGGGATATAGTGGTTTCTCATAAAAAAGCTGTTTTCAAGAAAAACAAATTCCTACAAAATCATGATGAACAACAGATTATTCTCAACAAGCCTTGTCTTGTCAGCTTTCACCCTCATCCTCTTTTCCTGCCACAAGGAAGAATACTCACCTATACCGGCCACCACACAGCAATGTGGCATCCTCATTTCCTTCAGTGACGGAAATAATAAAAGCCTGCTCGAGAGCAGCGAGTTTGTAGCGGGAATCTCCACTTTCGGAAATGAATCGCAAACCCAATTGCCCCATACGGTCAGAAATATAAACGGGAAATTATATCTGTCTCTTGTAGCGGATTTACCGGATGAAAAGAACATGAAATTTTCAGGAGACCAGAGACAGGCAACAGCAATGACAGAAATCAGCCTGAAAGTAAAAAAACAAAAGATTACCCTGAAATGTTATTTCAAATATCGGGATGACAGCAAGCCACCCATGCCTACAGCCAGTAAAACATCCATTATACTAGAAAGTATCACATTGGACCGAAAGACTATTAAACGGAACGGTAAAACAGTCATTGGCGGAAATCTGGTATTCCCGTTACAGATAGATTCGAAAGGGAATCTGCATTAAACAGTTTTCACACGGATCTTTTTATTACCAATCACTCATAAATTCACAGAATCATGACAAGAATTATCCTACCTTTAGATTATTTCCTGTTAGGAGCCACCTGCTTCCCCTCATGCGACAATGAAGGAACATCTGCCAATCTGCAAAATGCAAGTAATCTGCCCGCTCCAGTCAGTCCGGAAACTTCTATCAACAAACCTTGACTTCAGCTTATGACAATAACAAACAGATACATCCTCTTAAGCATACTGCTCCCGCTTATTGGAATAAATACATCTTCAGCTCAAGAACCGGAAAAAGCCATTAAAAAAGAGGCGAAATTTCATGTAGTATTGGACTATCACTATAATTTCGGACTGGCGAGCAAAGAAAAATGGTGGGACAACGGTGAACGGACGGGTGGACATTCACTCCACCTGACAGCCTTATACGATATAACACCCAAGATAGCCGCAGGTATCGGCATCGGAGCAGACCGATATACCCATCCCAATTTCAATACCTTTCCCATTTACGGGACTTTCCGTTACAGCCCGATCACCAAAATTCCGAAAGGTTATCTTTACACCAACCTGGGATACGGTTGCTTCGCCAATGAGGCCATATCTCCGGGATGGGTATGGGACTTAGGTATCGGCTATACAAAAATGTTCCGCAAACATTTCGGGCTGAATTTCCAAATAGGTTATAACTTGAAGGAATTTGCCGATATTCCGTCCTATGAATATAACGCTGATACCGGAAACACAACCTACTCAGGAAAGATAAAGGATTTGCGTCATTCGCTTTCCCTAGGAATTGGTATGGTGTTCTAATTCTACACCAATCACATCAAAGGGAGACTTCTCCATTCCAATACATAGCTGATTAACACTCTAGCGGCAGGAAAGAGATTCTCCCTCTCACACAATCAGCACGAAGTTAAGTTCGAAGTCGGTATGCTTGAAGCAATTCCAGATATTCATATCCCGATTCTGTAGACAAAAATTTTTCTAGTGTCGAGGCGGAGCGATGACCGGTGTTCCGCTCTGTCTCTTATCAATAATGACATTCCGAAGCACTTCAAACAAGATTCCACCTACATCGATACCCAAATCAAACTTATTGAACTTATAATGAGGGACCACAACAGGAACGGTCTGCCACCCATGCCGAGGGTCATAATAACGCTGTACACCGACATCCATACCAAACCTGTCCGTAAAGTCATAACCGATAGTGGCACCGTATGCATCACGGTTAAAACCATAGCGGTTACGTGGGGTATAAGAACCGAAAGCAGTTATCCGGAACCGGTCATTCGGATGATAAACCAGCGCACCGGAAAATCCCAAAGACTGACCGACGCTCATCGGCAAACTATACTTGACGGCATTTACCCCTGCCTGAATATCGAAATAATCATTAAGGGCATAACGAAATTGAAAAGAAGCCTGATTAATTCTCCCGATTCCCGGCAAAGTACTCTGCGAACCACTACCATAGAAGTAAGGAGAAATCCATCCTCCTGTCTGATAATCTCCATAAAACATCGGAGACGGATTCGTATAATACGGAGGCAGGAAAAAAGGCTTCTGTAACTTCCATTCCACGGTTGCATCCATTTTCATGGTATCCGTCAAATTATCCATCTCCACCTCTTTTACCCCTGTATAAGAAGGAGAAAAATCGGGAGATATATCTTGCCAACCAGAAATCGTTTTCAGACTATCCTCAGATAGTCTGATACTGTCTTGCCTACTACTTTCCTGAGCATAAACACTCATCGGTACACTACCTAACAGAGAGAATAACAGATATCCGAACTTCATATGCCTCCAGTTTTAATATCATCAAATATAGTAAAAAAACTTAAGCCTCATGATAAAAAAAGATTTATTCATCATAAGATTCCAACCGGCCTGCCTCACCTAATCACAGGTTTGGCAGGTTGGAAGATCGCAATCTATTAATGTAAAGTCACTTTAATGGTTTCACTCTTATTATACGGATTACATGTCAGGCTGGCACAACCGGACAAAAGAATCACGATGAAACACAGAAGTCCCCCAATCAGGATGAGAAACAACCGAAAAAATCCATTTGTTGCCATAACATAATTTTTCATTGTATCCTTTTTCCTGAAAACAAGCATATCTTCCCAAACCCCTATTGAGATTCTTCCCAAAAGAAGAATTTATACAATTTTTCACACCAAAACAGCCGTTTAATTCTCCGGATTCATAAATGCCCGAAAAAGTTTGCTCAATCCGACAAAAGTCCCGTCCTTTGCAGAAGAAATACCACAAGATTATGGCAGAAAATAACATCAAGCAACAATATGAACAGCATCAGATACAGAAAGCCGAAGGAGAAAAGGCGGTTCCCTTCCGTCGTCCGGGGAGTTTCCTGCAAAACCAAGTAAAGAAGGTAGTTGCTGTCCATGACCTGTCGGGTGTAGGTCATGTATCGTTGATGGCAGTCATTCCGGTCCTTTCATCCATGGGTTTCCAGGTATGTCCACTTCCTACCGCCGTATTGTCGACACACACCCAGTATCCTACCTATTCCTTCCTCGACCTGACCGAAGAAATGGAACATATCATCGAGAACTGGGAAAAACTGGGAATCCGTTTCGATACCTTTTACACCGGCTACCTCGGTTCGCCGAAACAGGCACAGATTGTCGAAGCATTCATATCGAAATTCCGTCGTGAAAACGACATGGTGGTAGTCGACCCTGTGCTGGGAGACAACGGTCACCTGTACAAAGGGATTACCGGAGAAATGGTCACCGAGATGAAAAGACTGGTTCGGCAAGCCGACATCATTACCCCTAACCTGACCGAACTGTATTACCTGCTGGACATGCCTTCTCAGGAACATATTACAGATGCAGAACTGAAAAAGGCGTTGAAGGCACTTTCCGACCAAGGACCGAGCATTGTCATTGCTACCAGTGTACCTGTCAGCGGAGACCCGCGTTCTACCTCGGTTTATGCCTATAACCGTTTTGGCAACCGATATTGGAAAGTCACCTGCCCATATCTGCCTGCACATTATCCGGGCACAGGCGATACGTTTACCAGTGTCATTACAGGCTCACTGATGCAGGGCGACAGCCTGCCTATCGCACTCGACCGTGCCACACAATTCATCCTGCAGGGTATCCGCGCAACTTTCGGATATGAATACAACAATCTGGAAGGCATCATGCTGGAAAAGGTACTCCACAACCTGGATATGCCAATTCAGGTAAGCAGCTACGAACTGGTGGAATAGCCAAGTCAGGAATTAATCAGGATAGTATCCGTTCTACGGGAAGTTCCACTTCGCCGAACGATATCATTGCATTGAACAGACGGATATACCGGTACTCCTTCAAAGATGTTACCGGTATATCCCTTTCCTTTACCAATCCTGCGTACAGCAATGCTCTCCGGCACGTACCTTCCAACAACGGTTTTGCCGGGGTATGCCATTCTTTTCCGTTCCACAAGGCAACATTGGCTATGGAAGTATCGGTTAGCAGCCCCCGACGTACAATCAATACCTCATCCGCTTCTCCGCGACAGGCAAAAGCTTCATCCAATACACTGCGATCTGCCAGTTTATAAGCATAATTAATATCATTCCGTTCTACCAGTTTCAGTGTATCAACCTGTCGGAGATGATACGGAAAATATTCCACACGAACAACTTCATCGCCATAAGTCACCCGGCATCGGGTGCGTCCGGAACAGGCCTCCGGATGCAGGTAAGCACACAGATGCAAATCGGCCACTTTGCCGAAGAAAGAACGGCGGGTACGGTTCATCCGTTCCTCATGCAAGGCTATATTCCAGGCTTTTCCGTTTTCTATACGGATGGTTTCAATAAAGAGGCACATAAGCTTTCTGTTTCATTTCTTCGTATTCAGACTTCACTTCACTACGGAACGTAATCCCTCCTCCGCTCTTGAACACCTTACTACCGTCAGGCAACTGCTCCAGGAAACGAATCAGTACCGCACTGTCCAGATTATGTCCGTCAAAGAATCCCGCAACTCCCGTATAGAACCCTCGTTCGTAACCTTCGGCTTCCTGAATAATCTGCTTTGTCCGACACTTTGGAGCGCCGGTAATGGAACCCGCCGGAAGAAGGCTGAAAAACCAATCGCCCAGGTGTTCCGCATAATCCTCCGGCAAGCGACCGCGGATTTCCGAGCTCATCTGCAACAACGGTCCCCGATGGGTCTGCAGTTCATCCAGGTAACGATACCTGGTGACAGTCACCTCGGTACAGAAACGGCTCAGGTCATTCCGAATCAGGTCAGTAATGGTAGCATGTTCGGCCGATT